>Ga0307513_10003403_pt1 | contig 21607 bp, 18 predicted proteins | sample 15_EM_MG_FD_202174 | JGI IMG/M metagenome (GOLD analysis project Ga0307513, IMG submission 202174) | Populus trichocarpa ectomycorrhiza microbial communities from riparian zone in the Pacific Northwest, United States - 15_EM | ecosystem: Host-associated > Plants > Roots > Unclassified | place... | reverse complement strand
GCGAGCGAGCGCATCAGATCGCGGATCCAGCGCACGCCGTCGGGGTCGAGCCCGTTGACCGGCTCGTCGAAGATCACCACCGGCGGGTCGCCCAGGAGCGCGGCCGCGATGCCGAGCCGCTGCTTCATGCCGAGCGAGAAGGTATGGATGCGCTTGCGGGCCACGCCGGCCAGGCCGACCTGCTCGAGCACGGCGATCGTCCGCCGGGCGCCGATTCTGTTGGTGCGGGCCAGCCAGCGCAGATGGTTCAGCGCGCTCCGGGCGCCCTGCACAGCGGTTGCGTCGAGCAGCGCGCCGACCTCGCACATCGGCCACCGCAGCGAGGCGTATCGCACGCCGTTGACCAGCGCCACCCCTGCGTCGGGCGCGTCGAGGCCGAGCAGCACACGCATCGTCGTGGACTTGCCGGCGCCGTTGGGGCCGAGGAAGCCGGTCACGCGGCCCGGCCGCACCGCGCAGCTCAGCGCGTCGAGCGCCACCGTGCGGCCGTACCGTTTGGTCAGGTCTTGTATTTCGATCACGCCGACCACGGTGCCGGAAACCCGGCCTGGGCACATCTGGCCACGGTCTGACGGCCCACGGTCAGACGACCGGAGGGCCCAGGGCGAATATCTTTCTTCTCGTGTACGAATCAGAGCAGCGCCCCCCGTTCGCCCGGCCACTCGGCCGCGGCGAGCTGATCGCGTTCGACGCCCTGGTCGCTGCGTTGTACGCGGTCGTGCTGGCAGTGCTGCTGGTGGCCGATGCCCTAGGGTCGCCGGCACCCTTCTGGCTGCGCTGCCTGATCGCCGCCGGGATGTCGGTGCCGCTCGCGGTCCGCCGGCTGTGGCCGCGCCCGGTCTTCGGCGTCGTGTTCGCCGCCTCGGTGGCCGCGCTCGTGCTCGGCGTGGTGAACGATTCGTTCGTCGCGGCCGCCTTCGCGTTGTATCTCGTGGCATTGACCTCGCCGAGGCGCGACCGGCAAAGGATCAGCGCCTCCGCGGTCGGCGTGCTCAGCGCGGCAGGCTTCCTGCTGGCCACGGTGACCGGGACGCCCGCGCCGCAGGCCCGCACGATCGGCTCCGTCGTGCTCGGCGCGGCATTGCTCGGCGGGGCCTGGACGCTGGGCCATGCCGTGCGCGACCGTCGCGCGTATGCGGCCCGCTCCGCCGCCCAACAGGCCCGCCAGGCCGTCACCGACGAGCGGCTGCGCATCGCCCGCGAGCTGCACGACATCGTGGCGCACTCGATGGGCGTGATCGCGGTGAAGGCGGCGGTCGCCAACCACGTCGCCGACTCGCATCCACAGGAGACCCGCGACGCGCTGCGCGTCATCGAGTCCGCCAGCCGCAACGCGCTCGCCGAGCTGCGCCAGATGCTCGGAATCCTGCGCTCGGACGAGCCGGTGGGCCCGCAGCTGACCCCGGACGCGACCGGGCTCGCCGACCTCGCCGATCGCGCCGCGGAGGCCGGCGTGCATGTGGAGTTGGACGTGCGCGGCGTCGAGCGACTACCCGAGGGCCTACGGCTGTCGGTCTTCCGGATCGTGCAGGAGGCGCTCACGAACGTGCTGAAGCACGCCGCGCCGGCCCGGGCTCAAGTGACCGTCCTGGCGGGCCGGCACGAGGTGGCGATCGACGTCGTGGACGATGGGCCAGGCCAGCGGCCGCTGGGTCGCCAGCCGCACGGGCACCAGCCAGCCGGGCACGGGCTGATCGGGATGCGCGAGCGAGTGGCGGCGTACGGTGGCTCACTCACGGCCGAGCCCCGGACCGGCGGCGGGTTCTCGGTGTCGGCCCGCATGCCCTACGTTGCGTCCGAGGAGCCGATGACATGAGCGATCCGGTCCGTGTGCTGGTCGCGGATGACCAGGCGCTGCTGCGGGGCAGCTTCCGCCTGCTGGTGCAGAGCGCGCCGGGACTCACGGTGGTCGGCGAGGCCGCGACCGGGGCCGAGAGCGTGGAGCTGGCCCGCCGGGAGCACCCCGACGTCGTGCTGATGGACGTCCGGATGCCGCAGCTCGACGGGATCGAGGCGACGCGGCAGATCTGCGGCTCGCCCGAGACCGCCGAGACGCGCGTGCTCATCCTCACGATGTTCGACCTGGACAAGTACGTGTACGCGGCGCTGCGCGCGGGGGCCAGCGGCTTCCTGCTCAAGGACACCCCGCCGGTCGACCTGCTGGCCGCGATCCGCCTGATCGCCGCGGGGGAGGGGCTGCTGGCGCCGACCGTGACGCGCCGGCTGATCGCCGAGTTCGCCCGCCGCCCGCCCCCGGCGGCGGGACTGCCCCGCGAGCTCGACGGGGTGACCGAGCGGGAACGGGAGGTGCTCGTGCTCATCGCGGGCGGGCTGTCCAACGTGGAGATAGGTGACCAGCTGCACCTCGGCCTCGGCACGGTGAAGACGCACGTGGGGCGCCTGCTGGCCAAGCTGCAGGCCCGCGACCGCGCCCAACTCGTCGTGGTCGCCTACGAGGCCGGCCTAGTCACCCCGGCGCGCAGGTAGCGGACATGACGTCGCCGACTAACTGCTCACCCGCCCAGCAGGGCGGCCAGCGCCGCCCGCGCGACGGCCGAGCTCCGCGCCAGCCCGGCCAGGACGCCGGCCAGCGCGACCAGCCATTCGTCGATGCCGACCGTGCGGCGCTTGATGGTCACGCCGTGCACCACGTGGCGGATCTCGCCCGTCACGCCCTGCCGTTCCTGGCGCAGCTCGAGCTGTTCGTCCGGGGTGCTGACCAGCAGCGACACCGGTGTGCCGGGACGACCGGCCAGCCGGTCGGCCACGGACCGCTTGTGCTCGACGGTGACCATGCCGGGCGGCAGGGCGTCGCCGAGCACCCGGGTCAGGACCCGGGTGTACGACTCGACGTCGGCGGAGTCCGAGCGCAGCGCCGCGGCGATCAGGTGCAGGTCGCCCATCGGGCCGAGTTCGGCGGTCATCGGTCGGTCAGGGGGAGCACAAGCTGCGGTTTCGCGATGACGTGGTCGGGTCGCAACGGACGGACCGCCGTGCCGATCGCGAAGAACTCGGTTGTGTGCCCGCCCCAGCGATGCGACTGCGACAGCATCTGCACGCCGACGATGCCCTCGGCGCCGAGCTGCTCGGCCTCCGCCTGCATCCGGCTCATCGCCAGCTCGCGAGCGTCGTACAACGCCTCGGTGTACTGCGGGATCTCCACGTTCTGGCCGACGTTGCCGACGACCTGCCAGAACTTCTGGTGGGCGATGTGATAAACGCAGGTGCCCATCGTCATGCCGAGCGGGGCGTATCCGGCCTGGATCAACGTCCAGAAGTCCTGACCCGACAGGTCCGACGTGAACGGCTTGTTCTGGTTGTTGCGCCAGCTGAAGCCGTCCGGGGTCCGCGCGTGGATTTCGTCGCCCTTGACCGCCGTGCCGATCGCGATGAACTCGGCCAGGTCACTGCCGAACTCCTTGAACTCGATCTCCAGCCGGACGCCGACGATCCCGTCCGCGCCGAGCGTCGCGGCCTCCGCCTCCATCCGGGTCATCGCCAGTTCCCGGGCGTGATACATGGCCTGGGAGAGTTGCTCGAGCTCGCGGTTCTGGCTCCATCGGCCCAGTTGGATGCCGACGTGATAGATGCTCGAGCCGAGCACCAGGCCGAGCGGGCGGAAGCCGGCCTCGCGCACGAGCAGGAACTCGTTGACGCTGAGGTCGGAGGTGAACAGGCTGGTGGGCTGGCCGGGACGCATCTGCGCGAGGCGGCGCATCGCATCGTCGGGGACGCCGATGGCGCCCGGGGTGTCGACGGTCATCGTGAACTCCGAAGCGGCAGGTACGTAAGGCTGGACGGGTGCTGGTGCGGCGTGCTGTGGAAGCGGGCGATGACGTTGCCGGTGAGCACGCATTCGGCGACGTGGTCGGTGTGGCGATCGCTGACTTCCAACCGCCAGACGTGTTGCCACATGTCGGTGAGCAGCGCCGAGTCGCCGCCGATCCGGGCCGCCAAGCCGGCGAACTCGCGGCGGGCATCATGCCGGACGTGATTCACCAGTTCGGTGTAGCCGGCCACCTCGGTGTTGCCCGAGAAGGGGCTGATCTGCGACTGCGTACGCCAGTCGTCGTGCCGGACCGCGACCGAGATCCCGTACGCCATGCCGGCCGGCACCCAGCCCGCCTCGAGCAGCTTCGCCACGTCCTGGCCGCTGAGGTCGGTGGTGAACGGGCGGGCGGGTCGCTGGTCGCCCCGCGAGCGGACGGCCGTGCCGAGCGCCACGAATTCGCGCTTGTTTCCTTCCATCCGGGTGTCGGTGAGCCGCACATCCACCACGCCGTCGGCGCCCAGGGCGGTGGCCTCCTGGATCAGCCGGTTCATCGCGGTCTCGCGGCCGGCCTTGAGCGCGTTGACGTACGGCGCGTAGCCGGTCCAGCGTGTGGTCACCGTGCTGGGGCCGGTGCTGAGTCCGCCGAGGTACGTCCAACCGCAGCCGCCGAAGCCGGTCCAGCTGATCTGCATGACTGCCGTGCCGAGCACCTCGCCGACAATCTCAAAGCCGGCGGCCTGCAGGCTCAGCGCGCCGCCGGCGGACAACAACGAGGTGCGGACCCCGTCGCCGGCTGCCCTGGCGATCCGCGCCCGCGCGGCAGGCGGCAGCCCTCGACCGTCCCAGACGTTCTCGCTCACAGATCAGTTGTACTCGCGTGACGCACTTGGCCATGGTCGGGAACGCCGGACCTGGCACTCGCGGGCCTAAGGCAGCAACTGCTACCATTGCCCCTGCAGGGCGATCTCAGATCTCCTGCACAGCCTCAGGGCCCGCTTTGCGGGCCCTTTGTGCATCTATCGGAAGTCTCGACCCCATAGGTCCTGCTGTCCGGCATGTCCGCTCGACGGAAACCAGCAGAGCTCATGATGCACGCGCGGTTGTAGCCTTTTCCACATCGCGACCTTCGCCTTTCGTGACCGCTCATCCGAGTCCTGATGCGTGAATACACGCCGGAAAAGGAAAGTGATCACATCCGCTGCCTGTACAAGGCGGCTGGCGTGGCTAGGAGCGAAATGTAGCGTGTCCACAATCCGTGTCAACTTACGGTGCCGGTATCCGGTAGTGCCCACCTCTCGATAAATCGAGAGGTCCGCCCTATGCTTGGCCTGCCCGTCAACTTCGTCAGCGATCACCAGCGCGTAGTCACCGAGACGAGTTGCACATTCATCTATCCGTTCCAGCAGGTGCTGCAGCACTACCGTATGGGGCGGATCGGGCAAGGGGTACCGGTTGCACTGACCCACCACGTCCATCGCGCGGGCGATCACCTTGACATCCTGCGCGGCGACGGCTTCGACGACATCATCGAATACACCAACCCGCGCCCGGACCGGCACTCCAGACCACGCGCCCCCCGCATGAAAGATCTCGTGTCCGTGGAGCTCCGCGTCACTGCTCAATCCGTATGCTTTGGCCGCCGCAGTAACAACTCGGTCCAACTCGGCCGCAAGCGCGACTGCGGCCGGTCCGTCGAGTAGCAGAGCAGCCATGGCGAACCAGGTTTCGGTGTAGGACTCGTCCACATACGTCAGCAGCACTGGTTTCACCTCAACTCTTTGCTCCTCAACCCGTATGTTCGCGTCGAGGTCAGACTTCGGCCGGGTGAGCCCGGGAAGCAGTTGTCAGGCTACCGACGTGCCAGTCATGCAGTCAAGCCGGTAGAGTTGCGGAGCTGCAAGTCGGCATGTAATCTTCCGACAGGAGGAGCGATCGCATGACTGATACGTCGGCAGAGAACCCGGGTGGGTCGGCGGAGACTCAAGCCGGGCCGGCAGAGACCCCAGCCCGCAGGTCGATGGGACGCTCGCCAAGTTTCCCAGCCATCAACCTTGAAACGGCGATCCGCCGCGCTCGCGAACTCTACGAGCGGGAGCGCCAGTACCCGACGCCGGTAGAGAAGGTCGTACGATACTGGGGCTACAAGGGTATGACTGGACCGGCGAGCCTCTCTCTCGCGGCACTTAAGAAGTTTGGCCTTATGGCTGACGAGGGGAAGGGCGCCGAGCGCCGTGGTCACCTGACTCACCTCGCCGTCGATGTCATCGCGAACCCCGACTTGCAGGCGAGATCTGCCGCGATTAAGCAGGCGGCACTAATGCCTTCAGCGCATCGGGAGCTGTGGGAGCGGTACGGCCACAGTTTGCCCTCGGACGCGAATCTTCAGTGGGAGCTTGTGCGCCAGCGAGGCTTCACAGAGAGTGGTGCTGAGGACTTTATACGGGAATACAGGCAAACCGTTGCCTTCGCGCAGTTGGAACCAAGTGACCGTGCGTCCGGAGTGACCGATAACGAGGGTGACGACGCGCACGCCGTGGACAGTAACGCCCCCGCGCCGCAGACGTCTGCCCGGCAAGCCGAACCGCGAGACTTCTCGGCTGGCTCTCGTTATCCGATCCCGATCTTCAATGGGAAGGCCGTCGTGATCGAGGGCGAGTTTCCGCTGTCCGAGGAGGACTGGAGTCAGTTTATGGCGGTATTGAGTGCTATGAAGCCCGCTCTCGTCGCGAGAGATGAATAGCGCGCGCGGCCACACTGAACCAATGACTGCCTACGTCGTCCGTCCAACCCTTCACGCGGGCCGTTCGGCGCGCAAATATAGGGCGCGGCCTCGACCTGGACTTACGGCCATGGTTGCACCCGTGCGCTGGAAACCACCTCCGGGACAGGCGGCCACGCGGCCAGCGTGGCCCGGACATCCGGACGGCCTTCGTCGCGCAGGGCCGTGCGGCGGGCGTTGTCGAGCACATCGTTCAGGCGCACCGGCATGCCCATCCGGCTGGACTCGATGGCGGCCTCGACCATCGCCAGGCTCATGACGTTCTCGTGCACCTCGCCCATCGGCCGTTCGCCGGTCCGCAGCGCGTCGGCAAAGACGCGCAGCGCGCCACTGATGCCGGACAGGTCCGAGGTGACGGTGGCCTGGACGGGCCCGACCGGCTCGTTCTCGCCGTCCCAGAAGAGGGTGCCGTTCGCGCCGCTGACCCGCCACGAGCCGTTCCAGGATGTCTCCGGTCCGGGGCTGCACCACGAGCCCGTGTAGACATACCGGGCACCGTCGGCCATTTCGAAGATCGCGGTTGCCGCGGCGTCACCTTCGAACCAGCTCCACGACGGGTTGTAGGACTCGCAGAAGACCGACACGGGGTCGGTGCCGAGCAGAAACCGCACCGAGTCGAACGGGTGGATTGCCATGTCCACGAGCAGCGGATAGGCCATCTCGTCCCGGAACCCGCCGAAGCGTGGCGCCCGGAAGAACTCCGTCGTGACGGTTCCGATGGCGCCCAGCTGCGACACCATCTCGCGCAGCCGGAAGAGTTGCGGGTTCCACCGCCGCGACTGCGACACCATGAACAGCTTCCCGGTCACCTCGGACGCCGCGGCCAGCGACAACGCCTGCGCCACGGTGTCCGCGACCGGCTTCTCGCCGAGCACCGGCAGCCCCGCGAAGAGTGCCGCGGTGGTCACCGCATGATGCGCGGCCGGCACCGTGACGTTGATCACCGCATCGGCCCCGGTCGCCGCCGCCAGTTCGACCACGTCGGTGCCGACCGGGACATCCGGCCTTGCCGCCCGCGCGGCAGCAAGATCAAGGTCGACGATCCCAGCCAGCTGTACGCCGGGAGCAGCGGCGATGGCGGCGAGCCACGCGCGCCCCATCGACCCGGCACCGACCACGACAACCCGCAGCGGCGTCATTCGATCGGTCCCGAGTAGGACTTGCCATGGAAGAACTCCCCGGTGTCATAGCGCAGCAGTGTGGGATAAGCCCGGTCCGGACGATCGGAGACCGCCCACTCGACCCCGTTCGCGATCACCCGGCGCACGTCCTTGTGGTGATAGACGGGATAGTCCTGGTCGCCCGGCTTGAAGTAGAAGATCTTCCCGTGCCCGCGCCGGAACGTGCAGCCGCTACGGAACACTTCGCCGCCGCTGAACGAGCTGATGAAGATCAGTTCGTCCGGGGCCGGGATGTCGAAGTACTCGCCGTACATCTCGTCCTCGTCGATCACCAGCGGGTGCGGCACGCCGCGGGCGATCGGGTGGGTCGGGTTCACCGTCCAGATCAGCTCGCGGTCGTGCTCGTTGCGCCAGCGCAGCGTGCACGTGGTGCCCATCAGCTTGGTGAAGATCTTCGACCAGTGCCCGGAGTGCAGCACGACCAGGCCCATACCGGAGAGCACATGCCGGTGTACGCGCTCGACCACCTCGTCGGCGACCTCGGCGTGCGCGGCGTGCCCCCACCAGGTGAGCACGTCCGTCTCGGCCAGCACCTCCTCCGTCAGCCCATGTTCGGGGTCGTCGAGGGTGGCGGTGCGGATGGTCGCCCGATCCCCGAGATTCTCGGCGATGCCCGCAGCGATCGTGACATGCATGCCGTCGGGATAGATCTTCGCGACCCGCTCCTGAATCTTCTCGTGGCGATTCTCGCCCCACACGGTCACCCGAATCGATGTCTCACTCACAAAAACTCCCTTTCTGAACCGATGGAACTACTTGACCGCCCCGCCCGTAGTCCCCGCGGCGACGTACTTCTGGGCGACGAGCAGCAGCACCACCGCCGGTATCGAGGCCAGCACCGCCGTCGCCATCACGGAACTCCAGTCATTCACATAAGCGCCGATGTACTGGAACAGGCCGAGCGTCACCGGCCGGACGTCCTCCGTGGTGGTCAGGGTCAGGGCGAACAGGAAGTCGCCCCAGGTGAACAGGAACGTGAACAGCCCGGCCGTGATCAGCGCGTTGCGGCTCATCGGCAGCACGATCGACCGGAACGCGCGCACCGGTCCCGCCCCGTCCACCCGGGCCGCCTCCACGACCGAACTGGGAATGTTGGCCATGAACGCCCGTACGATCAGGATCGCGAACGGGATTCCCGCGGTGGAGTCCGCCAGGATCAGTCCCGGGATCGAGTTCAGCAGCCCGAGATCGTTGTAGGCGCTGTACAGCGCGTTCGCCACCACGATGCCCGGGACCATCTGGCTGATCAGGATGCCGAACAGCACCACGTTCGCGCCGCGGACCCGGAAGTGCGCCAGCGCGTACGCGGCCGGGGTCGCCACGAGCAGGCTGAACACCACGCTGCCGAGCGCGACGACCAGGCTGGTGACCAGGTTGCGGCCCTGCTGGCTGAGCGCTGTCGAATAGCCGTGGAAGCTCGGATGCAGCGGCAGCCAGGACGTGTCGACCGCCGAGCCGCCGGGCTGCAACGACACGTTGAGCATCCAGTAGAGCGGAAACAGCAACACCGCCAAGATCAAGATCCCGATGGCCGTGTACGCCCAGCGCGAGACTCTCACTCGTCCACCGCCCTCCGGTTGGCTCGCAGATAGAGAATCGCGAAGACGAGCGAGATGACGATCAGGATGTTGCCCAGCGCGGCGCCCTGCCCGAAGTCGAACTGCTGGAAGGACAGCTGGTAGGACTGCGTCGCGATGGTCTGGGTGGCGTTCGCCGGGCCGCCGCCGGTCAGCCCGAGGATGATGTCCAGCACCTTGATCGTGTAGACCACCCCGAGCACCAGCACGACGCCCACCACGGGACGCAGCAGCGGCCAGGTGACGTGCCGGAACGCCCGCCAGCCGGTGGCACCGTCCATCTCGGCGGCCTCGTACAGCTCCTCCGGGATGTCCTGGAGGCCGCCGTAGAGGATGGTCGCGTTGAACGGGATGCCGATCCAGATGTTCACGATGATGACCGCGATCAGGGCCAGCGCGGTGCTGGTCAGCCAGCCCGGCCGGTCGGCGATGTGGACGGCGCCCAGAAACCGGTTCAGCGCGCCGTTGTCCTGGTCGAGGATCCACCGCCAGACCGTGCCCGAGACGATCAACGGGATCAGCCAGGGCAGCAGGAGCAGCGAGCGCAGCACCCCGCTGAGCGGGAACTTGCGGCGGAAGAACACCGCAAGCCCCAGCCCGATGGCGAACTGCCCGGCGATCGACCCGGCCGTGAACAGCACGGTGTTGACCACCGCTTTGCTGAACACGGCCGAGCCGACGACCGCCGCGTAGTTGTCCAGCCCCACCCACGGCGCCTTGCCCGTGTAGAACGTGGCCGTCGTGTAGTGCTGGAATCCCATCACGACGTTCTTCACGACGGGATATCCGAAGAACGCGATCAGATAGACGACCGCCGGGACGAGAAAGGACAACTGCAAAGCCCGTTCTCGCGTACGCGCGGAGCGGTTTGCTTTTGATCTGTCCTCGTCTTGTGCGGGTCGGGTGGCGACTTGCAGGTCAGCCATTCTGGGCCTGCTGAAGTGCGCTCGCGGGCGGGGCGCCACCGGTCAGGGCGGTCTGCACCCCGGTGTAGATCTTGGTGGCGGCCTTCGGCCAGTCGGCGCCCAACTCGCCGGTGCGGGCGCGGGCGGTCTGCACGATGGTGGCGAAGGCCTTCATGGACGGGTTCTCGGCGACGAACTTGTCCAGCAGCGCGGTCTTGGTCGGCACAGTCTGCCGCTGTTTGCCGAGCGACAGCTGGTTCGCGTCGGAGTTCAGGCACGCGACGACCTTGGCCGCCTTCGCCTGCCGGTCCTTGTCGCCGGTCTGCGGGATCGTCCAGGTCTCGCCGCCCAGCGGAGCCACGCCCGTCGCGCCGGCCGTGGGCACCGGGGTGGGCACGACGTCGTAGTGCAGGGCGGTGTCGGCGTTCAGTACGGGGAACTGCCACGGCCCGTTGATCATCATGGCCGCCTTGCCCGCCTTGAACTGGTCGTTGACGTCGGCCTGGGTCCAGTTGAGCACGGACTTCGAGGCCGAGCCGTCCTTGACGAGATCGACCCAGAGCTGCAGGGCCGCCGCGGTCTGCGGGGTGGCGATGTTCTTCTCGTCGCCGCCGTTGCTCCACATGAACGGCAGGAACTGCCAGGTGCCCTCGTAGTTGGCGGGCGCCGCGAAGGCGAGCCCGTACTGGTCGCCCTTGGTCAGCGCCTTGGCGGCGGTCTTCAGCTCGTCCCAGGTGGCCGGCGGCTTGATCCCAGCCTTGTCCAGGATGTCCTTGTTGTAGAACAGGCCGATCGAGTTGGTGACGGGCTGCAGGCCGTACACCTTGCCCTGATAGGTCGACGCGTCCACGACACCCTTGATGTAGCCGTCCGCGTTCAGGCCGAAGTCGCTGATCGGCGCGAGGGCGCCGGTGGCGGCGATCTGCTGCAGGTCGGGATTGTCCAGCATGAGTACGTCCGGGAGCGTCCGCGACGAGCTCTGCTGCAGCACCTTGGCGATCAGGTTCGCGCCCGGCACGGTCTCGCGCTGGATGGTGACGCCGTTCTCCTGGCCGCAGGCCTCGAGCGTCTTCTGGTACACGGTCTTGTCGGGTTCGTTGTTGTAGTAGTCCAGGACCCGCAGCGTGCTGGAGTCGCCGGCGGAGTCGCTGCCGCCGCAGGCGCCGAGCGCGAGCGGGGCCAGCATCGTCAAGGTGATCGCGAGCCCGGTTCGGGCCTTCCGAGGTGTCATGTGGTGTCCCTTTCCTGCGCTCCCGCGTCGGGGGCGCGGATCGTCGATACGTATCGACGCCGCTTCGTCGGCGGCGGTGTTCGAGGTGGCTCGGTCAGTCGGGAAGGGTCGTGTTGCGCCGGGTCAGGCGGGGGGTGACCAGCTCGACGGGCGCGGCGGCCCGGGGATGGTCGCGGTCGAGCAGGCGGAACAGCGCCTGCATCGCCCGCCGGGAGACATCGCGGGGTTCGAGCGAGACGTTCGTGACCGGCGGCTGCAGGGTCTCGGCCAGCACGTCGGTGAGCAGCCCGGTGACCGAGACGTCCCGGCCGGGCCGCACGCCCCGCTCGGCCAGGGCGTGCAGAACGGGCTGCACGATCTCGGTGCTGGGCACGAGGATGCCGAGCCGCTCGCCACCGGCCCGGCCGCCGGCCAAGGCCCGGTCGACGGCCGCGGTCGCGCCGGCCCGGCCACGCTCGCTCAGCTCGACGACCTCGTAGGCCATCCCGTGCGTGGCCGCCGCGGCCTCGGCGGTTCCTTGGAAACGGCGGATGAAGTTGAGATCCCGCGCCGTCTGCTCGGGCGGGTGCCCGATCAGCGCGACGCGGGTGTGGCCGCCGGCCGCGAGGTCGTCGACCGCCATCCGGCCGGCGACCTCGAAGTCGAGATCCACGCAGGGCAGGCCGGCCGGATCCGCCGGCAGGCCGATCAGGATCACCGGTACGGCCAGGCCGGCCGCCACCGGGATCCGGGCGTCGCGCGCCTCGATGTCCATCAGCACGATGGCGTCGCAGAGCGAGCGGGCCGCCAGCCGGGTCAGCCCGGCCGACCCTTCGTCCCGGGTGACCAGCAGGACGTCGTATTCCTCGTCGCGGGCGCAGTTCGCAATCGTCTCGATGAACGGCAGCACGCCGGCCGTGTCGACGCCCTCCACGAACGGGACGACCAGCCCGATCACCTGGGTGCGCTGGCTTTTCAGGGCCCGCGCGCCGGCGTTGGGCTGGAACGCGAGCTCCTCGATGGCGGCCTCGACGCGGCGCCGGGTCTCGGGCGAGATGGACCGCCGGCCACTCATCACATAGGACACGGTGCTCTGCGACACGCCCGCGAGCCGCGCCACGTCCCTGCTCGTGACCACCGGTCCCACCTCCGCTGTCGATACGTATCGAACGCGTGAAAGTGAGGGTAGTCACACGCGCGGAGGATGTGCAAGAGGTGACATCTGAAACACGTGAGACACATTCCGGCTTCGGCTGGCCCGCGGTGGCCGCGGGTGGCAGGGTTTTGCGGGTGACCGCACCACTGGCCTGGCTGCGCCGCCGCGACCCCGGACTCGTCAGCGTCCGGCGGGCCGCGCGGGTCACGCTGGTCGCCTGCCTCGGCTTCTACGTCTGCCGCTACGGGCTGGACAACCCGGCGATGGCGCCCTATGCGCTCTTCGGCGCGATCGCCCTCGGCATCCTCTCGCAGATCCCGGGCAGTCCCCGGCAGCGCTCCAAGACCCTGCTCGTGATGCTGCCCGTCTGCTGGGCGCTGGTCACCATCGGCACGCTGCTCTCGGTGACCACCTGGGCCGCCGCGGCCGGCATGTTCGTGCTCGGCTTCCTGGTCAGCTTCGTCGGCGTGGGCGGCCCCCGGCTGGTCGGGCTGGCTGCCGGCGCCCAGCTGCTCTACATCCTGCCCTGCTTCCCGCCGTACGATCCGGGGTCGCTGGGCTGGCGGCTCGCCGGCGTCACCCTCGCCGTGGTGTTGCTGGCGATCGCCGAAGTCACGCTCTGGCCCGACCCGACCCCGGTGCCGTATCGGGAGCGCCTGGCCGAGACGGTCGACACGCTGGCCGGCTGCCTCACCGCGATCGCCGACGGCTGGTCGGGCGACCCGGCCGCCCGCGACCGGCTAGCCGCGCTGCTGCCGGAGGCCACCGACGCGGCCGACGCGATCCGCCCGTCCCGGCTGCCACCCGGTCAGCGGCCCGCCTCGGCCGGCCGGCACGACCGGGCGCTCAGCGCGGCGGCCGGCACCACCCGGCTGATGCTGGGCCGCGCGGTCGACCTGTACTTCGAGGACGACCGGGTCGCCCTGAACCGGCCGGTCTCGGCCGGGCTGCTGCGCGAGGCGGCCGGCTGCGTCGCCGCCACGGCCGCCTGGCTGCGCGGCACCGGCGAGGTGCCGGACACCGGCCGGGTCGCCGCCTCGATCGTCGAGTTCCGCGCGGCCCGCGACCGGAACTCACCGGACGGCATCCCACCCGACCGGCTGCGCCTGGGCGCGCTCGCGCTGAGCCTCGGCGAGTGGACGAAGTCGCTGGTCACCGCGATCCGGATCGACGCCGGCGCGCCGATCCACGCGGACCCCACGCCGCCGTCCGCGCAGCCCGGCCCGTTCTGGTACGCGGGCCGGTCCAGCGCGTCGCTGTACTGGCACCGGCTCCGCGAGCACCTGACCCCCCGCTCGGTGTACTTCCAGGGCGCCCTGCGGCTCGCGGCCGCGCTGGCGGTGGCCCGGCTGCTGGCCGGCGTGCTCGACCTGTCGCACGGCTTCTGGGTGCTGTTGACGATCCTGACCGTGCTGCGCGCGTCGGCAGCCGAGACCCGCTCGGCGCTGCGCCCCGCGCTGGTGGGCACGGTCGCCGGTGCGGTCGCGGCGGCCGGGCTGCTGCTGATCGGGGCCGAGCCCAGGGTGTACGTGCTGGCGCTGCCGATCGCGATGCTGGTCGGCTTCGCGGCCGGCCCGCTGCTCGGGCTGGGCTGGGCGCAGGCCCTGTTCACCGTGGTCATCGCCCTGGTGTTCGCCCAGGTCGCGCCGGTCGACTGGCGGCTGGCCGAGGCCCGTCTGCTGGACGTCCTGGTGGGCGCGGCGATCGGCGTAGTGATCGGGCTGTTCGCCTGGCCCCGCGGCGGCGCCGGCGAGCTGCACCGGGCCACCTCGATCTTCCTGGCCGACGGCGCCCGGGTGGTCCGCGAGACGGTGGCCACCATGGCGAACGCGGCCGAGCAGGGCGCCGGCCTGCCCCGGGCCCGCGTGGACAGCCAACTCGCCGAGGCCACGTTCGCGCTCTACCAGAGCGAACGCCACCCGAACTCGAGCGTCGACTGGCAGGCCACGCTGGTCGCGGGCCACCACGCCGTACGCGGGGCGGAGATCCTGCTCCGCTCCTGCCCGAGCGGCGGGCTGCTGCCGTGCGCGACCCCGCTGACCGCGTCGGCCGACGACGTCGCCGCCCGTTATGAGCGGGTCGCCGACGGCCTGCGCCGCCGGGACCGCGACGTGGTGCGCGCCCCGCAGCCCGCGGCGCCCGACCTGACCTGGCCCACCGACCTGGGCGAGAGCCTCTACCACCTGGCCGACCTGCGCGTCTGGCTGGACGGCCTGCGCGACGACCTGGGCCGCATCCCGGCCCCGACCGAACCGGCCCCGGCCGACACCCGCGACCCGGCGGCCCTACGGGTCCGGGTCGCCGGCTTGGCGGACGGCGCACCCGGCTAGCGGTCGTGCCGGACCCCGCCGCCGTGGCGTTTTGCCTGGTACATGGCCGCGTCCGCGGCGCGCATCAGGGTTGCCGCGTCGGTTGCGTCGGCCGGGCACAGCGCTATTCCGATGCTCGCGCCGACCGTGATCAGCGCGCCGTCGATCACGTACGGTTCGAGCAGCCGGCGGTGGATGCGCCCGGCGATCGCCGACGCCTCGGCCTCGTCGGGGTCGTGGGTCAGCAGCACCGCGAACTCGTCGCCGCCGAGCCGGGCGACCAGGTCGCCGTCCCGGACCGTCTCGAGCAGCCGCTGGCCGACCGCGTGCAGCAGCACGTCGCCCGCGTGGTGTCCGGCGGTGTCGTTGACCCCCTTGAAGCCGTCGAGGTCCAGCAGCAGCAGCGCGGCACGCGCACCGTCGCGGGCCGCGTCCGCGACGGCCTGCTCGGTGGTCAGCAGCAGTTGCGAGCGGTTCGGCAGGCCGGTCAGCGCGTCGTGGTAGGCCCGCCGGGTCAGCTCGGCGACGTGCTGGGCCTCGGCCTGGCGCAGCCGGGCGCTGTCGACGATCAGCCCGCCCTCGACGGCGAGCGTCCGGGCGAAGGCCCGGTCCGTGCCCGTCCAGTGCCGGGTGCCGCTCGCGTCGCCGCAGATAACCATCCCGACCGGGCCGGTGGCCGACAGCAACGGAATGGCGATGAACGAGCGCAGCCCCATCGTCTGCACGAGACCGCCGGCGCGTACCGGGGACTGCGCGACGTCCTCGACCAGCAGCGGCGCGCCGCTCTGCGCGGTGGCCCGCCACACCGGCGACTCGTGCGCGAACTTGCCCAGCAGCCGGCTGCGCAGGGCCGCGTTCTCCTCGACGTTCAGGCTGACGCCGCTGGCGTACCGGATCCGGCCGTGCTCGCCGATCAGGTGCACGGCCGATTGTTCGGTGTGGAACGCCTGGGCCGTCGACCGGGCCAGCAACTCCCCGGCGGCCTCGACGCTGGCGGCCACCGTGCCTTCCTCGAAGAGTCTGCGCAGGGTGGCGCTGGCGTGCGCGATGAAGTGCCGGCTGCGTTCCGACGCGAGGGACTGCACGGTGGTGGCGAGGGCCAGGCCGGTGGTCGCGAGCGTGTCCGGGCGCAACCGGTCCAGACGGGTGCCGGTCAGCACCAGCACGCCGACGGTCTCGCCGCCGATCCGCAGCCGCAGCGCCAGCCGGCCCGCTGCGCGCACAGGCGGGCCACCCGCGGGCGCGCGGAACACCGCACCGGCCAGCGTCACGTGGTCGGCGAAGGATTCGCCCAGCCCGCCGACCCGGTCCAGGGTGCCGTCGTCGGAGTCGAGCGTGAACACGCTCGAGGCCTGCAGCCCGACCTGCCCGCTCAGCCGGGCGTGCAGCACGGAGAGCACGTTCGGTACCGAAGCCGTGTGCCGGGTCATCGCCTCGATCAGGTCGGTGAGCAGGGCGGACTGCTCGTCCTGGGCAGCCGGATCACCGGCGAGCGCATCCGCGTCGCCGGTCGGCCGTAGCCCGCTGCCCACCGTCACGGCCCTATGGTCGGCACGATCGCACCGTCCTTGAGCGTCCCGGCTCGCGACTTCGTTTACTACGGTGACGGGGCGCGAGCCGCGCGACGCGGCGGAAAGGGGACGTCCAGCATGAAGGTCTGTGTCGTCGGTACGGGATATGTCGGTCTGACCACCGGTGTCTGTCTCGCGTTTCTCGGCCACGAGGTGACGTGTGTCGACTACGACGCGGCCAAGGTCGAGTTGCTCCGGTCCGGGGGCACGCCGATCTATGAGCCGCACATGGCCGAGCTGCTCGCCGAGGCGGCCGAGCACCTCAGCTTCACCACCTCGTACGCCGACGGGGTGCCCGGCGCCGACATCGTGTTCATCGCCGTGCAGACCCCGTCGCTGCCGGACGGCAATCCGGACCTGGCCTACCTGCGCTCGGCGGCCGAGAGCGTCGGGCAGCACATCGGCACCGGCTTCACGGTCGTGGTCAACAAGTCGACGGTGCCGATCGGCAGCGGGAACTGGGTCGACGCCATTCTGCGCGAGGCGTTCGAACGGACCCACGCGCGCCGCGCCGACGGCGAGTTCTCGGTCGCCTCGAATCCGGAGTTCCTACGCGAGGGCGTTGCGATCGCCGACTCGCTCTATCCCGACCGGATCGTGATCGGCTCCGACAACCCGCGCGCCCTGGACGTGCTGAACGGGCTGTACCGGGCGATCCTGAACCAGACGTTCACGCCGCCCACGTTCCTGCCGCGGCCGGCCGAGGTGGGCGCCGTGCCGATGGTCTCGACCGACCTGGCGTCGGCCGAGCTGATCAAGTACGCGGCCAACGCGTTCCTGGCCATCAAGATCAGTTACATCAACGAGATCGGCCGGCTCGCCGGCAAGGTCGGCGCCGACATCATCGAGGTCGCCCGGGGCACCGGCCTGGACGCCCGGATCGGCCCGCGCTTCCTGGAGCCGGGCGTCGGCTGGGGCGGGTCCTGCTTCGGCAAGGACACGGCGGCGCTGATCACCACGGCCGGCGACTACCACCACGACATGCCGATCGTGCAGGCGGCCCGCGAGGTCAACCTGCGGCAGCGGCGCGCGGTCGTGGACCGGCTGCTGGACGAGTTGCGCATCCTCAAGGGGCGCCGGATCGGGCTGCTCGGGCTCGCGTTCAAGCCGGACACCGACGACCTGCGCGACTCGCCGGCGATCGACATCGCCGAGCAGCTGATCGCACACGGCGCCCGGGTCGGCCTGCACGACCCGGTGGCGGGGGAGCGGTTCGCCCGCGAGCGGCCCGACCTGGCGCCGCGGCTGTGCGCGACGGTCGACGAGGTGTTCGACGACAGCGACGCCGTGGTGCTGGTGACCAAGTGGGCGCACTATCTCGACCTGGACTGGGGCAAGCTGGCCGGCCTGATGCGTACGCCGACAGTGCTGGACGGCCGGCACTGCCTGGACGCGGCGCGGATGACCCGGCTGGGCTACCGCTATCTGTCGGTCGGCGGTTGAGCATCCAAAAGACCGCGCCAGGAGCGCACAAGCTCGGCGTCGACCGGGCTGTCCCAGCCGCCCCGGCGCACGCCGCTGCCGACATGGAACGCGTCGACGCCGGCCGCCCGCAACGGCGCGACATGCTCCGGGCGTAACCCGCCGCCGGCCAGGATGCGCGGGCCGGCCGAGCGGCCGGCCTCGGCCCGCAGCACGTCCAGGCCGGCCGCGACGCCCGCCGCGGAGCCGGCCGTGAGCACGTAGTCCACCCCGGGCAGGCCGCGGATCACCCGGAGCGCGGCGGCCCGGTCGGCGGCGTGGTCGACGGCCCGGTGGAACGTCCACGCACAGCCGTCGAGGGCGTCCAGCGGCGGGACGTCGACGGCTCCGTCGGCGTTCAGGAAGCCCAGCACGAACTCCTCGGCGCCGGCCCGGCGAAACGCCGCCGCCCGTTCGTCGAGATCGGTCCCGGCCGGCCGGCCGAAGCCGTCCCGGTCCCGCAGCATGACCCGGACGGCTATCTCGGTCGCGGCCCTGACCTGCGTGAACGTCTCGAGATCCGGGCTGAGCCCGTCCTGGGACATGCCCGCGACCAGCTCGATCCGGTCCGCGCCGCCGGCCTGCGCGGCCCGGGCGTCGACGGCGTTCAGGGCGATGACTTCCAAGATCGGCTGCACCCCGGAATCGTCGCACGGCCCGGGTCAAGAGATTCAAGTTCTTCGCTGGAAACCTTGACGACATCTGAGCAACCTTGTTGAAATGTGTTTGCTCATGACGGTCCTCGAGCGCTTCCTAGGCGGAGCGCGGATGGCCGCTGCCCTCTTTCGGAGAGGAAACCCCCATGCAGCACAGACGACGGCGCGCGCTCATCCTGGCCGCCGCGGCACTCTTGGTGGCCGGCATCGCGGCACCCGCCGGGGCCGCCCCGCCACGCGACGCCGAGCCCACCTGGCACGCGGGCGTCCCGCCCCTGGCCACCCCGTGGACCGACCAGGTCGGCCCGGAGAACGCCCTGCCCGAGTACCCGCGCCCGCAGCTCACCCGCGAACGCTGGCAGAACCTGAACGGCGTGTGGGAGTTCGCCAAGGCCGAGGTCGGCCAGAGCGTGCCGGCCGGGCAGTCGCTCGGCGAGCGGGTCCTGGTGCCGTACCCGATCGAGTCGGCCCTCTCCGGCATCCAGCGGCACGAGGACCGGATGTGGTACCGGCGTACCTTCACCGTCCCGGCCGACTGGCGGGGTCAGCGGCTGCAGTTGCACTTCGGCGCGGTCGACTACGACGCGAAGGTCTACGTCAACGGCACCCTGGTCGCCACCCACCGCGGCGGCTACGACGGCTTCGACGCGGACGTCACCGGCGCGCTCACCGGCAGCGGGCCGCAGGAGCTGATCGTCTGGGCCGAGGACCTGACCGACGCCACCGGCCAGCCGATCGGCAAGCAGCGCCGCACCAGCGACCACGGCATCTTCTATCAGGGCAGCTCCGGCATCTGGCGGACGGTGTGGATGGAGCCGGTGGCGGCGTCGAGCATCGCCGACCTCACGCTGACCCCGGACGTCCCCGCGGGCGCGCTGCGGCTGACCGCGAACACCACCGGCGGCGCCGGCCTGACGGTCCGGGCCGTCGCGCGCGACCACGGCCGGGTGGTCGGCCGGGCTTCCGGCGCCGCGGGTACGGAGCTCAAGCTGCCCGTACCGAAGGCGAAGTTGTGGTCTCCCGACTCGCCTTTCCTCTACGACCTGCAGGTGACGTTGCTGAGCGGCGGCCGGGCCGTCGACTCCGTCGGGTCGTACTTCGGGATGCGCCAGATCGGCACCGAAGCGGGCGCCGACGGCAAGCTGCGGATCGCCCTGAACGGCAAGATCCTGTTCAACATGGCCAACCTCGACCAGGGCTTCTGGCCGGACGGGCTGAACACCGCGCCCACCGACGCGGCGCTGCGGTTCGACCTGCTGCAGGACAAGAAGATGGGCTTCAACGCGGTCCGCAAGCACATCAAGGTCGAGCCCGACCGCTGGTACTACTGGGCCGACAAGCTGGGCCTGCTGGTATGGCAGGACATGCCGGCCACCAACACCTCGCCGATGCCGGCCGAGTGGCGAGCGCAGTTCGAGTCGGAGCTGCACGAGATGGTGCGCGAGCACCGGAGCTGGACCTCGATCGTCGCCTGGGTGCCGTTCAACGAGGGCTGGGGCGAGTGGGACCGCACCGCCACGGGCCGCATCGCCGACGACGTCAAAAGCCAGGATCCAGCCCGGCTGGTGAACGCGCACAGCGGCGTGAACTGCTGCAACTCGCACGGTGACTCGGGTGCGGGCGACGTCATCGACTACCACCAGTACCTCGGCCCGGCGTCCCCGGCGCCGAGCGGGAGCCGGGTGTCGATCGACGGCGAGCACGGCGGCTACGGGCTGAAGGTGGCCAACCACATGTGGTTCGGCGACGGCGGCGCCTACGAGATGGAGCCCGACTCGGCCACGCTGACCGCCAAATACGTGCAGAACCAGCAGGACGTGATCACCTCGGCGAAGTCCTGCGGCATCAGCGCGGCGATCTACACCCAGATCACCGACGTCGAGGGGGAGCTCAACGGCTTCTTCACGTACGACCGGCAGGTGGCCAAGATGGACCTGAGCCAGGTCAAGGCGATCAACCAGAAGATCATCGCCCAGGCGGACGGGTCGGCGACCAATGTCCCGCAGCCGCCACCGGGCACGCCGGGCCTGACCGGCATCGCCTTCTACCCGCTCGACGGCACGGCGACCGACGAGGCCGGCACGCACGACGGGACAGTGGTCGGCGGGGCGGCGTTCGCCGATCGGGGCCTGGAGCTGAACGGCTCGTCGGGCTACGTCGACCTCGGCGCCCCGGTCCTGAACACGGCGTCCGACTACAGCGCCGCCGCGTGGGTCAAGCTCGACAAGGCCGACGGCGCGTTCCAGACCGCGGTCAGCCAGGACGGGCCCAGCAACAGCGACTTCTTCCTGCAGTACTCGGGCGCGGACCAGCGCTGGGCGATGAGCTTCGCCGGGGTCCGGGCGCTGGGCCCGGTCAAGCCGGAGGCAGGCCGCTGGTACCACCTGGTCGGCGTCCGCGACTCGGTCAAGGGCGAGCTGCGCCTCTACGTCGACGGCCAGCTGGCGGGCACCCAGGGCGCCTGCCTGCCGCAGGGCACCCCGACCGGCAACACGGTGATCGGCCGCGGCAAGTACGGCGGCAACCCGGTCGACTACCTGGACGGAACGATCGACCAGGTGCACCTCTACGACCGGGCACTGAGCGCCACAGAGATCGAGCAGCTGTACGCCTCCGGCGAGTGACCCCCGCTCGGCGCACGTGCTGTTCCGTTCACCGATCTTCGGTTGCTGTGCAAATCCGCGGGAGCCGATGATGAACGTCGATACCCCCGAAGGCTTGGGAGGCGCTACGTTGTCTCTGCTCACCGCGCTCGACCGCAAACACGCTGTCGCGCCGGCCGGCTTCAGTCGCTGGCTGATCCCGCCGGCCGCCCTCTCCGTGCACCTCTGCATCGGCCAGGTCTATGCGACCAGCGTGTACAAGAACTCGTTCATCGCGCATTTCCACACGAGCCAGACCGCGATCGGCATCATCTTCAGCATCGCGATCGTGATGCTCGGCCTCTCGGCGGCGGTCGGCGGCACCTGGGTGGAGGCGAACGGGCCGCGCAAGGCGATGTTCGTCTCCGCGTGCTTCTGGGCCACCGGG
>Ga0307513_10003402_pt1 | contig 21608 bp, 9 predicted proteins | sample 15_EM_MG_FD_202174 | JGI IMG/M metagenome (GOLD analysis project Ga0307513, IMG submission 202174) | Populus trichocarpa ectomycorrhiza microbial communities from riparian zone in the Pacific Northwest, United States - 15_EM | ecosystem: Host-associated > Plants > Roots > Unclassified | place... | reverse complement strand
AGAGTTTTGTTTTTATATAGATATGAATATAATATTTATGCTAACTTTTCATTAAGAGTTCTTTTTTAATATTAGTTTAGCTTGTCAAAAAGCATAAATTCATTCCTTTAGAAGTTAAAGATAACATATATAAGACAAATAACCTAGGATCCACTATTAAAAAAAACATAACTAAGCTCCAAATTAATGATTTGCTAAATTTTGATTTAATTTAATTATTTATTATTTTAATTAAATATAGGTGACATTCTGAAAACATCATTCTAAAAAACAATAAACACAATGAAAATTTAATCACAAAAGATCATTCTACAAAACAAAGAAATTGATCTAATTAGTGGGAATTACAACACCAAAAAACAATTAGAGTGTTAAACCCATATGGACTAATTATGCTATTGAGTATTAAAATTTACTAAATTATCACTATTTAGAAATAAAACTAAAGTTTTATAAAGTTAAGCACCTGATTAAACTAAAGTATTTGACAAAAATAAATTAAAAGAACAAAAAATAAAAATTAAGGTTGTAGAGATAATGAAAAAATAAATCTAGAGCTTTAGATTTCACTTAATTGATCTCACACGATTTATTATTCATTGTTACAAAATTTCAAATCTTTATATTGATGATTGAAAGATCCTTTAATTATTCAATGTTTTTTCTCGAATAACATTAATAATATCTTCACCTAATAATTCAACATATATTTATGTAAATTAAATTAATTGAAGATTCATTAAATTCTTTGTATTTTTCTTAATCTATAACCACACTAATTGCGGTAAAGTTTCTTTATCTTTTGTTCAATTAATAGTGTTTAATTTTGAAAACTTCTAATCAAAACCCCTAGTCTCATTATGATTCAATAGATTAAACAATAATTAGCTAGAAAAATATAAACAATAAGATCAAGGATAAACATTCAACATGAAAAAATTGAAAATAAAATAACTTGGAATTTAAACTATATAATCAAAACTAAACTACATTAAACCCATAGAAAAATAAAATCTAGTTCATAATGAATCTCTTATAAACCATGTTCTTATTGGAATACATCAAAGGAAAATTAAGGAGAAGAATAAAACTCTTTTGCTTGGAATAGGTTGAAGAAAAACTCCACTACAACGCCTAGTTTCTTCTGGTTCTCTACTTTTAGTCTCTCTTCTCCTTTTAATGGTAAAAATAACGTCTTTTATCAGCTTTAGTCATGGCCACTTCCTTGATTTTGTCTCTTTCTTTGGTCCAAAATCTCCTTTTACTTGTTTTTTTATTTTCTTTCCAAAACTAGTAAATTCTGACCTCTTACTTCTAACCCTATTTTCTCCATTAGATCGATTTATTTTGAGAAAAAGATAAACATAAAAGTCTTAGATCTTCCTCTTAGTGTTATTTTGAAACTAAGAGAACTTAATTTAGATATCTATAGAAAAAGTTATGCCTTATTTATCAAGACTTGTTACTGAAATTTCTAGTAAGGAAATTTCCTTATTCTTACAGTAAGAGATTTCACTTTCCTCATTCCTTTCTTTTCCAAAGTGTGTACACAATTCAACCTGACCTCTTCAAAGAATATTTTCTCATTTAATTTTCTTTTAAATGGGCTTCCTCAATACCATGAGCCTAAATCTAATTCAAGCTAATGTTTAGCTAGAATTTAAGGATCGAATGCTGAATTTTCACTTCAAAGCTCATGATTTCATGAATTTATTTGTTCTTATATAAAAATAAAAACTATATAAAATTAAAATATTTAAGATAAAATAGTATAAAATTAAAAGTAAGGGTATGAAAAAATCATGTGAAAATCAAACATATCAAGGAACTCTTTGACATTGTTACAAATTGTTAATATGATCTAAACAACACCAAATAATTATTTAAAAGTTCCAGTTGGGCCAATTATAAGATCAATGACGAAGAAGCTCAAAGATACATTCAATAGACTTATTCAGATTATTTGGGTAAAGGTGACTTTCAAGAAAGCTACATCTTCAACAAGTGATGATTAGACCTTAATCAATTTAATTAATGTACAAGGAGAACCTAATCCATCTATTTCATGGGTTTAGCTTAGATTTTCTAATGCATAATTTTATGCTAACAAGAATAATTTTTTATCTGATTAGTATATTGGGCTAAAATTTTACCAGAAGTTTTTAGAGGTATTGTTTTATATTAGGTTAAAAGTCAATCAAACACCAGTAAGGTCTTGTGATAAGGTCTATAAGTTATCATGCAAGATTTGTATTAGTTTTCTAATTGATTTAGGATTTTTTATTTTATTTTGTGTAGAACTCTTTTTTTTTTTTTTTGCAACCTCGTTTAAGATTTTTTTACCTATTATAAATAAGGCTATTTAGCTTGTATTTATATCTTTTTTACACACTTTGATTTCAAAATAATTTATTATGTGATTGTGAGGGTATTTTTTTTAATTTGATTCTTCATTGAACTACTCCGACTTATTAAAGAATTAATCAAGTTTCGTAGCATCATTTATATTTTTTTTTCATGCCTTTTCATCGGTGTTGGGTGGGGGTTTGATTTCTATAGTTTTGATGTCTCAGTATAAGTTATTATTGTGTCAAGCTCAATCATAAAACTTGAATTTAGCTTTCTTGGGAAGGGTCAATTTGACTATGAGTTTTTGGATCTTTATATACATAGGGTTCATATTAGTTATTGTTAGAGCAAGACTCTAAAATCATGTTATATCTCTTTATCTTTTAGTTTCCATGTTATTTTATCGTTGTTACCATCTAGAACCTGGTTGCATCAAACATTAAAAATATGGAATATTATTTGTGATCTAATTGTCTACAATTAAAAAAAAAAAGATGAAGAAAGATCAAAGAAATTTCATCAAGGAAAAAGTAGAGTTTAGCCAAAAAATTAAGGCTTTTTTTTTCAAATCTTGGATTTGGCAACTCAAATATAAAAATTCTTTATTATTGGGATATCTTAATGACATGTCTTGATTCTGGGATTATTTAGATATACTTTTTGGGTTATAAATGTAATTTACAAAAAAAAAATTCATAATGGGTAACTTTGCATCAAAAAATTCTTTTGTTGTTGATTTCGGGTTTGCTACACAAAAATCAATCCAAAAATAATGTATTTTCATAGTTTGAGTTATTTAAGTCTTGTTTCATTAGTTTTCTTATTCTAGTAATTTTTTTTTCATGTCTTTATATTGTTCATATTTCACATGAATTTGCTTTGTTATTCGTGATTTTGCATTCATAGTTTTGTAATAATAGTTTTTGGTTTTTTTATTGCTTTCTGAGTCTATATATGTTTTTTGGATTGCATCACTAAGTAATTAATTTTTCTAACTTGTTGTGAATGAGTTCTTTAAAGAACTAAGATTTTTAAGATTAAGTGGTAAAAAGCAAAAGATAAGCATATTATAGTGAAAAAGTAGAAAAATTATGTGAAACACGAGATGAGTGACATCTATTGAATGTAAACACGTGAAAGAGTGCGCAGGGGAATATTTTTTATTGCTATTAACATGATTTTTAGATTTTGATGATGTTAACAAAAAATGGATCATCACCGTCGAAGTAGAAGAATAATCTGGAATATGGTTATTTGACTAAGCAACAACAATTAGATAAGATGAATAAGAAATTTAGAAAGGTTTCAAATGGGATAGATGGATTAAGAACCGAAGTAGCTAGCTTTCAAGATGGGCTAGTCCAAAAGGTCTCAGGGGTAGAAGGCATGTAAGAAGAATTATTTCACCTCTGGTGGAATCTATAGCTAAAATATAGATTAAGAGGTTGAGGATTTTGATCATGAATAAGGTGCTAGGTTTGGATAGCATAAGATCCATAGTTATAAGAGAGTAGGGCCACATGATTATTTCAGTCATAAAAGAGCAAGCCTATTCTTTAGGGATATAGTTTGACTTCATATGGTTCTTAAAAACATGTTTTCTTATCATGATGTTAAGTTTCTTAGCTACTTTTGAAAGATTTTGTAGGGTAAAGTAGGAACTAAATTGTTCTTTTCTACTACTTGCTATTCACATACAAATTGAGACGACAACATATTTGATTAACTTGCCAAATCTATGACCTGAGTTATGAAACCATGATAACTCCATATAAAGAAAATAAAAATAAAATAGGAGGTCCAATTCACTTTTAATTCAATGTTGAAGGATGAAATTGAAAAAAAATAATTTAAAATAACCTGAGTTAACCCTAGTCAACCAACCAAACTCGTAACCTAGGTCATGAGACTAGGATAACCCCATAGAAAGTAAATAAAAAAAAACAATATAAAGCATAATTCTTAATCAACCAAATGTTGAAAGATGAAATTGAAAAAAATATAAATTAAAAAATAAGACAAAAAAAACCGACCTGAGTCAACTTGGGTCAACTTGTCAAACCTATGATCCAAGTCATGAGACTAAGATAACCTCATAAAAAGTAAACAAAAAAACCAACTTGAGTAAACTCAGGTTAACCTGTCAAACTCATGACCTGGGTCATGAGACTAGGATAATCCCATAGAAAGAAAATCGAAACAAATTATGAAATTTAACTCTCAATCAACCTATTGTTGAAAGATGAAATTAGAAAAAATCCAATATGAAAAAGGACGTAATAAAATGACTCGAGTATACTAAGATTAACTTGCGAAACTTATGACTCGGGTCATGAGACTGAGATAACCTCATAGATAGCAAATTGAAACAAATCATGAAACATAATTCCTAATCAACCAATATTAGAGAATGAAATTGAAAAAAAAAACTCAAATCAACTCGACAAACCCGTAACACGAGTTATGAGATTGAGAAATTATTTAGAAAATAAATCACAATAAATCATAAAATCTAATCTCCAATAAATTAAATATTGAATGATAAAATTAAAAAAATATAAATTAAAAAAAACAAAAAAATATTACTATAATAAAAAATAATATTTTGTGAGTTCCTCATAGTAAAAACAATACTTCTTTTAGGTTTTTCTTATTAAATTAAATTTCAGATTTTTTTTATTACATTGAAAAATAAATTATTTACAAACAAATGCACCTGGTCGTTATATAATTTTTCAAATTTAACACCTTCTTCCTTAAAAAATAAACCAAAAAAAGAAGCATAAGATATTTTAATTTTGACATCACCGAAATGCCATTCCAATAAAATGGAAGGGCATTTCCTTATCTTCCTCTATAAAACCCCATCTAAAACCCTACCTCTTTTATCTCCATCAGGGTTTCAGTTCCAGAAATGGCGACTTCCCTCCTCACTCGTTCCCTCCTCCTCCAAAAAATCACCTCCAAAACAATAATCTCCTCCATTCTCTCCCGACCCTTCACTTCCCTCTCCGCCACTTCCTCCGCCTCCTCCACTCTCCTCCGCCGTGCTCTTCGTCCTCTCTCCGCTGCAGCCAACATCAATCGCTCTGTCTCTCGGATTTCATCCAGGTCGTTTTCTGTCAACCCATCATCGTCTTCTCTTAACGACCCAAGCCCTAACTGGTCCAACAGACCTCCAAAAGAGACTATCTTGCTTGATGGCTGCGATTTTGAGCATTGGCTTGTCGTCATGGATAAGCCTGAAGGAGATCCTACTCGTGACGAGATCATCGATTCTTATATTAAAACCCTTGCTGAAGTTGTTGGAAGGTAATTTATTAAAGTTTACTCCTTAATTTTATTTCTCATTCACTTTAATTGTTTTTTTACTTAATTTTTTTTGTGTTAATTGTTAGTTTTAGTAGATGAAATATTGATATTCGTTTTTTTAGAAATTATGGGCTTTGTATATTGATTAATTTTTATTTCATTTTCAATTTAACAGACTGTATGGAAACCCAAGAATTGGCGATAAATGATTTCAATTCTTTATTTTTTAGCAATTCTCAATTTTGGAACTAAATTTACATCTTGAAATGAAGTCAATGAATTAAAAAAAATGTGATTTCCATATAATTCATAACCGCACCCAAAAGAGTGTTATTTACTTGGAATCCCATACAAATAGTCGTTGTATATTTCCATTATCCAAAATGCTCCGCAATACGTTGTTTTTGAAACCTACCAAATATAGCTTTCAGCTCTTCACTGCCAGCAAATTATAATGTTATTTATTTATTAATTTACATCAATTAGAAGTGTTAGGCTAAATCCAAATAATATTTAAATTGGTTCCAAATGGAGGGATTGAATTAGAACTGAATATAAATCACCTCTACATGTAGAATTGATGTCATTTTTATCTCAGAATTTGTTCTAAGCTAGCTGTGAGTTAATTGTTTTTGTCATTTTTTATTGTATTTTATGTATTTATGTGTTGCATTTGGTTGCTTATTATTTAGGGTCTGTGCATGCTTCCATGCATGTTGTTGATGTATTTTGTGGTTTCTTTATGATTAGTTATACTTTGAAAGGTTGCAGTTTGCTGTTTTGTAAGTGTGTTTGAGGTTTATGAATTGTACCTAACCTATTGCTAGAGGGGTTTAAGTGCATTTTAATTACACTTCTCTAAGAATCAGGAGTTTGATTGCTTAATTGTTCTTTTATCTGACTTCGATGGGAATTGTGTTTTATAGCTTAATATTTCATTTGTGTTTTAGATTACAGTAAGTAGAGTGCTATTCTCAGAGTTTGAATATTCCTTGCTGCTTTTAATATTTAGCATGTCTATCTGTGCTCTTTCAGTTTAGGGGAGTTGTAGAAATGTTTTTTTTATCTCACTGGAGGAATCTGGAATTAAATGGGTTTTTGTGATGTTTGAAGTCTTGGTTATTTAAATTTTGTGGCTGTATGACAGTGAGGAAGAAGCGAGGAAAAAGATCTATTCAGTTTCTACTCGATGCTACTTTGCCTTTGGAGCTCTGGTGTCCGAAGAGGTTTCATACAAGATCAAAGGTATATCTTCTTTCAAGCTGTGAGGCAAAGGGGGGCTGGGGGTGGCCCTGGCCTTACCAAGGATTAAAACTGTTCCTCTTCCTCATTAATAATATCTTGCATTTGGTCCATTTTAACCCAACAAAACCCTTAACTTGGATTCTTAAAATATGTACTTAACCTGTGTTAAATCCTAGATGTAAATTACCTCCCTTCACCTTATCAAGATGACATTTGGTCCCTTTCAAAATCTTGAAAAAGGTAACCAAAAATGAACAACTTTGTTCACTTCTATTTTTTCCAAAAAAGTTTTTTTTTTTTTTTTCTAAAAAAAAACATACTCAGGTGTTTATTGGTAATTGCTTTTAATGGAAAAAAATGGCCACTGCATAGAATTGATTGGTATAGGATGTTTCTTTTTTGAAGTTTGAATGTGATGGATGTGCTCTGTTGGTCATTTTTCCAGAATTGAAAAATGTTCGCTGGGTTCTTCCAGATTCGTACTTAGATGTGAAGAACAAAGATTATGGAGGTAAGGGATATTTTCCCCTTTTTTGTATGTGATACCAATATATTGTTGTAGATGCGTGTTTTATTGCATTTAGTAGTACTACATGCATCTTATTTTTTAGTATCTTTTTTATCCTTAAGGAAACTTCTGGCTTAAATGTTTTGTGCAACAAGAAATCATTTTGAATATTTTGCTTCTCAATCTACAATTGTTGAAGCTTGTTCTGGTTAGGTTGGAAGCTATTTAAACCCTTAGACTTTGACCAAATGAGGATTGTACTAGAATTTCTGTAACCTCACTAGGGTCTGCAGGCAATATTTTGCTGGATTGGCTTTGCTTTGTGGTAATCACATTTGAGTTGCCAGTCTTGGTTTTCCTTATTTTTCAAAAATAGAAGATAAACAATGCAAAATTCCATCAAGATCGTATCTCGCCAAATAGTCTCTGACGCAGTTGTCAAACGATTGCATGTAATTGTTAATAACAGGTTAACAATCCTCATTTTAAATGCAAGTGCACAAAGAAAGCAGCATGTTTTCCTTTTCCGAGTTAGGGTAAGATGATGGTGCCCTGATTATGTTTTCATACTGCTAGGATTTTGGTCTATTTCTGCAGAGTCACACATTCAGAATTGATCATTTCTTTTCATTTGAAACTGTGATGATGAATGCCTCCTTTTATCCTTAGTCATGATTGTTACTATTTATTCTGTGATTAGCAAGTCATGACACTATACTGTACTTGATTGTTGCATGATGGCTTTTTTCCTTTTAGGGGAGCCATTTATTGAAGGGAAAGCTGTGCCCTATGACCCAAAATATCATGAGGAATGGATAAGGAACAATGCGAGGGCAAATGAAAGAAATAGGCGCAATGATCGACCTCGTAACGTCGACAGATCAAGAAATTTCGACAGAAGAAGGGAAAACATGCAGCAGCGCGATGGAGCTCCGCCTCCTCCTATGGCTAATCAGGCTATGCAAAACCCTGCTCCCAATGTGGCTGGACACCCACAAAACATGGGCAGACAAGGTGGACTGCCACCGTCGCCACAGAACAGCTACAGGGTGGGACCAGGTGGACCACCGCCTAACAACTATAACATGGGTGGACCCCCGAACATTGGTGGACCAGGTGGACCACGGCCTAATAACTATGCAGGTGGGCAACAGAACAATATGAATAGAGGGCCACAGAACATGCCACCACAAAACTACATGCCACCACAGAACAACATGCCCCTGCAGAACAACATGCCGCCGCAAAACTATGTGCCCCCTCAAAACAACTACATTCCCCCACAGAACAACATGCCTCCACAGAACAACATGGGAGGATGGTCCAGTGACATGCCTGGGAACATGCAGCACAACTTCCAGAGTGGGCCTAATGATGGAGGCTATCAAGGTGGGCCACCAAACTACCAGAACAGCTACCCTCCAAGCAGGGATTGAAGCATGCATGGTTGAAACACTTATGCAGCTTATATAATCCCCTGAATAGACCATATTCTTGATGCTGTGTAGATATGCAAGATATTTCAAATTTCTAGGACATGTGGTGTTGATGGTACTTTTCACTTTACTTGGCACGATGCTGTTTAAGGCATGCTTTGAAATCTGATTTTCTATCTTGCGATTTTAATGGTAGGATTCAGTGCCTAGTCTGTCTGTTGGATATTGAAAGCTGTCAGCAGGTACGAGGTAGCATTTAAAAAGGATAGAATTATTGTTGTCTACCCCGTGTTTTGCTGCCTTTAGTCTGTTCCATATTTGCCTGTCATGAAGCTGTTTAAGACCTGGTTTAACGTCCGGATTGGTAGCTTATAAGTTTAAGGAAAGGATCCAGTATCATCAGTGAAAAAAGGAAGCCTCTCCCCACAAGTACAAGGCAGTCCTGAAGCGGTATAACTCATAGCTCCCTTGTTTGCTGCAGTCAAATCTCTTTCAGATTGCTCTTGAGCGTATGTTCTTTCTCCTTGAATGTGGGAGGAACAGATGATGGACGCTTTTGAGAGTGCAAGAAATTGCTTTCGGGATATTAGATTGTGGTTTTGCGAGCCCAAGAGTTGTGCAGGACTGCGTGTTATCTCTCCTGATTTCTTCTCATGCATTATTATCATTTGTGATTCATATAGTGCATGCTATGCAAGCCATACTATTAATTTGATCGATTTGACCCTGTTGGGGCTGTATTTGTACCAGTATTTCAATAAAATTTGATTATTTGTACTGGAGTTTCAATAAAATTTATTTATTTTTATTTTGATATTAAAATTAATTTTTAAAAATAAAAAAATATTATTTTAATGTATTTTCTACTCTTAAAAATCAACTTCAGATTTCTATGAGAGAACAGCAAGAATATTCTCAAAAATTAGCTGAAACAGTAACATACTCGTCAAAATTACAATCCAGGGATTCTGCCTGGGGCTACATTCTCCTGCTGTGCTGCCAAAATCGCTTCTTTAAATATTTTCATACATGGTTTGAATTTTGTTCCCGACAGAAATGTGAACACAACAGCTTAAGTTCCTCAACTGAGTTGTTGTGTAAAAGGATGATTTGGAATTCCACTTAATGCCAAAATTAGCAAATAAATAGATTTAGATAAAAAAAAAATAAAAAATTGGGGTTGCTAACTTCCTATTTCTGTGAAAAGGTGACGGGAAAAAAAGAAAAACGATAAATATAGCTCAAATTTTTGCCATGGGACATGGAAGAGAAACAACTGTTAGTGCTGGAAATCTGAGATCTAGAGTCAACTCTAGTACATATCCTTTATAGTAAAGGCCCAGATTTCATCCCTTCACAGAGAGCTTCTGCGCAGCTGACAATTGCTCAACCATAAGCAAAAACAGCAAGTAGATGGAAGTCATAATTAGAAAAGTGCAACTTGAGTTTCTCTGTTACTGCACATAATGCAACTCTTACTGCATTCATCACCCAGCAAATAAATGCTGCGTAGATGGTTCTGCCAAAGCTTCCCTAGTAATGGATTCAGTTCTTTTGTTCTTGGCATCTCGGATCTGTTCAGCAAGTGAGCCTTCTCTTTGAATTTTTTCGCTCTTTTTAATCTCTACATCGATTTTCTCCCAAGCTCGGCTATGAGAAGTCAATGATGCCCCTTGGCGAATCATCTGATCATTAATGGATTTTCTTTTTCGAATCTAGAGAGAGAACATATAGCCTTGTTATGACAAACATATAAAAAAAAAAGAGAAAGAGACAAAAAATATTTAAACAATAAACATTAATGTGAACAACATTTGATGTATAGGAACCCCACAAAGCATGGTCTCATCATGGAATTGCTTGTTTCATGCGAAAGATACCAAGAACAAAGATAGCAATTGGATCGTAATAGCATGTCCAGCCTCTATATATTAGGTTTTAGCAAAAAGGGTTGAAGTATATGAATAGCTAAACAGTGTACAAGATAGTCTGCAGTGTAAACGTCTTCCATGGTGCGACTCCAACATATAAACCATTTCATAAGATTCCCCTCCTTGTATTTGTCTTGTTTTGTATCTTCTACCAGTTAATACTGTTTTGCATCAATTTCTAACAGTTATGGAATTACCAATTAACTTTGTACCATTCTAAGAATTAATTCCAAGTTAACTTCTAAAAATATGATTTCTAATCTACTGAGTCAATCTACATGATTCCAAATCTACTGAGTCAATCAGAATCAACTATTCCTAATTCAATTCTTTGAATCAATGTGCATCCCAAAATATAAATGTCATACACTAATCCTCAAATTGGTAGTGTGGTTTTTTCAAGTTGCACTGTAGCCTGTATGTTACCTTTGTTAATCTCCGCTTAAGTGTCAGCTTTCTGGCAACAGATGATGACTCTTCTGTTTTTCTCTTTGATTCTCTGTGTGCCTTTCTCTTTGCTTCTTCTCTTGCCTTCACTTTCTCTTCCCGCTTCTCTCTTTTTTGAGCAACCCTCGCCATCTTTTCTTCCCTTTCCTTTGCTTCTCTCTCAACTGTCCTCTTTGCTCTCTCCTCTGCCTTTGCCTTTTCAATGGCACCTTGAAGCTGCTTGAGAGTTATTTCTTCTTCTATTTTATCATAGCCATCCCAGTCTAGCTCTTGTTGGTCAATGCCTCCTTCCTTAGCTGCTCTTGCTATGCTTTTAGACCATGAAAGAAAGAATTTCTCTCTCAGCCTTTTCCATTTCAAACGTTTACCCCAAATTTGTCTGAGTGAAGAGCTTATCTTTGCCCGGATCGCTTCGCTGCAAGGAATTGGTTGGAATTGTGATTTTCAGTCTGAAAAACTTGTGTGGTTGCAGAGCCTATAGAGGTTATAGAATACTCCCAGCAAATATTAAAGCCAGTAATCCTTAAAGTTCCATTTAAACAGTCAAGTTTTCACAAAATCATCTACTGAGTTAATTTAGCATAGACCATATCCAAAGTTATTATAAGCTTCAATTTGCAGTCATTATCCATGTAATTGCAGGTGGATGTCAACAGAAATCTGGCTTATGTAGAGCATCATCTATTTGGCAGTCCCCTTTTTCCACATACAACTTTCACAACATTGCTTAGTATATTTATAAAGATTGTGACCAGAGGGCATCAACTGTACCTATGAGCATGGGGATGTCCTGACATCTTCTTCCTAACCTGAAAGTTGCAATGGAAGGAGATGAAGTTTTAGACGAAAAAGAAGAGTAATATACAATGTAAGACAATTAATTATCTAAGAGGAGAGAGAGGGAGGATTATTCATCACTGTCTCTGACTGAGAAATAAAGAATAAATCAAGCAGGAAACAAATTCAAAGCTTTTGTCAAGAGAAAAAAAAAAGAGTTTTTAGTAGTAACAGTAAGTTTTATTACTATTCTACGAGCTGCAACATCTCCGAGTGACCATACTCATCAATGAAGATCCAAAATTTGAGAAAACAACTGTGTAGTATTATAGCTAAACCATGCAGTAGGAACCCATACTGTTCCAAGAATTCCCATGTACAGAAGACAAACTGTGAGAAAACTAACTAATCCTTACATGACTTCACCTGGGGGTTTGTCAAGGCTTCAATTGTTCTTTGCTTGATGAGTGCACGGGTCTCTAAACAATAAATGAAATTAAAACCACAGAATTAATCAACTTCACTAAGCCTCAGTGGGACTAATTCAATGTAAAATTGAAATGAGAGTTACCTGAAGTATGTTTTCTGCCTTTGTTCCAGGGAATTCTCCCTTTGTTCCCATGTTTTTTCTTTCCTTTTCCCTTTTTGGGAAGGTCATTGATACTTTCTGCAGTGTCACGGTACCCATCCAGTTGAACCTCCTTGATGAGAGTCTGCTTCTCAGCTGAATCTAGGCTAATTTTTGAATGGAAATGCTTGCTAGAACCTGTTGTCTCCCTGACACTAACACTGATTTGCAAGGCTGCAGAATCATAAACTCTTGGGAAGGTACTAATAGATGCACATATGGGACATGTGTTCATCACGATAGAGTTACGATGGTTTGACTGCTGTACATTTGGTTGAAAATGTGTGTGTTCCAACACATAACCCAGAGTTGGCCACAAAAGATTGTTTGAGACATGGTTGCATGGTAGATGTGGAACAGACAAGCTCCTGACAGATGGTTGAAAGAAACCAGAGTCACACATCTTATAGAACTACCTATCCAGATACTATTGTCACATCCTAATTAGAACCATCTATTCAAAATATACAAGTTGCAGACATCCCTAATTACTATGACTGCAAGGGACGCAGACAAGTAATCTAGAACTTACCATGATGTCAATCTGATGAAGCCCTTCAAAGAATTTTGCAAGAGAAAACAACAAACTGGATAAATCATTCAATTGAATCCTTCAAATGCAAACAATTATCAATAAAATGACATCTCCCTGTATATGAGAACTTGATGAATGATATACACAAAACTTAATGGGAGATTTGAAAGACAAATACAACCAAATAATCGCCCATTGCCTCTGAAATCACAAAACGTGAACCTAATTTTATATGTATTATGGGTGGCATTTTAAGTTCCGCAGATACATCAATTTCAATAGCAGCGCAGCTAAATAGTGTTCCAATGGATGACCATGTGTCATGATCAGCTCTACAAACATTTTTCCTTTAAGGGTAGTTAAATTGTTTCTCAAGTGCCATAGAAGTCAGAGAAATTAACTAAAATCGCCAAATTTAATCAAGATCCACTAATGGGGGAAAATTTACAGGGAATTCCAAGTTCCGGTCCATTTATTGCACACTCTCTTCTTTCTTTCATGTTAAAAAACTTGACTCGTGCTAATGGAACCTCATGAAACCAAAACCTATGGTTATATCTGAAATTGACAGCTTCATTCTCAAACTACAAATCAAACATAACAGACAATGCCACTAAAAACATTAAGAGAGTCAAGTTCCTCTAGTTACAGCAAAGCATCACGCTATCAATGCTAGCAAAAGCATATATCATTTGTGGTTTCATCGTAACAAAAAAGAAGAAGCCCATTCATCATTTCAAAGAATAGACAAAACCCATAAGATTAAAAGAAAAGAAGAAGGACTTAAAGGCCGTTTCTTTATGTTCAAGATGGAAATAGAAGGAACCTTTTAGAGCACAAAGACCTGAGAATAGTAATTAAGTAATTTCAATGAACTGAAGTTTCTAATCATTTCTTTTCGCTTTACCTATAGTCTTCAGCTAGCAATGCTTCACTATTGAGAAACAAGAACAGAATTTACAGAAAACCCATCTCAAAAAACAAGTCTTCAAGTATACCAAGACAGAAACTTACAAATGAAAGAATGGCATTCTCAATGCATTGTCTCTGCTCCAGAAACCTAGTGAGAGAGTGAGTTAGTGTTCCAGTTGAGAGATCATTTCTGGAAAACTGAAACTTTATAAACAAATTTATTAATTTTAGAAGCAATGTGGAGATCAGATAGTGAAGCTAAGGAATGGGAGAGGGAACTGATATTGTCCAAACATTTCGAGGATTGGGTATCTTTCTCAATGGGCTTGACAAAAGTTTTGGTACCAAAGCCTGCATCATCAAATGCTTACTATTATGCTTCTGTATCAGGCCTTCTCCCACGGCTTACACTTCTTCTTCTTCTTCTTTTTCTTCTTTTTTTTATAATATGAATCCTGATATTTCTATATCCAAATTTTATGATGTTTAAACTGTGGCTATTAGATAATTATAATATATGAGAGAACAATATAAAAAAAGAGATTAAAAAAACATGTGAGCTTAAATTTTTTAATTCTCTCTTGTTATTTTCTTCTTTATATATATATAATTCTTTTTTATACTGTAAATATCTAGTAAGTATCATAAATTTTTTAAAATTTTAATCATGTCATTTTCATCCTAATAGAAAAATTATGAAAACATATCTTTAAAATTATTATTATTTTATTTTGAATTTAGAAGATTGTAGAATTTTTCAATCTTGGTTTGCTGTAGCCAGAAAGGATGAGATATGTCACTTGGGATTTAAAAATGAAACAAGAAACGCGCAACACCCTCTTGTTGTCAATCTAAGCTCATTTAAAACCAATATTATTAAACCCAGTTAGACATACCTGGCTTGGGTTGGGTGGAGTTGACCCAGTTAATCCGATGAGCTTACTCATAATCTAATTAATTATGTCAAAACCCATGTGAAACTTGGTTTGATTTTTAAAAAAAATAATTTTAATTTGTTTTAAAACAACAAATCTTGAAATGATGTTGTTTTAATTAATTACGACCCGGTTTGATTTTTTTTAATAATATCATGTGAAATGATGTTTAAAAACATTTTAAACTTCAATCATTATCATACTCTCAAACACTCCCTTAATCGAGACTCCTAGCTAAATAAAAGGATAATACATGTAAAGGGAGAGATTTCAATGAGACAAAAAAAACTTCACTACGATTTTCCAATTGACTCGTAGCAACTTCACCACATATACCTGAGGGTTCAGGCTTTCCCAGTGAAGATCCATTCACATTCCATTTAAAGCTATTGGCTTTAGGGGGAGACCATATGACAACCAACCTATGTTTTTGGAGATTAGTCCATCTAAGAAGTCCATCTACTAATCTTAACACATTTGAAGCCGTATAGAGGAAATCAGAATCTATAGCCTTTAGCCACAAACAGAGTCTAGTAATAATAAGGAAGAACAGTGTGTCGTAATCCAGGGTCTTCTGCTTGAAGATCACATCATTACGAAATAACCAAATGGATCATAAAACTAAAAAAAATAGCATCAACCATGTCTTTTTTTGGAATTTGTCATTGACCAAAGAATCCCACTGAGAAAAAAGGGTTGACAAACTATTTGAGCAACACCACGCTAAGCCCCACCAATTATTGACTTTGGACCAAATGATGTAATGATTAAGGCAATGCATAAGGATGTGATTAAATAATCTTCCTTAACTAAATATATAGGACAATTAACAGCTGAGACATCCAATATACCTCTTCTGACCAATATACAACTGGTGTTTATTTTGTTGATGATGGACATCCAACAAAAGACCTCTACTTTAGGTGGGATGATCCCTTTTCCAAATCCCAGTAAAGGATAAGATAATGTCCATGGAAGGATAGGAGCTTAATAATCCATAGAGGGATTTAACAACGAATTTGCCTATAGAATTGTCTCTCCTTACTAGTCTATCCTCTTAATCTTTATCTAAATTCACCTTGGAAAAAATAGCTTATAGTTGGTCTAATAAACCAATAGTTCTTCCTCATAAAGGTCTAGACCAAGAGAAGTATCAAAATCATTCGTATCCATCCCACGCTCCCATATTGTCGAGATTTGCTTTTTTATCATTGGATAAGCTGAAAATGGTAGAAAACTGATATGTCAAACTACCATTTTATACTAACACATAGTCAAGGGGGATCATGAATATAAACATGGATTGATCAACAAAGATTGGATACAATAGGCAACCCAAAACAAGTTTTTATTTTGCAAGGATCGAGTTTATCATTTCATTTTGATCAAGTAACCATCATGATATATTGAGAAAGGGACATCAATGCCTAGATAAGCGATGGAGATTACAAGAAGATGAATGTACCAGAATAGTTTAGCAGGCCCCTCCTGATCAGTTTCTCATGACTGGTATTAAAAAAAATAAAAAACAATATTAGGAAGTCATAAAGCTCAAAGGCTTATTGATTATTTGAGAGCTCTGCTGAATTTTGACCAAACATGCCATTCAAAGATAAATGTAATGGCAAATTAAGTTTGGAAGCTTAATTTAGATCTAATTGAGAAGATTGGAATTTTAGAGGATCATATTTATTTATTTTAAGCTCAATTGGGTGAAACCAGAGATAGAATTGCAAGAAAATCAAAGTTTAGGGGTCAATTAAGGGTCAAATTTAAGAAATTTAAGACCAAGGACCTTTTTGAAAAGGTGCACAAATTTAACAACTAAATTTAGTTGAAAATATGGGTGAAATTGAAGAAATTAAAAGTTTGAAGGTCAATTGATGATAAAATTAAAAATATCCAAAACCAAAGACCAAGATAAAAAACGCATTGAAATTAGTTGGTGCTTTTGAAACTTGACAAAGGTGAAATTGAATTGATTTTTAGAATCAAAATTCAATTGACTTACTTGAATAATTAAAAGTTTGAGGGTTGAAATTAATAAAGGAAGTTTAAAACCTAATTTTACACTAAACACCAAAAAAACACTGATTCATTTAAATAAAGCGGTACATTTTGGCTATGTTTTAGTTACAAACAATGTCGTTTCGGTCAACGCCAAGTCAAAAATAAAAGTTAGACGACGCATTGTCTGACTACTATTCATCATCTTCCCCATTGAACCCAAAAATAGCAACTCAGATGCCACATTTCAGCCTCCTCCTCCTCCTTCCCTCCCTCCCTCCCTCCCTCCCTCTCTCTCTCTCTCATACCTTCACCATACAAGAAAAAAAAAACACACCACTCTCATGACCTGACAATGTACTGCACCTTCAGCTCGAAAACCGTCGATTTGTCATCCAAAAAATCAATGGAAAATGGCCTGAATCCCCTAACCCGGTCAGCCTTATAATGTGGTTTTGCAGGACCAGGTTGTTGGTTTGTGGCCAACGAAATGGATCCTTCTTAGGCGAATCAATGACCACAAACTATGCTCATGAAACCCCTCATGCTATTCTCTCACCTCTTATAAATAGAGGTGAGTTTCATGCAAGAGGGAAGGAGAAAAGGGGTAATAAAAAAGGACCCTGTACCAACCCAAAAAAGCCAAAAGCCACCATTTTCCGACAGCCCTTCTTTCATATCAAACCTTTAAAAAACTGAAACCAAACCACCTCTACCATACCCTATAATAACCCATTGTTCACGTTATCCTAAAAGAACCCAAAAAACATCTTACACCACCACCATCTCCTCCTACAACCCCATGGGTTTTCCTTCTCTTCTCTTGGTTCCACTGCCACCAACACCGCTAACTACGCCTCCACCTGACCACCACAACATCGCAACAACGTCCCCCCTCTAGGCCAGGTAACTTCCTTCTTTCTTTATTTTCATTCCTTATTGCTTTATGCAGAGCATGAAATAATTCATGTTCTGTAGAAGCCAGGAACTTGGTCACCAGGTTAGATCGGTGACCAATTTTTGTAAGTAGGACTTGAGCCCACCATTTCTGGTTGGGCTGGATCCATCCCACTTCTTAAAAAAGGTTAGCCAGGTCATTTTCCAGCCCAACAAAATGAGTTGGGTTGGGCTTTATCCCAACCCATATAAAGTGGGCTTGGGCCTCATGCCCAATAGCCTCAGCCCACGTGGCTGGGCTAAGCCCAACCCCAGACTTGAGAGCATGTTTGGCCTGCCCCATTTTTCCTTAAGAAATAAGGTTGTGTTTGGCACGCCTTAAGCTTTTTTAAAAAATTTTAATTTGTCTATATTTTTGTGTCTAGCCAAATAATCCCTTAAAATTTTTAAAAAAATCTAAAAAAATTCAAGGATCATTTTGAAATTATTCTACAAAAATTTCAAAAAAAATAAAAAAATAAAAAAATTCCCTTGTTTCAGAAAACACAAAAACATATTTTTCTTTAAGAATTTCATTTAATACTAGGTTGTAGACTAACATTGTAAAATGTGGACTCGATATTAAAAATACTTAGCTGTCTCTAAAATTTTGAAAAATTCTAAAAAAGTTTAAAAAAATTGTCATTTCAAAAACACAAAAATATATTTTGTTTTTATGCATACGGCCAAATTCTAAAAGGTTTTTCATACATGTTTTCTAAAAAAACAAAATCTTATTTTGTCATGCAAAATGAATATCATAACCAGTTTATGATTATCCATTAGGATTTGACCAAAATACCAAAAATCCCACAGTAATTAATTTGTTTAATTAATATTCGGAGTGTTAGGATTTAACTATAGACTAAATATTTTGGGTGTAAAATCACACTATAAAGTATACTCTCAGGTATTAAAGATACAAAAATAAAAAATAAATATAGTGCTAAAATTTGGGTCTTAGTACTGTTATGATTTAACCCGATAAGGTTGAGATTTTTTTACGATAAGATATTTACCTTGAACCTTAGATGAGACCAACAGATAGAAATATATCTTAGATTAACAATCAATCAACTATGCAACTTACCATTGTTAAGGTACATTAGGGGTGATATATTTTTCTTTTGCTCTACTAGTCCCTTACCCAAACTCTCTCAGGCCATAGGTTTTCTAATAACTACGATGTTAGGTGGCGACTCCCTCTAACCATAACTTTATGATTACCCCAAACATCCCCTTCAATCCAGTAGGCAGATTCGTCATTTGACGTCATGCATGTCACGACAGGATGACGACTCCATTAGAGACTTGTCTGGTCAAAATGAGCTAAAAAGATAAAAATATTTATGAAATAACTGAGTTTTTTGAGAAATTTAGAAAATTTTATGGAAAGTGTATTTTTTTTTTTAAAATAAAGGTAAAAAATGAGTATTACTTATATTCCTTTAATAAATTCTAGTGTTGATGGGGTGGATCACATCTGGCCGGAAACCGATTAATCTGGGCTGTCCCAAGGCCTGGAGTTTGACTGTTGAAAAGGGCTGAAAACGAAGGCAGTTCATCATTTGCTCACTCAGTGAAAGAGATACCTAAAGTAAGCAAAGAGAATAATGCCAAGCCAAGCATAACATATCTCCATGTGGGCCTAATGGACATATTTCTTCATTTTCTTTTTCCAATTCTGGTTCCTGAATTGCCGCTTCGATTTCATTTAACGAAAGGATTTCATCCCATGAAAAAACAAAGCTCTCGCAATGCATCGAGCCACTAATTGCAAAGTTTTAATTTGATTTTATGATTTTTTTTATTTGTTTTGTATTGAATTATATATCGATTTCATGGATTTTTTTTTTAATTTCAGCTTTCAATATTAGATTTATTAGAAATAAAATTTAATATTTATTTATTTCCTATGAATTTATCTTGATTTTATGATGTGAAGTGAAAGTTTAATGGATTAAGATGAGTGATTAGTATTTTTTACTGTTTTTTCTTTGTTTTTATTAGGACATACATTATCCATGCTTGGATTTTTTTTATATAAAAAAATTCAACTGACAATGGAAATGGAACGTGAGCCAATTGTCTAAGTAGCATTCTAAACTAAGGGGAAAGGCAACAAAGAACAAACAAGACGTGCTGTTTAGCCAATGAGATATGAATTTCATCCATTTAAAAAGTTCTTAGCCAACGAAAATATATAAATCAAAATTTGAAGACTTGGGAGTTAAAATATGTTAGAAGCGACCAAAAGTATGCTGCATCACATCATGCATGACGTCCGTGAACCAAGAAAAACCGTCACCCGGCCTGAAACAAATAATAAAGCAACTGTCTCTTTTGATCCATGGAAAATCCCAAGATTATTTGTAATTCTGGATTACATGGTAAGCTTTTTTACTTTTTCAATGAGAAGACCAAAGCGTCTTAATTACTATATATCGGAGGATATTTCTCCGCACCTTGTATATATCCTCGATCTCAAAACTTAACTTCAAACCTGTCGATGCATGATAATAGCATAGATACTCAGTCAATTTTGTCTTCAAAACCAATTTTTTTTTGGCAATCTTGAAGCCCTTAGCAACTATTTTGACGGGAAGAGTCAACTCGCATGGAAGGAAAATATAGAAAAGGTAAAACCAACCGAGAAGACCAAATTCCAGAAAGAACAGTAAGAATAAAAGAGCCCAAGAAATGTCAGAAACGTAGCATATTTGATTCCAAATTCTCCTGATCAGTGCTTTCTTGGAAAACATTTGGCAGCAATACATTGGTTGAAACTCAAGCAAGAGCATGACAACTTTAAGCAAAATAATTAAAGATCCATTGATCGGCATAGTGGAGCTCCACCAAGACTAGCCACACACCTGCATTTGCTTTAGAGCTTTTCCCCTAACACGGTTTGGAGGCCAAGATACATGTGAACGTTGAAATATTCTCTTAGTCCCCCAAACAAATCCATTTAATTTGTACGTCTTTCTTTTCGAAGTAAGGCTTTCCATTCAAGAAATAAAACCATTAAAAAGGCTAGAGCTTGGACAAATGGGTAGGAGAGAAACCTAAGTGGATGCCAATTCACAATATTCCAGAACATATATAAAGATGTAGGAGTTTGTGTGAAGGATTCTAATTTGACATTTCATTCACTAGTCTCCTGCGCACAAATCCATTTACTTCTTGACGTCCAAGGAAGATTTTCATTCGACGAAAAACATAGTCAAAGGTATAGAAAGTTGATACGCTAATTCATGACCTAAAACTCGCACAAAACACATTCAAAACAGAGCTTGCGTGTACTAATTAAGAAGTTGAAAAGATCCATTTGGTTAGTCCTTGGTGATGCCGAGATTCTGATGAATGTCTTCCAATATATTAGATAAGATAAATTAAAATTCAATGGATTCATAGCTCCTACTCGGATTCCTAGTACTGGTATGAAAACGTACGTAATGTAATAGATTATTATATGTCCAAATACCATGCAACTCAAGTTATAATTTGATCCATAACAACTATATTTGTTATTATTATTACAAGATGGATTATTATAATACGGATTTAAGGAATCTTGAGATAAGAGTAGCTTTCAAACAGCTTTCCTTGTGAGACCAAGCAAAATGTATACCAAATTATAGAACAAATTA
>Ga0307513_10003401_pt1 | contig 21609 bp, 16 predicted proteins | sample 15_EM_MG_FD_202174 | JGI IMG/M metagenome (GOLD analysis project Ga0307513, IMG submission 202174) | Populus trichocarpa ectomycorrhiza microbial communities from riparian zone in the Pacific Northwest, United States - 15_EM | ecosystem: Host-associated > Plants > Roots > Unclassified | place... | reverse complement strand
CGGGGGCTGTCAGAAGATCGTGAGTCCCACTCCCTTGAGTCCCACCCTTTGTATTAACTTGCAAATAGGGAGATGCGGATCACCACCTCCTGGAAAAGATCCGTCGCACCGCCGACGCGGGATACCGCTCTGGGAACAGGCAGGGGTGCCTGAGGGGAACTAGGACGGACGTACTTCTGCAACTCGAATGCTGGCTGGGGGACGAACGGGACCGCCCCGTGTTCTGGCTCAATGGCCTTGCGGGGACCGGTAAATCGACCATCGCTCAGACGTTCGCCGAGATCAGCTTCGCGGATGGAAAGCTCGGTGCGAGTTTCTTTTGTTCGCGGGATTTCGCGGATAGAAGCAATCTTCAAGCAATCTTCCCAACTCTCGCTTTTCAACTTGCCCGCCAGTACATCCTATTTCGACAACAGCTGGTCCAAGCCTTAAGGGCGGACCCTGACATTGGACAGGAATCTCTCTGCTCACAAATGGAGAGGATTATTGTTGGTCCACTAAAAGCCTCACAAGTTCGGACACTTATCATTATTGATGCCCTGGATGAGTGCAAGGACGAAGAACCCGCCTCTGCCATTCTTTCAGTACTCTCCCGTTATGTGGACGAAATCCCCAATGTAAAGTTCTTCATCACTGGTCGGCCTGAACCCCGGATTCGCTCCGGATTCCGCTTGCAGTCACTTGTCCCAATCACGCAGGTCCTCAAGCTCCATGAGGTCAAACCAGAAGTGGTGGATAGTGATATCAAGCTCTTCTTTCAAACACAGTTAACCCACCTTGCCAAGAACCGAAGTGACTGTGACCTGACAGAAGGTTGGCCCAGCTCATCCAATATCAACATTCTGTGCAAGAAGGCAGCCGGGTTCTTCATCTATGCCTCAACAGTTTTCAAGTTTGTTGCTTCTGACAATGATCCACCCACTGAGAGCCTTGCTCTCATTACCTCACTTCCACAAAGCACTGCTGAAGAAGGAAAGTCTGGAATTGACCAGCTCTACACCAAGGTCCTGGAGCAAGCATTTTGTGGCATCCGCTCAGACAACAGCCAACGATATCTCCGCTTCAGGACTGTGGTGGGGACAGTTGTGCTCATCTTCAACCCCCTCTCAATCAAGGGTCTCTCAGACCTGTTGAAACTCCACACATCACACATCCACAACACTCTGCGCTCCCTCCATTCCCTTCTCCTTGTTCCGGATGGGACAGAAGATCCAATTCTCACCTTCCACAAGTCATTTCCTGACTTCCTCACAGACCCAGAGCGGTGCAAAGACAGAAGGTTCCTTGTGGAGCCTGCAGTTCACCATACACAAATTCTACTGTCATGCCTTGACCTGATGAGGGAAAGGTTGAAGAAGAATATCTGCAACCTAGATGACCATGTTGTCCTCAGTGAGATCGAAGATCTTTCTGTTCACTGCAAAGTCCACATTGGAGATGCCCTCAAATATGCATGTAAATTCTGGACAAAACACCTTCTGAGAATCCCTGGCAGTATCTCCTGTATCAAGAAAGTGCAGGAAGGAATTGATCAATTCTTCACAACATGCTTGCCATATTGGATTGAGGCCCTTGCACTGACAGGGAGTCTTGGAATGGGAGTTTATGCCATAAATGATGTTGAACAATGGTGTGCTTCGGTGAGTGCCATCCAAAATTGGTTACTTAACCCTATGTTGACACTTATTCAGACAGGAGTCATATGCAAGTGGACAACTGACAGTCAGAGACTCATCCTAGAACACTTTGACATTGTCTGTGGCTCACCCTCCTATATCTACAATTTTGCCCTCCCCATATCCCCTCCCTCATCCTGGCTTCATCAGTACTATAATATAGAGCCCTCACAAAAGATTAGGGTGGTTAATGGGGTTTCAGCTGGATGGGGAACATGCTTTCGCACTGTCTGGTTCAGCAGTTATCCACGGTGCTTTACATGCTGGAAAAATATCATTGCAGTTGGTACACAATCTGGTTCCATCATCATTCTCAATGCTGTCACAGGCATTCAGGTGGCCATGCTTTCTGGACACACTCGTTATATAAGATCCCTTGTCTTCTTCCCAGGTGGGGCATCACTTGTATCTGGCAGTGGGGACAATACCATCAAGCTCTGGGATATGCAGACTGGTGGAGTTGTCAAGACCTTCCAGGGCCATACAGACATTGTCCTTTCTGTCTCCATCTCAGCAGACTGCACCATGATTGCTTCAGGATCTTTTGACAAAACAATACATTTGTGGGACATTCAGACAGGAGAGTGCCATCACATCATAGAGCAAAATGATTTTGTGGACTATGTTTGCTTTTCTCCATTGGACCCTAAACACCTCATATCTATATCTAGCAACAAAGTCTGGCAGTGGAACACCTGTGGTCAGCAAACTGCACCTGAATATGGTGGTTCTCATATTGCTTTCTCCTTGGATGGTACCCTGTTTGCTGTGTACAATGGGCCAATTATTGAGGTTCAAAGCTCTGCCTCCAGAGGAATTGAGGCAAAATTCCATATAGCCCAAGAAAAAGTCCAGTGCTGTTGTTTCTCTCCTGATAACAAAGTTATTGCAATGGCTGCTGGTAGCATTGTCTATGTTTGGGATATTACTGGCTTAGATCCTCACCTCCTTGAGACCTTCATTGGCCATGCTCAGACCATTGTCTCCCTTGTATTTTCCTCCCCATCCTTCCTTATCTCAGCATCAATTGACCGCTCAGCCAAATTTTGGCAGATTAGTACCTTATCCACAGATCAAGTTCTGGCTGATCCAAAGCCTGTACCCTCTACTTCAGCCCCAATTATATCCATCACTCTGCAAACAAAATATGGTATTGCCATCTCAAACCACTTTGATGGAGTAGTAAGGATCTGGGATATCCAAACTGGCCTCTGCAAGACATCCTTCCAAACCCCAGTCAAGGACTCCTACCACATAGACACTCAGTTAACTGATGAAAGGTTTATTTCTGTCTGGTACACAGATAAGAAAATTTGTGTCTGGGATGTTGAGAAAGGTGGACTCCTCAGAACATTAGATGCACCTGGGGATGGCATTGTAGACCTCAGAATGTCAGGGGATGGATCTAAGTTTTTCTGCATATATAAGTCTCATGATCAGTATTCCCACATTCAAGCCCAGTCTATATGGACAAGAGAGGTTGTGAGAGAAGTCAAAACCAACAATTGGCTACCAAATGATTCCTGCTTGACCATTGATGGCCTAAAGGCCTGGGTTCATGTACCCCCACCTGGAGAGAAAACTATGGGGTGGGACTTTGGGATCTTAGACTCATCTCCTGTTAAGCTATCAGACACATCTCAAAACAGACCCCATCTGGATTTTGCTGGTGGTATTAGGTCATGGAGGACATTCATACCTGGGATCCAGGATACAGTTACTGGAAAGGTAGTTTTCCAACTGCCTGAGAGACTTGCAAGGTGTACAGATGCACAGTGGGATGGTCAGTATCTAGTTGCTGGTTATGACTCTGGAGAGGTGTTGATTCTGGAGTGCAATCATGTACTTAATTAGGGATCTGCAGCTTATGTATTCTGTCCATTCATCACTGTAATTCCATAGGTCAGAAATTCCCTTGCCAGATGACTAAAACAGTTACAGTGTGTATTATATTTGTGGACTTGGTTGTCCCTCATGTTTTGTTTGTTTGCAAACCTTTGGATAAGTCAAAATCAATAAATACACCTGTATTATCCAATGGTATCATGGAGTTTGTTTGTCACTCCCTCCCAATAAAACAAGAGTGGACAAAAATGGGCAGATGGCAGAGGGCATTTTCCCACCAATGCTGATGGTGATACAGAGAGGAGATAAATAATAAACTTTGCAGGCACAGGTTGATCTAGCTTGCAATTGGGCATAACCAGAAGGTAGATGTCAAAGTCTCCAGGTTAAAATCAGATATCTGGGAATCCATGGCAGTATCCAGCGATCAAATTATTGGCTGGGGCAACAAACACATCACTGCAGTCCAAAAAGCCATCCATCGGCAGCCCCTTTGCCTTTTCCTGGCATCATGCATCCACGAACTCCTCAGCAGCTTTCCGGAACCTCACTTCTAGCGTCAACATTGGCACCGGTTCACTGATGATACTCTGTAGCAACTTGGGTCCATCGTTCAGAATTCTCGTTGTTATCACCTCACCCTGACGACCGACCTCTATGCTTCTCCATTTCCTCTTCTTATCCTCCCCGGACTCCTTCTGTCCCACGTGGCAGTGAACATCGGCTTTCCGAGGGACAAAGTTCTCTGAAAGTCTTCAAAGCCCGAATTGTCCGAAGCTTGGTCTTCAGAGAACAGGAACAGACCTGACACGAGCTAGATCAAGGAAATGCTGAGCGACCAGTCATGCCAGACGTCTTGACGGTATACTGGACCCCTCGAATGCGTTCAGGCTATATACCACGTTAACGGTAAATCGCGGTCCTCGCGTGATGAACGCCAAGCAGTACTAACGCTCATGTAAGTCGAGGTACCGACAAAAGAGTCGGTAATCGAACGATCAACTCTCCCAAAATTCCGAAGTCGCAAGTCTTGATTTGCCCCTTGGAGTTGAAGAGTGGGTTGGGGGGGGGGGCTGGTATCTATGGGGTCGTGGAATCTCCGCGTCGACTGGAAGAAGGGTCTGAGGTATGTCAGCAAACCACTCTGGTGATAAGTGTTCGTTCCCGACTACGGTAGGGGTCGAGAACACATCGAACGAAATAGTAGAAAGTTCGCCTCATCGGATAATCCGACGAACGTCGTACAAGCGTGTCAGCCCCTCCGATGCAGCAAACGCGGCCTTCCCACGACATCAATGTCAATGGGTCCAATCTGCTTGTAAATCGCGTCCAACGATCCCTTGTTCGTGCGCTCCGTGCAGTTGCAGGTGTTGTAATCCAAGATGAACACACCATAGGAAGAAATGATGCACGACGAATTGCAGTCGTGCACGAGTTGCAGTTCCCACAGAATCTACTTTCTCACTGACGGTTTTGCGTCGATCGACTCTATCTGCGTGCGTATGATGTACGTCGGAGGAGGAAAAAGGAATGGACGGCACGACAGGCGATGAGTTTCAGATGGGATGTGGGTGAACGGAAAGCAAGCACACCTCCTTGGTTATGGCCGTCCCAGTGGGGGTGTGCTCAACCTTTGTAACACGCCATTCCCATGCCCAAACTCCATGATATCCTTCGAATCATCCCCCGTTAAATCCTCCTTAAATTTCGCTAGCTCCCCTGAAAGTGCGTTATAGTAAATTTTCGACGCCGAAACTACCAACAAAGCGGAAGGCGGTGGGCCGTTGGAGGCAGTCAACACGTTCCCAACGTAATTTAGGACATGGTAGCGAATTTGGGTGCTATGACAGTCATTGGGGGAACCGGGGGTGGGCCGGGGGTCGTCATCGCGGGGTCATTGTCACGAAGGAATCGGGACTGGGTTGGGACCGGAGGGAAATAATCTCGCATATGGACCACAACACGGCGAATACGATCTCCGTGTCGGTATAAATGCTCCACATCCGATCAAGTAAACGTGAATCCAAGATGAACCCCTCCCGATCCAAATCTCTTTTCGTGAAGAGCGGTGCGGGAGTCGGATCCGCGACAGCGATTCGAATGACCGTTCAATTTGGAACGGCGTTCGTGGGGGAAGCCGGTGTCGACACGGGGTAACATGGTTGAGTTCTAGGAGGGCCCAGCTTTCCGTTACCTCCAATGGTCCCGGTTCTACATCCCACTCCAGGAGAGCCGAGCGGAATAAAGGAATTGATGATGCCTCCTGAACGGGTCCGCCTGTGTTATCAATGGTCGAACGGGGGTTGAAACTTTGGGGTCCTTTGGTCTCTTCCCGCAAGAAATGAACCAAGTCTTCACGGACGAAATACAGCCCCACCGCCTCCGGGGCTACCCTTGGGACCAACGAACCGATCCCACGCCCAAGCCCGGAATGACCTGGGGGTGCGACTGCGTCTTCGATACCACCCGCTCTTGCGGATGTCGTAATAGGCGAGTGAAGGAACCGGGGTTCCGCACAGACACTCGTATGACGCCGTAGTGGCGGGGACGATGGAAACGTCGAAAATGGATTCCAATGACGGGGTGGCGATATCACCGCGGCTGCTTGATTGACGTTCCGTGGGGAGGTACCAAAGTGATGCGCCGCCATCCCAGTAATCTCCCTATGCCGATGTCGATTCCATATCAGCGTCCCGCGCATCTCGATTTGATCGTATTGACTTAGCCACTACTTCCCGGGCATGACGAGGCGAGCAGCAAGAACTGAGACGACGAGACTAGCATACATCGTGCATTGAACGCTGATGTAGCTGTTATCGAAGAGTTTTCAATCGAGGGAAGGAAGATTGACGTGTTCTCCGAAAGGGGTGGTGTTAACGTTCTGAATGAACACGCGAAGGAGTTTCGTACGTTTCCTCTTTGATAGTCCGCTGGACGTCGGTAATGAACACTGGGGTCATAGCGGAGAATAATCCGGCCTAAGGTAGGATTAATCCTGTCCCACACGCCGTGTATAGTTTCCACTCACGGAGGTCAATTTAGTGTTCAAGTTCTTATCGCACACGTCCGCCCCACCCATGCGCTTTTCGTATAGCAACTCCGCACGGGAAGTCATAGTCCGATTCGCGGTGGACGAGAAATACAATCCCAAAGTCCGATTCAACGCTTCCTCGGACCTACAACAAGTTCATCCAGCCGGTACGATCTGAATCCAAAGAACACACTCACGTGTTAGCTTGATTTTATCCCGAAAGCCTGCTTTGTCGTCGTCGCTCGTGGAGGAGGGTTGCGGGAGAGGAGGAGAGGCGTGGCGCACATCCGACGAAACGTACACAATCGGGTGTCCCAGCGTCGACGGTATATGCACGCGAGTCCGGTGAATTCACTACACCCAAGGAACAAAAAGAGTCGGGTTGGCCTTTATACCCACACGACCGGGTAACGAGGGAGCATCGTGATGTAGAGCTGAAGTCATACATGAACCGGAGCGGATGTCGTGGGTGTTCCGAAGTTAGACCGGGGTCAGGCGCCGCGATGTCGACGCACAATATCCCAAGTCGCGTCGGGGGGAACCAAGAAATGGGGTGATACATTTTGCAAAGAAGGGCGGTTTAGTGTATGTGCATGTACATTACAGAAACTGCAACGATGAAGAGCAGACGTGGTACTACACTATCGGGCCGCAAAAGAGGGCGGAGGGAAAGACGAGGGTATAAGTATACGGTGAGGATCTTATGGAAGAAATGGGGCATGTATGACCATGCATGACGATGACAACGAAGAAAACGCGCATCAGGAAACCGAAACGAGTAGAAATATGACAGCACTCGTGTCGGGGTGGGGGGCCCTCAAATCGTCATCCAGGTGGTGGCAAGCTGGGAATTTTCGTATTCAGGACCCACTGCCGAAAATGATTGCGGGGGGAATTACGCATCCGAGCTTACAGCCCAATGCAATGGTCCAGGGCCAAGACTATGCCCGAAGATTAGCCACAGGATAGAAGAAATGAAAACGAGGAAGAACAGTCCCGAGATAATGCGAACGTGCTCGCAATCTCTGAAGAACCAAACGATACGTCCTCTGACGACGCGGAGTCGTTGGACAGGCTCTCTGACTTCTTCTAAAAGTAGTCAGACACCGAACTCAGGTATGAACCAAATGAAAAAATTACCCATGAGCGTGATAGCGCCTTCGGCACCTTCGAGATACTCGATTGCGATTGGGGACGAGGAACGCAGGAATCTAGGTTCGGGTCTCTTCATTCTCCAAGGATCGATCGACTAACGAGAACGAACGACGGCGAGAAGGCGGAAGGGCCAAAGCTAGATAACAGAAACCAGAGACGGTCAGGGGTAGCACAGTTACCCCCATGTTTTCAATCCTTGTGAGGCTCAAGCACCCGTTGGGCCCGAGGGGGGCGTCGACCTCCATTTCCCTATCTTCGCAATCTAATCGACCGAGTTGAGATGAAGTACATCGACACTAATGGTGGCGTATACTCCTGGAAAACGCGGTCAACAAATCTCAGTACCTGCCAAATCCCCGACCTACCCAAGTGAATTTGAGGCAGATGTGCCACGTTATTCGCGTCCGCAAAGCGTCGTAACTCCTAGCATCAGTCCCAATGTTGGGAGAGACAGAAGGTGATAGTAGGTCAGCCCCGGAACCCAGAGATCACCACCTCGGGAACAGACCACATTCGGAGGAAGGGAAGGGAAGGGGCGGAAATCATCTCGGGGGGCAATCGCAGGAGGTGAAGAGGAGCACAAGGAGACTCACCTCGAACGAATACCCCCCGAAAATCCCCTCTGCGGTGATACCCTCGAGCCCAACCACCTCCGAGTCCTGGTTTTGTGAAATACTGTTAACGCGAGTGTCTTGTCTGTTGTTGCGGTGGGATCCGCCAGTTCTTGCGGGACCAGAGCGGGTGGTTGGCCGGTAGTCGTATACTTGATGTAATCTGCTATCCGCGATTCTTACATTGGACGAAAGGTATTCAGGAACCAGAGGAAAAAGGGGTGGGACGTGGAGACGATGAAGGAGCCCACGAAGAATGGCGTGAAAAAACGGATGCTGACTTGGGAATTCTGATCTCGATGCACGGGTACAGCAGAGATGCCCACGAGCAAGACGTGTTTTCCCCTAAGGTCGCTCATTGCCACTCAATCTCACGAACTCGGATCGCCAGATAATCACGTCTGCCAGACGCATGCGGCGGTTAGTCCCCGCGGTGGAGAAAAAGTGGTTAGGGGGATTTCATGGAGACCCCGAACAATCCCACGGTCGGTGGCGGTCTCGAACAGCATCCTACCCGAGTCGACACCCGTTACACCCCTTCAACAACTCACAAGCTATCATATATCAACGCTCTCGGGCCTCGGCGTTCGGACCGGTGTCATTCCCAGGAGTCGTCCCGCGGCCCCAGACACGTTTCACCTGGAAGAATGTCCGACAACACACTCCCCGATAATCTTCGTCGCCACCGCGTTCTTGGTGGGCACTCTTGGACGCTTCACCCAATGCGATCAAGAGCGTCCGACGCGTTTACCCATCTGGAACCCGACGTCGTCTTGATCTAATTTGGGCTCTTATCGTGGACCACATCTAGGGTGACGTTGGAACCAAGGTGCCGTGAAAAATACCAGAATTTTTAACGAGTTCTTAACACAGTTAACAACCGTTCGTAACCTGCTGTGAAAAACGAGGCGCGGGATCCCCCATTTGTAACCCTGAAGGGTCCGGCCACTAGGCACGAACAGACTGTATCAAACTTTGCTTTGTTCGACTCCGACCTGAGCAACCGGAAGAATATGGGCACCGTTGCCAAGGTGGTTTAGATTCATCAACGGGCCTTCTAACCGGTGCGTCTATACATCCCCAAGCATTAACGTTCGATACGCTCAGTTCTTTGCCAGGAAAGAAAAGCAGCCACAGCCCGAAAGCGACCAATTGTCGCACTTTATAAGGTCGAAGAAGAGATCTTCAACGCCGCCTCGCAGCATCAGGCCCTCACTCCCGGACGGTGGCTCGGGGCCTGAGAACGAGGGAGAAGAAGAAAGTCTCGGAAAGGGCCCCGCTTCTACTGACACTGGGGATTGCATGCCGCCGGGTGTCCGCCCCGATTCTGAACTACGTGGTTAACTTAAGCTCTGTACTCTGGTGGATGCTCTCCGAGAAGAAACTTGTCGGTTTCTTGAAAAATTACGAGACACCCGGGAAACCCACGACTGCAGGGGAGGCTGATAATGAGGCGCACACGAATGACGGTTGGAAGAATCTATAGTATACTCGACTGTTTATAACTACATTCTAACCCCAGTGAATGAGTTTCTAACGGAATGTGCGCGTGGCGGTTAGTAACGGGTGAAAGTCGTCGTGAATGAGTACGCCGGTGGTACACGAGTTAGAAACAGTTAGTGAGAAACACGACGCGTTTTTTTACCACACCCTAGTTGGGACCGAATCTGGATGAGGCCAGCAGGGCGACCGAGCCGGTTGAATTCTGGGCTTCGCTTGTGAACGAGTGCGAGGGGACTGTAGATGTGATTGGGTGCGAGCGTACTAGTGATTCTGAGAAGACGAAGCGGCGGTTTTGAGGAGCCGCGTTTTGTATTTATAGAGAACCCGTTTGCTCACCTTTCGTGCCGTTTGGGAAGAAAAAAGAAGCCTAGACGTGATGTTGATACGAACGCTTGCCTCCTAACGAGGCGAATCAGCACTGTGCGACCCGGGGCAACGAGGGAACGAACCGAGTTGCGAAATCTCTAAAGAAAGTCTTCCGAGACCAATTCCAGGAACCAGGACCCTCTCAAAACCACGGCGTTTACCTCGATAGCTCTCTCCAATCCCTGTAACTTTTCAACGCAATAGATTTCGCCCCGGTCCATTTAGTGCCTTCCTAGCTATCCGGAGGAGCCCAATGCGGAAAGTGATATGCATCTCCTGTGCGGAAGACTTCGACGCTTCTCCCGCGGTCCGAACACAACGACGACACTAGGGGTAGCCAGAGCCGTAGCATCCCTCGAGGAAAGTGAGAACGATATCGACGAGGGAGATGCATATGAATGGCGCATCTCAACTCGAGACTAAGGAGAGATCGGTCGAGAACATCCGACATTGAGCTCAGCGGTGACAAAGTGGACCTCGAACCAAGGGGATGCAGGCACTGGTCGGCGGTAATCCGTGTATACGCGTAGAGAACATGGCGCGAAGAATCGATGCGGGGAAGAACGAAGATACCTGCAGGATAACACATTATACCCGAGCTGATCCGCGAGCGTCAAAGCCACGAGGCCAATCATCCGCTATCGCACCACCATCTACGCTGATCCAATATCGATATGGACGACATACGAGGTTCACTCTCCAAAATGAAGAAGAAATTCAAGCACCGACTAACAGGCAGAAAACGCGAACAAGACGGAACGGGAATTGACCCTGGTGGGGAGAGGGCCGACTCGACGAGTTCGCTTCCGCAACCAGAGTCTCACGTCGTAGTGGACGAAAGTTGTCACCGAGAAGAGAATATGGCCAATGCAGCCGGAGAGCAAGCTTTTACGGCGGACCAACCTCCTCAGCCAGACAGCTCGGAATCTGCGCCGGCACGTGGAGACGACAACGATCAAGAAGGGGGAGAGCCAGACGTCGATGGAGTAGAAGCCAGCCAGATGCATTCGCACCTAAACCCAGACGTCAATGTTGCGGTGGGTAGTGGACGCAGTGGAGAACTCGAGGGAGTCGGTTCCTCCCCATCCACTCCTTCGATCTCGGAACCCGACAGTACGTGAACACGATTGGTCCGGCCGCTGCCTCCGACTGATCTTTCCGACGATGTAGACACCCCTGCCTTTCCTGATCGTGGACCAGAAGCTGTTCGTCTCGACGAGACCCTCGAACCGAGCGCCGCCGTGGATGAGAAGACACCGAACTCCGAGTCTACTGTGTCCGATGCTGTGGCCGAATTGCTTCGTGGGGTGAGAGATTCCCCAGGTGGCTTCGGTCCGCTTAAGTCTGTCGCGAGATCTCTCTGTTTCATTCTCAACAGTTGCGAGGTATGGCCTCCTTCCCGCACATTCGGTTCCAAATGCTCACGGTCGTTCTAGCAAACGGGGGTGAACAAACGTGCCATAGAATCATTGGCTCCCAGGGTCAGAATGCTTTCTGAATCGCTCTTTGCACCCATCCCTCCGGGTGACATCAATGAGGAGGAGAGGACGAACAAACTGGAACGGTGAGCCCACATTCTTCAAGATCGAGACCCGGGTCTGACGCACGGGGATTTCCAGGAGATTGGAAGAGATCGGTCAAACGTTGGCCTCGATGGCGACCCGGAAGGACCTCGCACTTTTCCTCAAAAAATCTGAGAACGCACAGACGCTTAACGGTCTGGTGCAAGATACCCGCTATGCCATGATGGACTATCAGGTTTGTTCTCCAAAAAGAACTGCTCTTGCGGTACCTAACGTATATTCAGACTTCGTTACAACAAGACATCTACAACGAGGGCTGTCAACAGATTGTGAGTCTCACTCCCTTACAATCCCACTCTTTGTCGTGACTTGCAAATAGGGAGATGCGGACCACCGCCTTCTGGAAAAGATACATCATACTGCTGACGCTGGGTACCGCTCTGGGAATAGGCAGGGGTGCCTGAGGGGAACTAGGACGGATGTGCTTCTGCAACTCGAACGCTGGCTGGGGGACAAACAGGACCGCTCCGTATTCTGGTTGAACGGCCTTGCGGGGACCGGAAAGTCGACTATCGCTCAGACGTTTGCCGAGATCAGCTTTGCAGATGGAAAGCTTGGTGCAAGTTTCTTCTGCTCGCGGGATTTCGTGGATAGAAGCAACCTTCAAGCAATCTTCCCAACTCTCGCTTTCCAACTTGCCTACCGGTACCTTCCATTTCGAGAGCGGTTGATCGAGGTCGTGAGGGCCAACCCTGATGTTGGACAGGAATCTCTTTGTTCCCAGATGGAGAGGATTATTGTTGGCCCGTTGAAAACCTCCCGGATCCGGACACTTATCATCATTGATGCCCTCGATGAGTGCAAGGATGAAGAGCCCGCCTCCATAATCCTTTCAATACTCTCCCGCTACGTAGACGAAATCCCCAATGTCAGGTTCTTCATCACCGGACGCCCCGAGCCCAGGATTCGCTCCGGATTTCGCTTGCAGCCACTTGTCCCAATCACACAAGTCCTCAAGCTCCATGAGGTCAAGCCAGAAGCAGTAGACAATGATATCAAGCTGTTCTTCCAAACACAGTTAACCCACCTTGCCAAGAACCGAAGTGACCATGACCTGACAGAAGATTGGCCAAGCTCATCTGATATCAACATTCTGTGCAAGAAGGCAGCTGGGTTCTTCATCTATGCCTCAACAGTTGTCAAGTTTGTTGCTTCTGACAATGACCCACCCTCTGAGACCCTTTCTCTCATCACCTCACTTCCACAAAGCACTGCTGAAGAAGGAAAGTCTGGAATTGACCAACTCTACACCAAAGTCCTGGAGCAAGCATTCTGTGACATCCACACAAATAACAGCCAGCGACATCTCCACTTTAGGGTTGTGGTGGGGACAGTTGTGCTCATCCTCAACGCCCTCTCAATCAAGGGTCTTTCAGATCTCTTGAAACTCCAGACATCACACATCCACAGCACTCTGCGCTCCCTCCATTCCCTCCTCCTTGTTCCAGATGGGATAGAAGATCCAATCCTCACCTTCCACAAGTCATTTCCTGACTTCCTCACAGACCCAGAGCGGTGCAAAGATCAAAGGTTCCTTGTGGAGCCTGCAGACCATCATGCAGAAATCCTACTGTCATGCCTTGACCTGATGAGGGAAAGGTTGAAGAAGAATATCTGCAACCTGGATTATCATGCTGTCCTCAATGAGATCAAGGATCTTTCTGCTCAATGCAAGGACCATATTGGAGATGCCCTCAAATATGCATGCCAGTTCTGGACAAAACACCTTCTGAGGATCCCTGGCAGTATCTCCTGTATCAAGGAAGTAGAGGAGAAAATCAATCAATTCTTCACAACATGTTTGCCATATTGGATTGAGGTCCTTGCACTGACAGGAAGTCTTGGAATTGGTATTTATGCCATAAGTGATGTTGAGAAATGGTGTACTTCAGTAAGTGCTGTATAATACTGATTGCTCAGATCTGTGTTGACACTCACTTAGGTAGGAGTCATATGCCAGTGGACAACTGACAGTCAGAGACTCATCCTAGAACACTTTGACACAATATGTGACTCACCCTCCTACATCTACAATTTTGCCCTCCCAATATCACCCCCTTCATCCTGGCTTCATCAGTACTACAGTGCAGAGTTCTCACAGGAGATTAGGGTGGTTAAGGGAGTCTCAGCCAGATGGGGAAAATGTTTCCGCACAGTTTGGTTCAGTAGATACCCGCGGGGCCTCACATGTTGGAAAGATACCATTGCAGTTGGTATGCAATCTGGTTCCATTGCCATCCTCAATGCTGTCACAGGCATCCAGATAGCCACTCTTTCTGGGCACACTCATTATGTGGGGTCCCTTGCTTTCTTGCCAGATGGAACATCCCTTGTATCTGGTAGTGGAGACAAGACCATTAAGCTCTGGGATATGCAGACTGGTGGGGTTGTCAAGACCTTCAGGGGCCATATGCACCATGTTGTTTCCGTCTCCATCTCAGCAGATTACACCACAATTGCTTCAGGATCTCTTGACAAGACAATTTGTTTGTGGAACATTCAAACCGGGGAGTGCCATCACATCATAAAGCAAAAGAATTTTGTGAACTATGTTTGCTTCTCTCCATTGGACCCTAAACACATTATGTCTATATCTGACAAGAAAACCTGGCAGTGGAACACTTGTGGTCAGCAAACTGCACCTGAATATGATGGTTCTTGTATTTCTTTCTCCTTGGATGGTACCCTATTTGCTGTATGCAATGGGCCAACTGTCGAGGTCCAGAACTCTGTCCCCAGAGAAATCATGGCAAAGTTTCATACAGCCCAAGGAGTTGAGTGCTGTTGTTTCTCTCCTGATAACAGAGTTATTGCATTAGCTACCGGTAGGATTGTCTATGTTTGGGACATCACTGGCTCAGACCCTCACCTCCTTGAGACCTTCATTGGCCATGCTCGGTCCATCCTCTCTCTTGTATTTTCCTCTCCTTCCTCCCTCATCTCAACATCAGTTGACTACTCAGTCAAGTTCTGGGAGATTAATACCCTACCCACAGACCCAATCCTAGCTGATCAAAAGCCTATACCCCTTGTTTCAGCTCCAGTCAAATCCATTACTCTGCAGGCAAAAGATGGTATTGCCATCTCAAGTCATTCAGATGGAGTAGTGAAGATCTGGGATGTCTCAACTGGCCTCTGCAAGGCATCCTTTCAAACCCCAGTCAAGGACCCCCACCAGATAGACACCAGGGTGACTGATGGCAGGTTAATCTCTGTTTGGTGCACAGATGAGAAAACCTCTATCTGGGATACTGAGAAAGGGGAACTCCTTGGAACAGTCAACACACCCAGGGGCAAGGTCATAGATCTCAGAATATCATGGGATGGATCTAAGGTTTTCTGCATGTATCAGATTTCCCCTTGTTTTCCCTACATTCAAGCCCGATCTATGTGGACAAGAGAGATTGTAGGGGAAGTGGAGCTTATATCCCTTTCATCAGCAGATCCCCTCCTAATCATTGATGACCAAAGAGTCTGGGTTCATTCACTTCCACCTAATGAAAAAATTATGGGGTGGGACTTTGGGATCTTAGACTCATCTCCTGTTAATCTATCAGACACATCTCAAAACAGACCCCATCTAGATTTTGCTGGTGGTATTAGGTCATGGAGGACATTTCTACCTGGGATCCAGGATACAGTTACCAGAAGGGTAGTCTTCCAACTGCCTGAGAGACTTGCAAGGTGTTCAGATGCACAGTGGGATGGTCAGTATCTAGTTGTTGGTTATGACTCTGGAGAGGTGTTGATTCTGGAGTGTAACTATGTACTTCATTAGGAATCTGTAGCTTATGTATTCTGTCCAATCATTCCTGCAATTCTATGTGAAAAAATCCTCTTTCCAGATAACTAAAACAGCCATAGTTTGCACTATACAACTGCCAAGGTGTTTCTCTAAGTTCATGCAGCCCTACATTAGTCGGTCTTCCAAAGGTACTCAAACTCTATAAATTTCCCAGGCTCTTGGGTTTCTCCCATCATTGGAGGCCAATGAGGATCAAGCCCATGATGAACAGACAGTGTACAGTCAGTACAATAGGTAGAGGCTTTGTTGGGGGCAGCAGTGAAGAACAAACACCATGATACCACCAGATGGCACAGGGATATTTATTGATTTTAACTTATCCAAAGGTTTGCAAACAAACAAAACATGGGAGACAACCAGGGGCACAAATATGATCAAGTAAAAGAGATAGTAACAAGAGAGAGAAAACTGAACAGAAATGAGTGGATGATAAGCGGCAGAGGGCATTCTCCTACCAACACCAACGGTGACAGAGAGGAGAGTCCCACATATATAAAAAACCTCGCAGACAAACAGATGGATCTAGCTTGCAGTCGGTCACGATCAAAAGGTGGATGCCCAAGTCTCCGGATCAAAGTCAGATGTCCGGGAATGTTCCATCCATGGCAGCATCTAATAAGAAACTATTAACCAAAGCGGCACACCACTGCACTCCAGAAAAGACACTCACCAGCAGCTCCTTCGGTGTTTTCCTAACCTCAGGTTCCTTCAACAAACACGCGTCCACGAACTCCTCGGCAGCTCTCGGGAACCTCCCCTCCGGCATCAACCTCGGTGCCGGCTCGTTGGCGATATGCTGCAGCAGCTCTAGAATGCTCATCGTCCTCGCTCCACCCTGAAGGCTGACCCCCATGCTCCTCCGTTTCCTCTCCTTGTCCTCCTTTGACCCCTTCTGTATCGCGCGGGCAGATGGAATAGGCTTGCCGGGGGACAAGGTCCCTCGGAAGTCTTCCAGATCCGAATTGTCCGAGGCCTGGTATTCAGAAAATGGGAATCGACCCAACGCGAGCTCTATCAAGGAAACGCCGAGCGACCAGACGTCCGACTTGACGGTATACTGGGCCCCTTGAATACGCTCGGGCTATACACCACGGTCGACATGTGAACAGTCAGCCATCCTTGCGTGAAGAATGCCCAAAGGATGGCAGCGCTCACGCTCATGTAAGTCGGAAGTACCGACGAAAGTGTCGGCGATCGAACTGATCAGCTCCCCCAACACTCCGAAGTCGCAGATCTTGATCTGTCCCTTGGAGTTGAACAGGATGTTCGACGGCTTGATATCTGCGGGATAGCGGAATCCCCAGGCCAACGCAAAGTAGGGGACGCATGTCAGCAAACCGTTCCGGCGACAAGTGTTCGTTCTCGACCACGGTGTGGGTGGAGAACACGTAGAGCTAAATGGCGGAGAGCTCACCTCGGTGAATGATCCGATGAACATCGTACAGGTACGTCAGCCCCTCCAACACGGCCAATGCGACCTTCCCTACGACATCGATGTCAATGGGACCAATCTGCTTGTAAATCCCGTCCAACGATCCCTTATCCATGAACTCCATGCAGATGCAGATATTGGGATCCGAGATGAACGCGCCGTAGAAAGAGATGATGTACGGCGAATTACAGTCGTGCATGATCTGTAATTCCCGCAGAATCTGCTTCCTCACCGACGGTTTCGCCTCGATCAACACAATCTACGTGCGTGTGATTTACGTCGGAGGGGAGAGGCGAAAAAAAAAAGAAAAGAGCGGCACGACTGGGGGTGTATGAGTTTCAAATAAGATGTGCGGGTGAAGGGGGGTGCACCTTCTTGGCCATAATCGTCCCTGTGGGGGTATATGCTCAACCTTTTTAACGCTCCCTCCGTCCCCCTGCCCAAACTCCTGGATATCCTTCAAATCCTCATTCTTCAAATCCTCTCCAAAATCCGCGAGCTTCTCCGAAAGCGCATTATGGTACGTCTTCGACGCCGAAGCCGTCGGCAGAGCGGAGGACTATGGACCGGTCGAGACGGTCAGCATGTTCCCATCGTGATCGTGGGATGTGGTAGCGATTTTGGGTGCTTTGAGAGTTATCGGGGGCGGCCTCTTCTTTCCCCCCGACGGCTTGGTTGGAAGGGCCAGAGGTGGGTCGGGGGTCATCGTCACAGAGGATCGGGAGCGGGTTTGAGCTGGAGGGTTTTAAAGTTCCGTTTCTTGCGTATCAGGGTGGCCATGGGTACGAAAGCTGGAACCGAAGAGAGGGGTGGGAAACCCGAGAGAGATGTGAATCAGAATGCAGTTGAGTTCTCCGGAGACTTCAGCCTCTCGAGAACGGGGGCAGGAAGGGGGGAGGACATGGAAGACCAGAAGTAAGTCAAAGGCGCATCATGTTGCGCGCACGTGACTCCAACAACTTCCTCCGGGCGCTTACATCTCATCTTTACACAGGTCCACGAAGGGCGGGTCGCACAAAAAATCCAGTTTTACCAAATGAAACGAATACTTGACAAGAAATAATTTACGCCGAACACGGTGTTACAAACTACAACCGCTCAATTGCAGAAGATAGAACCGATGGAGACACCCTGGTACGGACCCAAATGGTCAAGCAAATTGCTCAAAAGCACATTCGGCACCGCATCAATCGTACACCCTCTCTCGGTGTTATCGTTTCCGCTGCACGAATTCCAGCGGTCAGACCCTCCAATATGAATCTCCCCACCAACGTGACTATACCCCATCCCGCGCCCAGGCACGATGGGTATCGGATCCAAATCATGGTTAACGCGTTTGAAGTTCCCGTTTATCTATCGGTGTTAATACCGTGAGAGATTAGTCCAACCGGGTCTCCGCGAATCGGGGAAAGTGAGGCTTTGTGTACTCGCCTTGGAGTTGAACCAATTCGCCCAGGCTGGGTTCCCGACCCTCGGCGTTCCATAAGTGACGCCTTTGACGGTCACCGAACTTGGCAAGTTCAACCGGAGATAAACCGTATCAAGCTCTGCGATAGCGCCTCCGAGTGAATGTCCGACCTACAAACGATCAGTTAGCGACCCTAACCCGATGCGAACAGAAACCTTGGACTTACAGTGACCACAGAAGTCGCATTCTTTGAGCTGATCAAATTCTTGACTTCAGTAAGGATGGTGGAGGCAGTAGTGCTGTGCGTGTCTCTGAACCCATTATGTACCAGGACATCGCCTGGGACTCCAGGGAACAGGCTGGGACTAGGTTTTACTTGGCCGATCCTCAAGTCATTGAGGACCGACAAACTAGATGGTTAGAGACCAAAGCCAACGCAACATAAACTCCTTAGTCTCCCTAATCGCACCAGGACGCACAATTGAGTTGGATCTGTCCCTTGATGAGAGACGACCACAGAATTTTGTGATGGCCAATACCCAACAAAGACTTAAGAGTCGACAGTAAGCGCATGCCCATAAAATGTTCTATAGCCTGCAGATATATAATACTCACAGAATGGTACACTGGCACCATTCCCGCCCGTCAAGGTCGGCTGGAATCCGGAAATGGCATTACAGGCCCCTGCAACGAAACAAACGATCCTCAACGTTAAAAATATTCGATCACGATCAAAATGGAAAACAAGCCTCAACTCACCTCCGCAACTCCAATTCTTGATCTTGGATGGTTGGCAATACGCGGCTCTCGCGAACTGGGTGAAAGGAGTGAAGCTTGATATATCCGCCGCCGACAACAGGCTAACGGCTCTGGTTTCTAGATCTCTTTCCGTAACCTCCGGGATCCCGGGGAGCGGAATCGCTTCAACGGAAGCGAAAAGTAATGTGGCTGTGAGGGAGAGAATGGAGGTGGTTGAAAAGAAAGATGGGAGCATCCTTAGTGGAGGGAACGAGGGAAGGACAGGTAGGGGATGTTATCCACGGGACGAACGAACGAACGCGACAGTAGGCGGCAAAGGGAGACCATGTCTGTATCCCTCGCTTACTTAAATGCTGGTGACGAATGCTGGAAGGGGCAAGGTCGGACATGTCGTGGGTAGCAAGCTGAGGGGTGGGGCCGAACAGAATCGAGCAACGGAAACGGAGTGTGAGAAGTCATTAGTTAGGGATCAACCCAGTACGAGAGCGATCAGAACGAGAACCCTCGTCAGAACTCTCGAATGGTCCAACGGTTCAACTCTTTTCACCTGGGGGGGAGCCGATTTGCCCTTGTTCGGCATCCCAGCGGCAGACACTAGAGTTGATGATCTCTACGTTGTCGCCCAGCCAGCAACGCGACCAGCGTTCGTTCATCAGAACCATTTGACAGCGAGAGTAAAGCCCGTTGTTAAAGCGCTGAAGATCCATTGTATGCGTATTCGGGTGAGCAAGCATGCTTTGAAAACACCCGTTGATATGAGTTGGCGATTGTGCGATCACTATATGTGAACCACGTTGCGCGCGGTGCTGCCAACCCTGAAGACGCTGAGGTGATGGATAATAATAATCTCCGTAGCAGGATCTCGGAAAGCGGAGAGAAAACAAGATATTGGTGGTGTGGACTGTTGGCCATGAAGTGTATGCATTGTGATCAGAATTCAAGCCGAACATCGCCTGCAAGGCGGACCTTCATTATTGTTCTGTTACATCGAACGCAACACGGAGGGCGAGCTACTGCTGCCCTTAGACCACGGACCTAGCACCCGAATGATTGACAACGGGGATAGCTGGTAAATCGTGACGAGTCACGGTGCCAAGCGGCGGAGGTGGATCAATAGAAAACGCAGGGAGGGTTGTTCGGGACGCGAAGCCATACACCCCTCGACGCTTCTGGTGGGGCGGCCCCCGGACAACCACGAGAACAACGCAACGCCCAGGTGGTGGACCCTAGTCAGGCACAAAAAGAGATGCATCAGTAAGCTTTTTTGCTGTTTCGTCGGTCCGGAGTTGTGAACGTGTGGATGGGGAAAAACTCAGAAGAAAGCAACGTGTCGACATGTGAATGTTAAGACAGGGATAACTGAATAGACAATTTTATCGTCATAGTGTGCTTCGACGCGTACAAGAACAACCACGGGGGCTGAAGTTCGCGACGTTGGGGAACGAAAAAAAAAAAAGGTGGAAGAGTCACTCACAGGACTAAGCCCCTGTTTCCACTCCAGGAATCCCTCAATAGTATCCAAGACCCGCTCTCATGACTTGAAGGGAAAACTTGGAGAGAAAAAAGCGCGTTTGAACTGACGAGGCTAGGGATCGAGTGGGAGTCAATGGTCAGGGTCGTATTCCAGGTCCGCTCGGCATAATTCCGACGGATTGCACCATCCCCTAAGGGCGACCGGTTGGGGTTGATATATCGAACTGCATTCCGACCCATGCGGATACTACCCACCGTCGAATTCCTTTCTGGATCGTTCCGGTCGCACTCAAGGCAAGGGAGATGCTACAAACATTTCAAAGAATACACGGAGGCGGCGTACGAATGAAGATTTACATCGGGGATACACGAGTCAATTAACTCTACGAATGGTGATCATATGGGCGAGAGAGAAAAAAAAAGAGAAAACGACTAGCCATCACAAGACTCGGTCACCTACACAAGACCCGGAACGAACCAATATCTGACTTTGGTCGCATAGTGTTCCCACTCTTCACCAAACCTATTCCTCATCTGTTCGTCCTCCGCCACAGCTCTCGCGTATCCAACTCCTGCGGTGTAAACCCACCAGGAAATCCACGCGCACTGTGTCGCGAACATCGCCCCAGCTCGGTCAGACCCAACCGCACATTCAATGATCCAGCTTCCGTGCGTCATCCCCACGAACGTCAGTCCCGCCGTGAGACAGAGCGAACCAAGATACGCGGGATGTCGGACGAAGCTGTACGGGCCTGAGGTGACCAGTCGGTGCTCTGGCTTGATGCAGAGATCGAAGGTGAAGAGCGATCCGAGGGCTTGATAACATCGCAGGCGGACGAAAGTTCCGAAGGCAGTTAGGAGGATTCCGAAGCACGTAATCGGGGTGACAGTGAGGTGGGGCATTTCACCGGTACGCGAGGAAGAAGGACAGAAGAAGGATGAAGCGAACTCGGGCGAGTCGC
>Ga0307513_10003400_pt1 | contig 21611 bp, 12 predicted proteins | sample 15_EM_MG_FD_202174 | JGI IMG/M metagenome (GOLD analysis project Ga0307513, IMG submission 202174) | Populus trichocarpa ectomycorrhiza microbial communities from riparian zone in the Pacific Northwest, United States - 15_EM | ecosystem: Host-associated > Plants > Roots > Unclassified | place... | reverse complement strand
CAACTGGGCAATACTTCCCATGATATACACTAAGTCTTTGTTGAACAGCCTTGCAGAAGAGCAATAAAAGCTTGAGCAGCACTAAAGATTGTTGGGTGATCAGAATAAAGAATGTATAGTGAGATAGTAGTGAAAAAATAAAGAAATGAACGTATGAAGTATGGATTTTGTAAGAACATCGACATGCCAGAGCCTATTTATAGGCATCATTTTGAAAGGTTATTCTCAACAACCAAGAAGGATAATTTTGGTCAATTATTATTGTTTATTTCAATTGACCGATCAATGAAAATTCAATTTGGAACTTCCAATTGGATAAGGATATTTGTCATTTGAGGAATTCATGGTGTTGAAACAAGCACCAAACTTAAGATTCCGTGCTCTAATTGCACTGTGAGGCCTAGCAATTGTACTTGAAGCTTGCAGAGAAAATCCAGCAACCGGATCGTCAACATAAGAATTTTCAAGCACGACATTAATTTTCTTGTCTGATGGCAATGAAGCCAAGCGAAAGTTGACGGGTTTCCAGCCCAAGAAGAGTTTTTAAATGGTAATGTGTGTATGTTGAGCTTTCTCATTCAGGCATGAAGTATATTCTGAGCTACAAAAAAACATTACCAATCACTTGTTAGAAATTTTGCATGAAACAATTTTCATTTCTTTACGCTGAATTAGCCAAGTCAAGCACAATACATGATCTTTAACCAAAAGCCTACGAGAGTAACCAATTACGATCAATCTCTAATTAAGATGACCTTTCTTCAATCCCAAACTGACAACCATCTCTAAATCGTGCAAGAAATGCTTTGAAGCGATCAACTAGTCATCAGCCTGGAATTCATTTGGCTTTGAAGCCATCAACTAGTCATCAGCCTGGAATTCAATTTTACAGCTGTCTGGAATTTATTTTCCAAGAAAGTTTATCCGCGCGAAAACTTCAACTTGATTAGGAGAAAGAAACTGCGTTTTGCTTCTATCGGAATTCAAGCATCCTCTTCAAGCCTCCAACGAATTCCTTAACAATTAGCGTTATTAGATTACCATTTTTATCATACTATCCCCCATTATCTAGGCACGATTAAACACAGAATACAAATCACACCACAGTATAGTGCTTAGGGTCCCTAGATAGACAACTTAAACACCAGAACCAATGCATGAATCTACCCTAAAAATTCCACGAAATAGTACAGTGATTGAATAGATGATTACTAGTCCAAATCTCCTCACAATAAAAAGGAAAACGAGCATCCTCATAATTAACAATCCCCCTCTCAGCTAAAAAACCCCTAGCGTTGAGACTAGCATTAAGCAGGAGCCATATGAACACATCAATTTTAGGAGGTGCAAAACCTTTCCAAAGCAAAACAAAAAAAGAAGGAGCCCCTGAAGCAGACAGGCTATCTAGAAATTTGCAACACTGAATAAGTGTTGGAACTATCAAATTTACATGCCTTACTATCTTCACCTCCAGAAAAAACTAAACCACGCTCCACCCCTGCAATTAAAATTTCCCGCGTGCAAAGCTCGCGAGACCTCAGATTCCTCCTCCAAGTCAAGCTCACCGAATTATCAATCGGGCTATACACATTTGCATGGCTAACTAATTGCTGCAGAGAAAGATTAAATAGTCTAGGAAATAAATTATGAAGAGGAGCTGGAGTACCTAGCCAAGAATCGATCCAAGACCAAATGTTACTGTCATCACCTACCTTGAACCCAATGCTTGATTTAAGTCGAATGGCTATGCTTTCTCTTGTGGAGAAAGTCAAAACAATGCCACGCCATGTTGGAGAAAGAGAAACCGCAAACACAGGAAGCCCATTCTTGTGGCGTGCACGGCGTCGATTGGCAGATATGTCTCCAAAGTGTGTTGGAAAGGGGTTTTGGATTTAATCATAAAATTATGATTATAAGATTCAGGAGTCGCAACCTAGTATTATGGTCGTTAGAAAACCTAATGGTCTGCGAGAGTCCGGGTAAGGGATTGGTTGTGCAAGGGGAAGACGTATCACGCCTAGCGCACCCTCCCTAAGGTAAGCTCCATTGTTATTTGATTGTTATTCTAAGTCGCATTTTTGTTCATTGGTCTTGTTTAAGGTTACATGTAAATCTCCCTTCATGAGAAAGTCTCCACCTTATCGGGTTAAATCTTGACAATTCTAATGGGATATTTTGTATTTTGATCAAACCCTAATAGATAATCATAAACCGGTTATGATATCCATTTTTTATATTTTAAATCATGATAAATATGATTTTTATCTCTCTATAGAAAATATGCATGAAAAACTTTTAGGATTTGGCCGTATGCACAAAGACAAAATAGTTTTTTTTTTAATTTTTTTGGAAAGAGAAAATTAATTTGAATTTTTTTTTATTTTCAAATTTGTTTATAAAGAAACATTTCAGAGAAAACCGGGTATTTTATAATGTAAGTCTAAAGCCTGATATTATGCAAAATAGTTGGAAAAACATGCGAGAGGCCCACATATATTTTTCAAATGCCCTTTGAAATTATTGAAATTTTCTCTTTTTTAAAAAAAATATGTTTTAATATTATTTTATTTTATAATGAAATATATATTGGATTAGACCCAGCTCAGTCATCTAGGCTCGGATGAAACAGGTCCAGCCCGACTCAGTCGGGTTAGGTCGATTGGCGGCTCAACAACCTCTCTCTCTCTTTTTTTAGGTTGGGCCAGACCTAGTCATCTGGGCTTGGCTGAAACAGGTTCAACCCATTGTTGTTAATGGCATTTTTCCATTTGCATGCAAAATGTATTGTGCATGCAAATGGCTATGACAGGGGGGTTTGGAGAAGAAAAGGAAGAGGAAAGCTTGCCTAGCCATAGGAGAAAAGTTGTTGGCGGCATTCATGGTGGTGGAGGGAAGTCTAGAGAGTGGTTGGTGGTAGTACCAACGGCGGAGAAAGAGGGGAAAGGTTGACAAAAAACCAACACTAGGGAAAAGGCTATTTTTCCCCAACTTTGGCCTCTTATTTCCTTATGCTCAATGCCTAGAATTCACCCCTATTTATAGAGAGTGGAAGAGGAACTTTTTGTTTTTATTGAGGACAAATCTTGGCCCTTGATTCAAGCGAAAAGATCCCAACCGTTGGATCAAAGGTGTCATCATGACTTGTAAAAATTCCTGCAGAAAAGCTAGTTGGGTTGGCCATTTAGAGGCAACATCATGGCGGATGTAAGGGCAATAAACAGGCAAGATTTATGCTGGGGTATAGTACAATGTCAAGCCATCATTGTGGTGTATGGTTTGTTTGATTTGGTTGAGAGATGAAATGTTAAATGCCCCTGAAAAGTAGACATCTGAGCAGTTTTTTTGGGAAAGAAAAAAAAAGATGATGACTAGGATGGTTAACTTCACCGTTTGGATTTGATTAGTTCTAATTGAGTTAAAAGGAACTTTAACCTTGCTGAAACTTTTGTTTAAATTAAGTTAGTAAGAATAAAATAAATGGAAAGTGTGGTGGCTTGATTTGTGTTTAACCATCAAAAGCAAGCTAATTATGATTTAAATTGAAGAAAATCCTTGGTGTCTTTCCTTAGGCATGTTCAGCTAGATTATTAGTAAGGAAGATGAAATGGTAGACATGACGTACATGTGTTGATGTTAAATGCATGACTTAATGAAAAAGTGAGGACTAGATTATGGGGGCGAGGAATGAGAAATAGAGGCAAGCCACTTATAAAAAAGACTTTGTGACAAATATAGATTCTAAAGAAGTTGGATAGGTTAAATTGGTAGTAGAAACATGAATAAGTGATGATGATATATAAACCTTAGGATATTAATGTAAAAACAAGTTAATAGTAGGAAAAGTGAGATATTGGTTGTCCAATCCATGTATTGGGATTGAACAGTTTGGTCACCAAACTTTCCGCTAAGGTCAGGGCACCCAAATGATAAATTGAATATTGGTTTCTTAATAAAGGTTATAGGTATGGATGTTATCTTTCAAACAAAACTGACCGCGCTTAATTTGGAGTTATAGAACTCTAGATAACGATTGAAAATGAAAGAAGGGTCAAACTGTCTCGTACTGGACATATTGTGTTGAGTGCTATAACAAATAATTTCAAGGGTTTTAAGGGCAGAATTGGGCTTTCTATTCTTCAATAGAGTTGTAGAACCATGTCTTACCTGTCCAAGGAGTCGAGCCACACTTAAAACCGAACTCTATAACTTCAGTTATGAATAAGATGGTAAACAATGCTCTCCAATGAAAACTGATGTAAGGAGTGTAATGATGTAGTTGAAGGAAAATAATTGCAAAATAAAATTAAAAGATGGCAATGAATTCATGTGAATGAGATTGCAATAGTATAAAAATGCACATTGTGATAAAATTATAAGAGGGTATTCATTGTATCTCTTGATTCTTAAACAGAAGAGATACCTGGAGTAGGGTCATCGGTAATTGAAAGGACTAGGTCGGTTGGGGAAACAAATAGGCGCATCGCACCTTATCTTTTCAATATGTGTAAACTTATTGATAAATTTTAGAATTTATTGTTTTATTGCTTTGATAAATATTGGAATGAATATGAGTACCTTGCGTACATTGACATGTATCAACTAGTTCTGATATAATTGGAATGGATACGAGTATGTTGCATACATTGATATGTATAAACTTGTGATGATATTAATTGAATGAATAAGAGTACCTTGCATGCATTGGTATGGATCCAATTAATTATGATAGTGTTTCAATGAACATGTGTACCTTGCGTACAATAATATGAATCAAGTTAGTTAGGATAATGTTTAAACGAATATGAGTACACTGTGTGCATCTCTATGTATCAAATTAATTATGTTACTATTAGAATGGATGTGAGTACCTTGCATACATTAATAGTTATTGAATTAGCCATGATAATTTTGGAATAGACGTGATTATCTTACATATCTCGGTATTGATTGGGCATACAGAATCACTTGGAGATTATTATTATTATTTGTTTCGATTGACCGATCAATGAAAATTCAATTTCGAACTTCTAATTGGATAAGGATATTTGTCATTTAAGGAATTCATGGTGTTGAAACAAGCAACCGGATCGTCAACATAAGAATTGTCAACGACTTTAATATTTTTCTTATCTGATGGCAATGAAGCCAAGCGAAAGTTGACGGGTTTCCAGCCCAAGAAGAGTTTTTAAATGATATGTTGACCTTTCGCATTCAGACATGAAGGATATTCTGAGCTACAAAAAAACATTACCAATCACTTGCTAGAAATTTTGCATGAAACAATTTTCATTTCCTTACGCTGAATCAGCCAAGTCAAGCACAATACATGATCTTTAACCAAAAGCCTAGGAGAGTAACCAATTACGATCAATCTCTAAGATGACCTTTCTTCAATCCCAAACTGACAACCAATCTCTAAATCGTGCAAGAAATGCTTTGAAGCGATCAACTAGTCATCAGCCTGGAATTCATTTGGCTTTGAAGCCATCAACTAGTCATCAGCCTGGAATTTATTTTCCAAGAAAGTTTATCCGCGTGAAAACTTCAACTTGATTAGGAGAAAGAAACTGCGTTTTGCTTCTATCGGAATTCAAGCATCCTCTTCAAGCCTCCAGCGAATTCCTTAACAATTAGCGGTATTAGATTACCATTTTTATCATACTATCCCCCATTACCTAGGCACGATTAAACACAGAATACATTATTGAGATTTAAGCAAAATTATTGATAGTGGCTCAAGTTCACGTAATTATTGTCATTGTACTTCATTATTGAGATTTCCGAAATACTATGGAACGTGTGCTAGGATAGGAAATATTGTATTACTAATGTATTGACTTGTCATGTGTAGTATGCTATACCGTAACACATATATTAAAATACCCAGTTTTTATTAAAACATTGCAAAAAACTATAAAACAAAAAAAAAATCATATTTTTATGCACACGGCCAAGTCTCTGAAAGATAAAAAATTATATCGTATTTTCATACAACAAAAATTCAAAATACATTTTAGCTTGTATCTCGAGCTTTAATAACTAGTTTATTAAAGCCATAAGAACTAGGTCAATATTTCTAAAAAAACAAAAAAATATTTTGTTTTTTTTTAGTATCTGGGATTACGAACTTATATGTGAGACGTATTCCCGATATTAAAAGGGTAATTCTTTTATGTATAGACATTATAACAGTCAGGATTTACCCAATAAGATAAGAATCTCCTTACTGAGGATGACTTTTCTTAAACCTTAGGCAGACCAACAACTAGAAAACATGACAATACCTTAGCTTTTATCAGACAATCAAACAATACAACTTTCCTTAGGTAGGACATATTTGAGGTGCTAATACCTTCTCTTTACGCAACCAGTCCCCTTACCCGATTTCTGAGATCAGTTAGGGTTCCTAGTGACTAAAATACTAGGTGGCGACTCTCTTTCCCTCATTCCACTAATAAAATACTAGAATTCCTTGTCTATCCCATTTTTTGATTACTAAAACCTAAAGTGGACGCAATTTCACCGCAACACCGCGCACGTGCGACAGAATGAGGACTCCATTAGGGACCCTTGTGGACTAAGCTTTGCTTTTGTCTGATTATCGTGTTGTATTGTTTGGTTTGTGTGTTATTGTTAATATGCATTTCCTCATTTGCTCATACACTTTAATTCTGTACATATTTGTTCATGCATTGTATAGAATTGCATCATGCATCATTCACATTTTTTTTTATATAAGTGTTTATTCTGAAAAACTTTAGGTTAAGTGGGGGACTAGCAGCTTACCTTACAACTTTTAGTCAATGTTTAAGTTTGTGTGAACCCCAACTCTTCACTAAGTGCTTAGACTAATAATGATTGGTACATATGTCATCCCATTACCTACTGAGCCCCCATATTACCTTCACGAGGGTGATTACTATGACAACAAAAGATCTTTTTGAGACCAGGTAGAAAGCCTACCCATCATGTAATGGCCTAGAACCTTTCCTTAGAGTATAGGCTCCTTAAATAGCCATCTCGCATGGGTTCTCACCATTTGTATACATTTGCATCCATACACATACATCCATTCATTATAAATAACATACATACACCACAGGTTGAAATATAGGTCCCAAAAAAGTCTACAACACCCGACTCCGAGCGAGAAACATGGAAGAGGAAGAGTGTGCTCACCGTGACGCCAATTTTCAAAAAGAGTTGGAGTCTCTGAAGGCAAGAGTGGCTCTCGTCACCAACTTACTCGAGCAAACACTTAGAAATGCCTTTTGGGAAGGTCCTTCCAACCAACCTATCATCTTTGTTTAAACCCCAACGACAGCTCAGTCTGAAGAAATAATGGGCGAACATGGTTAAGAGCCTCAACACAATCCAACCTTTCTGCAAAAGCTTTTGTGGGGTGGCTGATCGAAGGGGAATTTTACCAGAGTTGAAGAATGGAGCCTGTTCATGTTATGTCCATAAATAACAACCTCTGTTTGATCATGGCTGCAAAGCTTTTTTGATTTTGATTTCAACCTCTTTTCGTCTTGTCCATAACTTGCTCATGCCACAAGACTTTCTTTGTTCATAAGCCTTGTTTTTTTAATAAGATCATGTGTTCTTTTATGTTTATGATGTGCCTTTGTTTTTGTTGTTTCATGAAAATAACACGCCCTTTACTCACAAAACCATTACACGAAAAATTCTTTGGTGTGTTTCCCTTTTCTTAAAAAAAAAACTATGCATGATCCCATGTTTTTACAAGGATTTTTGGGAAATCAAAGTTTTAGTATAAAAACAAAAATCATATTGGTGTTTGTTCTAAAAGACTAGTTCTGAAAATTCAAGTGATCTCCTAGAAATGTGACCACACACCTATAAAAAACCTGAAGGACAATCCAAACACTCGCACCCTGAGATAGCTTCAACTGAATGAATAATGAGCAACTATTTTGCATATTCGCATGTGAGAAAGCAAGGCTTACCGATCCTAAGTGCATGTATTTGAAATGAGAAAATGCAATCTTTGATAATCTTTCAATGATGCTAAAATATATCCTTTGTAGTCTCTTTTGAGCCTAGTAGTATTTTGGGAAATAGCATTGGCTAGGATCACACCTCACACTGGGGGACAAGTGCAAGAGATATACAAAAATCCTCAATAATTAAAAGTGCTCTAAACAATACTGGGGTGCATGAAAGAAATTTCTCAATGATCAAAGGTGCCCAAACAAAACTAGGGGGCATGAAGAAAAATCCAAAGGATTCAAAAGATTTGAGCTTTCCAGAAAAAGTAACTGATATGATGATGCTCAACTAAGTGAAAAAAAGCCCAAAACCGGCACCGGGGGGCACCATGGACCATTTTGCAAATCAATTCCAAGGTCTCGAAATCTCTGAACCAAAAAAAAGGAGGTCGGGAAATAAGCACTAGTGATCCTTAGTCTTAAAATCTCTTAAACAGCTTTTGAGCTTATAAATATCATTTTTCTTCATAACCAAGAGCCTAAGCCTACATTACGTGCCCGATTAAGCCATTTCTGATCAAAAGGCAAGCAATTTGGATCGGTAGACAACGCTTTCTCATGCCAAGGACTAATCTGTAAAAGGCGTCAAACTATGGGGGCTTAATTGACAAAAACCAGGGGTGAAATTGAACAAAATTGAAAGTTTAATGGTCAATTATGGGTTAAATTGCATAAATCTGAGACCAAGGACCAAACAGCAAAAGACACGTAAATGCGAGGTTCAAATTGAAGTTCTACAGGGACTAAATTGCATTAAATCAAAATTTTAGGGTCAATTAGGGGTACAATAGAACAAAAATGGGATAAACGTGAATGACGCTATTTTGCATTTGAAAAAAAAAACCTGACAACGTGTCGTCTGGTCACTGTTCATTTTCTTCCCTGATTGTTAGTCGATGAGACAAAACCTGAACTAAAATGATCATCTGACACGCCTCTACAACCAGGTATGGCCCGTTCAGGCCGCCTGACAACATAGCGGCCCCGACGCCGGCCTAAAGAGGTGACCTCAGGCAGCCTTGAACTCTCTCTCTTCTATTTCCTCTCCTCCCTCTCCCCACTGTAGATTTTCTTCTTCTTTTTCTTTCTCTGTCGTCCACCGCCAACCTCCACCGTTGCCACTGCTAGCACCTCGTCTCTCTACAAGGCCAGACCACCATCGCGACAAGTAGCCTTCTTCTTCTTTTTCTTCATCATTCTCTGGTCACAGCGTGAACAGTAAACCTGAATTATAATTCACATCCTACTGTTCACGCATGAACAGTGGATGTGAATTATATTCACGTCCACTGTTCATGCAATGAACTTTGGACCGGGCCCGTCCCGGCCTAGATAAAAAAAGAAAAGTTTGTTGGGTCGAGATCGGCCCAATCCCTTTTTAGGCCGAGATTGGCCCAATCTTTCTTAGGCCAACCCAGCCCATATATATATATATATATTATATTATTGGAAAAAACAAAAAACACATCAAAAAATCCTTTCAAAAAAATTGTGATTTTCTTAAATGTTTCCCTACCAATTTTGTTTAATATCAGATTGTATATTTATACTGTAAGATACAAACTTAGTATTATAATACCCGGTTTTCTCCGAAATATTTCAAAAAAATCAAAAAATTTCAAAAATTTAAAATTAATTTCCTTTTCTTAAAAAACAAAAAAAAATATTTTGTTTTCATGCATACGGCTGAATCCTAAAATTTTTCCAAGCATATCTTAAAAAAAAAAATGCATCTTTCTCATGTTTTTTTTTTTAAAAAAAAAGGATATCATAACCAGTTTATGATCATCCATTAGAGTTCGCCCAAAATATCAAAAACCCTTTACCAATCATTTTCTTTATTAGGGTCTAGATATAGACTTTAATATTTGTGGGGTGTAAAAACTACATGATAGAGTACACCTCATGTATTAAATATACAAAGTGTAAAATAAATACAATGCTAAAATTTGGACTTTCAAACAGTTAGGACTTCATCTGATGAGGTAGAGACTCTCTCATGAAAGGAGATCTGCCTTAGACCTTAGAAAAGACCAACGAATAGAAACCCAACCTAGACAAACAATCAAACAACAATGAAGCTTACCTTAGGTAGGGTGCACTGGGGGTGATGCGTCTACCCCTTGTATAACCAATCTCTTACTCAGACTCTCGCAGACCATTAGTTCATAATAACCATAATACTAGATGGAGACTCCTAAACCTTAATCATAATTTTATGATTAAATCCAAAAAAATTCCCACCACACCACACCTCATTAAGAGGCACAATAAAGCCTCACCATCACTGAAGATGTCACGCCGAACACTCTGCGACAGAATGACGACTCCACTGGGGAAAGCTTTGTCTGGACGGACTAAGAAAAGGAATAATATTGAATTATTAGAAAAGAGATGGGTTAGTTGAAATAAAATAAAATGGAATAGTATTGAATTATTAGAAAAGAAAATTGAGAGAAAGATTTTTCGCATGGTATTTTAAATGCAGACTGAGAAAAGGCATCTAGTTAAACGAAAAGGATACCCAAACTTGACATAAGTGTGTTTTAGTAAATATGGATAGATTTCCTATATAAATTGCAAAATTATATCCTCACCACCCTCTAACATCTGATCGTTGGGATCGAATGAAAGAAAAGAGAGGGATAGAGAGAGAGAGAGAGTACCTTGAGAGCAGAACTCAAATGGCCATATCTATGTATTTCACCGTTTGATTGGGCTGGTTTTGGGATAGATTATGATCCTCACCACCCTCTAACATCTGATTGTTGGGATCGAAAGGCTCTGGTTTTGTGTGAGAGAAATAGTCCTCGTAACAGTTCAAGAAAACATTGTTTGCAGGTCAGTCACGGTCATTGGCGGTTTCCTCTTTCATCAACCGTTGGATCCCGCTCAATTTTAGATACGTTGGTCATATTAAGGAGATCTTTATTCTGAATGGTGGATATCGGGATTACAGACTCCAACAAGAAGTTATTCACTGGAGATCGGGATTAAAGACCCCACTTTAGGCCTGAACGCGACCGCGTCCGCCCAGCCCCACGTTGGGTGTGGACACGATCGCGTCCACTGCCATGTTGGACCTAGACGCGTCCAACTCCATGTTGGACCTGGACGCGTCCACGCCCAAACCCACTTTGGGCCTGGACGCGATCGCGTCCAACTCCATGTTGGACCTGGACGCATCCACGCCCACCCCACATTGGGTCTGGACGCGACCGCATCCAATTCCATGTAGGACCTGGACATGTTATTATTAAAGTGAAAACATATTATTATTTATAATTAATAAATTTTTATGATATTTTTTATAAAAATAAAAAGTGAGTCCGCGGTGTAGTATTATTAAAAATATTCAACAATTCTAAGTATTAATATAAAAAATATTATAATTTGTGTTGTAAATATTATTATTATTCTTCTAATACAAAGTATTCATATAAAAAATATTATTATTTGTGTTCTAAATATTATTATTTTTCTTATAATTCAAAGTATTCATATCAAATTATTATTATTTGTGTTTTAAATATTATTATTTTGCTTATAATTCAACGTATTCATATCAAAGATATTATTTTTTTTTGTTATAGTATTATTATTTTTATAATAATTCAAAGTTTTAATATAAAAAAATATTATTATTTGTGTTCTAATATTCTTGGAATAAAAAGTTGTATTATTTATGTTATGAATATTATTATTTTTACTATAATCAAAAGTATTAATATTAAAAATATTATCTTTTGTGTTATAAATATTATTATTTTTATAATAATCAATATTATTAATAAAATAATTACTAAATTAGAAACAAATTATTATTAAAATTAAAAAATAACCATAGATTTGATTTGAAAGGTAAAATTAAAACTTACTATTATTATCATCATCATTATCATCATTAATAAATTTTAAAAAACTGTTATCACTATCGAAGAAAAACTACGTGGGGACACGTAGCGCTTGGGCTGCCAGCCTGTGTGTCGGCAAACCTTGGGTCTTGCAGCTACATAACCCAAAATAACTTTCGGTTATTGGTTGTACAGGACCCAAAATAGACTTGGATCCTGCCAGCATCAGAATTTTTTTTTTTTATGAAAATAAAAAATGAGTCTGTAATATAGCGCGGGTCACCTAACTATTATGTCACATATGTAATTAAATTACTAACAAAAGAGAGAATGGTTGACAGGCGAAGCAATGAGAGGCTCGGTTACTATTTCACATTTAAAGTTTTAGAACCACAATTACAATACATCAAACTTTTGAAATAGTGCTCGTCTCCGATGCCAGAATTTAACAGTACCCACATTTCAAAGTTTTTTTTATGTTTTATTTTTTCTTTCTAGTCGAGATTTTTTTGTCAGTTTTTATATATTAAGATTAAATCATTCTCTCGCATTCAATTAAAAATAAATTATCTAAACTAGATTCACATGCAATCTTGTTGTAGTCACCCTGGTGTTGACCAGACCTCCTTGAAGCCAATCTAAATGTTCTGTGGCTAAAGAGTCTTGGACACTACACATCAAACTTCAATGGAGAGGCATCAGCTCCTAATTGGTGCACCTAATTGGAGCCACCTTCTCTGCTTGGAAGCGTCTGTTGATTTCCAGGTCACTTTAATAGGCCTTGTCATTCCCCTGCCCCCTTTAAATGTTTCAACCACCATCTGTATATTTCCTTCCCAATCGGGATTTTTATGTTGTACTTCTTCAATGTCAGGGAAAATTATATGAATTTGTATTTAAATAAGTCAAGAGTATTTTTTGTGGTTAGTTTTCACTTATGGAGCTCTAATATGCAGGTCTTTGTCAGATGACATGTATACTGAACTGACACGTAAGATAATGTCATATGGAGAGATCACATGTCTATGAAAAGGCTCTCATGATAGTTATGTAAGTGATTCTTAAACTTGATATCACTAAGTTATCTTATATAAGGAGTGTTATACTTTGATCCTAACCACATGTTGTCATAATCAAGAGTAACAAACATACAAACATGCAGACATTGGGTATAACATAAATTATATGGAGATATCCGAGTAATCAAGAGAGGATTCATCACCCTAAGTGAATTAGAAAAAATATTCCATATGTTCTCAAATAGTATTGGTTGTGAAATCCTTGGCCAATATGGAATGGGATTGGAAAAGAGTTTAAAAATATATTCAAATAATTAATGACTATAATGTGAGAACTCACATGATTTAACAAAATAAACATACTGCGAGCTATAATGTCTAAATTGGAAAATTTATGATGAAGAGATAATAATTACATTGAGAAACTAATCATTGAAAGGTTAAGTCAAACCAGTTATGACTTTCTTGATATTTGGGGGGTCATGACAGATTGCTAAACATTGTACTTGATCTTCAAATATAAATCAATCAATTGTTGAATTGATAATAAATTAAATTGTTTAATTTATTTAATCTTATTTTATGATATATATTTGAGCTAACTTATTAGGGAACTTAATGCGTTACATACATAAAACTATTGGTCATAAATAAAAATGGGATGATTAATCAAGTGTGAGTTGATTGTAAATAAATTTTAAAAATTAAGAACTAGAATGTAATTAATAGAGGGGATTACAATTCTAAATCTAGAAAAACCAAGTAGGGACTTGATTGAATAAATTTCTAATATTATCCTAAAATAATATATGTGATATTATTTAAGGAGCATGTTGATATTTTGCCTTTTATAGGTTTTTTTATGCTTCCTTAAAATGTTATGCCTCTTATTTACCGTGAAAAAGAAAAGGTGAGAAAAATACTACAAGTAAACACCTAAAACACAAAATCCTAGATGGTCTAATTGACCTAAAAACCCCTAGTGGATGCATAATAGGCTCAAGGTCTTCTCTTTATCCATGAAGGCGCATCACATTTAGGCATACATACCATATCCTCTAATTGATCCACTTGCTTGTGGTGCATCCATATCATGTTAACACGACTAGATCTACTAGTGACATCAGTAATGTTGGACACATTTAAGCCTAACTTATAGTCCACATGACAAGATCTCTTTTTCTTGAACTGAACACTACCACTCTTAAGGGCTTACAATTAAAAAATAATCACTATTTACTTAGGTATCACAATCATTTCTTTTTTTTGACCTCAACATCATGCAAGTTGATGTTGTTCATGACTATAAATATGTTTTCATGAACCATGAGGTAGGTATGAACACTTCTTTTACATTTTAGTACTCTCATATTCATCCTCATCATTACCTTATATAAACAATCATAAACATACATACACTTAATACATCTTTTAAGATTATATTTTTTTTATTCAATCTTATTAATTTAAGCATTAGATGGTCTCTTATTCTAAATAAAAGACTTGTTTTATAGATGAATATGACTTCCATACATCATCAAGTTCAGTATCTCATTTACATTATTTTCAGCCCAAAACCAGATTTAGAGAGACTTTCACTTGTGAGGTTTTCAATGAGTCTACTTTATGGCGTTGTCTAAGGGAAATTAAACAAAATCTAGTTCGATTCCCTTTCTTTCCATAAGTTTGGAGACCTCTATTCCACAAGAGTTCCATTAACTCTTCCAGATCTTTATTAGTTGGCTCAATAAGTAAGAATTCTTAGAAATGATCTCTTTGCTATACAAGAGTAGTTAAGAGCTTTAAGCCTCGTAGCATATGTAGACAACTCTAGTTTATAAAGGAGACATGATAGAATTAGGTGTAAAATGGTAGATGAGAGCACTATTGCTTCCCTAGTTCATATAAAAGTCACTCACATCAATGTTCTCCTAGTGTGAGCTCCAACCACGACAAGGAAAAGTCAAAATATAAGTAATCATCTAGTCACAAGAGTAGCTAACACCATCAATATCACTTTACATTTAGATCTTTTTGGGTAGCCTGGATATAAAGAGTACCCAAAAGAAAGAGTTTTCTATATGCACGACATTTAGATCACCTAAAGATATATCACTAGTAAATAATCATCTTTTGTGCTTTAATTTCTCTAAAAATAAAAGTAGTGATTTTCTCCATGTATGATCTTCATCCAATTTTATTTACAAGTTTTCCTCTATGTATTACCTTATATAAAAGTCTTCAACGAGATATCTTTGTGTGGTAATCTTTATAAAAAGTCTCAACACCATTGTTCTCCATGAGACCCACTTCATACAATCCTTGTGAAATCATTCAAAAAGGAAAAATCCCTCTTTTCCAATCTGGGTACTCGAAGCACATCTGTAAACTTGAAATTTTTTGAAGTTATAATTCTATAAAACCTTAACACTTTTAATAAGTATATATTAGCAATGTATCAATATGTTTTGGTGATCTAATACTAGTAAAGACCACTCTCTTTTAGTTTTTTTAATAAGAGAAACACACTAGCTTGGAATTTTGGGTCTTTTACTTCAAACATTGTGAGTATAGAAGTTCCATATTAGACTTAGAGAGTTTTTCTAAGTTTAGGGACCTTGTTATGCTAACCTCGTGATCACGTGGTCACGTAACGCACATGTAAAGACATCAATTTCCTAGAAAGCCAAGTAAATCAGGTTTGATAGGAGTGTGACACAAAGATGACTTGTACATATGCACCATCACTATTGGAAACGGAAACCCCCATCCGACGAATATTGATTTGCGAACGAGAAGTATAAGGATGATGTCATAAAGTCAGTTGTTCTTTGATAAGTTATTTTTCAGTTCTTTAGAGAACCAAGGAAGGGACATTATCCCACCAACACACAACAAGTACGGCAAACAATAAGTTTTATTAATATGAATTGTCTAACTTATATATCTGGTTATGCCTTTGTTTATACTGATTCTAGATTGAAACAAACCGTAATGGACCCCTTATGTAGACTTATATTATACCCACTTACAATTAAACTCAAATAATATAAATAAACCCTAAACTAAGAAAAAAATAATAATAATTCTGAATTTAATATCCTAAATATGATAGGATCGAATTTGCTGCCCTTTAGAAGTCTCATATAAGTTAGGAGAATCAAATCTGAAGTTGTCTCCTCTTTAGTTTCCTTATTTGCAAAGTATTCTTAACTGACTTAGAAACTTATTTAATGAAGATAGAATAATTGTTTCCATACACCATAAGGATTACACATTAATATGAAGTCCATACCACATATGAAAACTATGTTGTTGCCCATTAAATATCCGTACAAGACTAGAAAATTCCCAGAACCAGCTGCCACATCCCTATAGAAAAAGAATCATATCAAAATAGGAAGTTCACAAGTCAAAAGAAAGTAAATAAAACAAATTTATACAACCTCTGTTGACTAGTATTTCCACGCCTTCCTGAAATCCGATTCATTTGCAATTTTAACCCAAGTTAGGACAACATGTCAGGCGACTCCATGTAATATTTCAGCGTAATCCAACGGTTGGATTGAGAATTATGACTATTTTCGTAAAACTGGACAGTTGTGCATTTTACATCAAAATCCAAATCTGATTGTTTTTTCAGTGATTGGATAATATCATTCCCTCTCTCTTCAAGATGATTCATCCTTGAATCATTAACAGGGATAAGGGACAAATTTTTAGCCTCTTCTTGAAGCCTTTGGAGTTCTTTTCTTGCCAACAATCGTCGCCAAGAACTTTGGATGAAGTTAGTAGCCCTTTTCTTTCATCTTTCATCATTACGGTGTTTTTTGCTCCTCTCTTTTTGAAGCTTGTTGAGCATCGACTAATGTTGTTAACACATCAAGTTCTTGTTGCATCTCCTTTAGAATACGGGATAAACTCTTCGTTTCTTTTTTGAGAACACTAATCACTTTATTTCTCTCCCTTTGATACCACCTCTCCTTTTGAATCCTCCTCTTCTTTTTCCATAAAACCTCGTCAGAATACATGAAATGCTGATTGTAATACTCCCTTTGCATTTTTTTTATATCATAACCTAAAACAAAAGCTAATGATAGTAATAGAAGTAAGAAGACACCAAGGATTAAAAACTGACCCAAAATTACATGGACTTTCAATTAACGAACGTAACAAACCGTTTTAGACCCAAAAAAAGGACCATAAACCAAACAACTTCCAAATGGTCTGAAATTTGATATTTAGAGTGAATTTACGCCAATAAACTAGAATATCAAGTTTTATTTAATTCTGAATGGATTTGATATGTGGACGTGAAACTGGCGCAAATCAGCCCCTTTAAAACTTGAACTTGGAACCTAAACCAAACAATGTCCAAATGATTTGAAAATTGATATGTTGTGCGATTTCACCCTAAATAACCAGAATATCAATTTTGACACAATTACAATATAGTTTGATAAGTGGACGCAAAAAGAAGCGAAACAAACCCCTTTCTCCTAAATAACATTTTCTGATTTTGTTTCTCTAAAAAGAATTTTGGAAAGAAAGAATAATATGACACCTTTTTTTTTTATCCCAAAAGACTCAATTCAATGCAACTAATCAAGAATAACATAGGAAGAAAACAATCTGACCAAACTTATTTGAAACAAGATCAGACCCGAAACAAAGACAACACAAAGAAAAATTGTCGTGGAAGGTAAAAAAAAAAATACAAGAAATAAAAGGATATAACCTGATTAATGGAGTCAAGCTCTAATACCAAATGATGCGAACCTTGTGATCACGTGGTCACACAACTCACACGTAAAGGCACCAATTTCCTGGAAAGCCAAGTAAATCAGGTTTTATAGGAGTGTGACACAATGATAAACTTGAAAATCCCTCTTTTCCAATCTGGGTACTCGAAGCCCATCTGTAAACTTGAAATTTTTTGAAGTTACAATTCTATAAAAACCTTAACACTTTTAATAAGTATCAACAACATATGGATATGTTATGATGATCTAATACTAGTAAAGACCACTCTCTTTTAGTTTTTTTCAAAAGAGAAACACATGAGCTTGGAATTTTGGGTTCTTTACTTCAAACATTGTGAGTATAGAAGTTCCAAATTAGACTTAGAGAGTTTTTCTAAGTTTGGGGACCTTGTGATGCGAACCTCGTGATTACATGGTCACGCAACCCACACACAAAGACATCAATTTCCCGGAAAGCCAAGTACATCAGGTTTGAAAGGAGTGTGACACAAAGATAACTTGTACCTAAGCACCAACACTATTTGAAACGAAAACTCCTACCCGACGAATATTGATTCGGGAACGAGAAGTATAAAGATGACATCACGAAGTCAGTTGTTCTTCAATAAGTCATTTTTCAGTTCTTTAGAGAACCAAAGAAGGGACATTATCCCACCAACACACAACAAGTGCGGCAAACAAGAAGTTTTATTAATATGAATTGTCTAACTTACATATCTAGTTATGCCTTTATTTATACTAACTCTAGACTGAAACAAACCCTAATGGATCCTTTATGTGGACTTATATGATGCTCACTTACAATTAAACTCAAATAATATAAATAAACCCTAAACTAAGAAGAAAATAATAATAATAATAATAATAATTCTGAATTTAATATCTTAAATATGATATGATCAGATTTGCTGCCCTTTAGAAGTCTCATATAAGCTAGGAGAATCAAATCTGAAGTTGCCTCCTTTTTAGTTTTCTTGGTTGCAAAGTATTCTTAGCTGACTTGGAACTTATTTAATGAGGAAAGAATAATTGTTTCCATATACCATAAGGATTCCACATTAATATGGAGTTCATACCACACATGGAAACTATGTTGTTGCCCATTTAATATCCTTGCAAGACTAGGAAATTTCCAAAACTAGCTGTCACATCCTTGTAGGAAAATAATCATATCCAAATAGAAAGTTTACAATCAAAAGGAAGTAAATAACAAAATTCGTATAGCTTTTGTTGACCAGTATTTCCACACCTTCCCGAACTCCGATTGACTTGCAATTGTAACCCAAGGTAGGACAACATTTCAAGGGACTCCACATAAAATGTTAACTCAATCCAACAGTCGGATTGAGAATCATGATTGTTTACATAAAATTGGACAGTTACACATTTTACGTCAGAATCTGAATCTGATTGTTATTTCATTGCCCGGATCGTATCATTCCCTCTCTCTTTAACATGATTCATCCTTGAATCATTAACAGGGAAAAAGGATAAATTTTTAGCCTCTTCTTGAAGCCTTTGGAGTTCTTTTCTTGCCAACAATCATTGCCAAGAGCTTTGGATGAAGGTAGCAGCCCTTTTCCTCTGTCTACCATCATTACGACATTTTTGCTCCTCTCTTTTTGAAACTTGCTGGGCATTGACTAATGCCGTTAACACATCAAGTTCTTGTTGCATCTCCCTTAGAATACGGGATAGACTCTTGGTTTCATTTTTTAGAACACTAATCACTTTATTTCTCTCCCTTTGATACCACCTCTCCTTTTGAATCATCCTCTTCTTTTTCCATAAAACCTCGTCAGAATACATGAAATGCTGATTGTAATACTCCCTTTGCATTTTGTTTTTGATATCAGAACCTAAAATGAAAGCTAATAGCAGTAAAGAAAGTAAGAACACACCGAGGACTAAAAACTGACCCAAAATTACATGGATTTTCAATTGACGAACGTAACAAAACCCTTTAGACCCAAAAAAAGGACCCTAAACCAAAGGACCTCCAAATGGTCTGAAATTTGATATTTAGAGTGAATTCACACCAATAAACTATACTATCAAGTTTTATTTAATTACAAATTGATTTGATATATGGATGCGAAACTGACGCAAATCAGCCCCTTTAAAACTTGAATTTGGAACCTAAACCTAACGATGTCTAAATGATTTGAAAATTGATATGTTGTGCGATTTCACCCTAAATAACCAGAATATCAATTTTGACACAATTACAATATGGTTTGATAAGTGGACGCAAAAAGAAGCGAAACAAACCCCTTTCTCCTAAATAATGTTTTCTGATTTTTTTTTCTCTAAAAAGAAATTTTGGAAAGAAAGAATAATATGACACCCTTTTTTATCCCAAAAAACTCAATTCAATGCAACTAATCAAGAATAACCTAGGAAGAAGACAATCTGACCAAACTGATTTGAAACAAAATCAGACCCGAAACAAAGACAACACAAAGAAAAATTGACGCGGAAGGTAAAAAAAAAAGAAGAAATAAAAGGATATAATCTGATTAATGGATCCAACCTCTAATACCAAATAATGCAAACCTCATGATCATGTGGTCACACAACTCACACGCAAAGGCACCAATTTCCTGGAAAGCCAAGTAAATCAGGTTTGATAAGAGTGTGACATAAAGATAACTTGTACCTAGGCACCAGCACTATTTGAAAAGAAAACTCCCACTCGATGAATATTGATTTGCAAATGAGAAGTATAAGGATGACACCATGAGGTCAGTTGTTCTTCGATAAGTCATTTTTCAGTTCTTTAAAGAACCAAGGAAAGGACATTATCCCACCAACATACAACAAGTGCGGCAAACAAGAAGTTTTATTAATCTGAATTGTCTAACTTACATATTTGGTTATATCTTTATTTATATTGACTCTATACTGAAACAAACCCTAATGGACTCCTTATGTGGACTTATATGATGCCCACTTACAATTAAACTCAAATAATATAAATAAACCCTAAACTAAGAAGAAAATAATAATAATAATAATAATAATAATAATAATAATAATAATAATAATAATAATAATAATAAAAACTAGTTCCGAATTTAATATCCTAAATACGATAGGATCATATTTGCTGCCCTTTAAAAGTCTCATATAAGCTAGGAGAATCAAATCTGAAGTTGCTTCGTCTTTAGTTGACTTGGAAACTTATTTAATGAGGATAGAATAATTGTTTCCATACACCATAAGGATTCCACATTAATATGGAGTCCATACCACACATGGAAACTATGTTGTTGCCCATTAAATATCCTTGCAAGACTAGAAAATTCTCAAAACCAGCTGCCACATCCTTGTAGGAAAAGATTCATAGCCAAATAGAAAGTCCACACACTACCAGAAAACCGGCGAAAACCAATGGAATTACCGACGGACTAAATTCCATCTCAAAATCTGTCGGTATATACCGACCGTATCTCCGATGGACTATACATTTTGTTTGGAAAGATGCAACGGTGTGGTGACTTGGAGTTTTTTCAGACGATTTTACCGATGGAATGACCAAGGGATTCAAACTGAGATAGCCGTATAGTGACATGGCACTGTCACCGATGGAATCACCGACGGAATGTATCCGTCAGGGATCCCATCAGTAAAAACCATTATATACACCCCCTCTGCCGACACTCTCTTCCTCTGTTTCTCTTTCTTCTTCTTTCTCATCCCACCTCTCCCCTCCCAAACTGCAGCCAACCACCTATCCCAACTCTCCACTATTCTCAACACAAGCACTCAAGTTTCATATACCTTGTACGTGGTCACAATATCCGTTTCTTGTGGATTTTATTATTTTTTGTAAATAAATCTATTCTTTTTAGTTTTAACATTTAAATGTGAATTTTATTGTTTTTTTAGTATATGTATTTTGTTAACGTATGTACTTGTTTGATTGTTATTTGTCAAAGAAACTTGTAGTATGAATGTATA
>Ga0307513_10003399_pt1 | contig 21618 bp, 21 predicted proteins | sample 15_EM_MG_FD_202174 | JGI IMG/M metagenome (GOLD analysis project Ga0307513, IMG submission 202174) | Populus trichocarpa ectomycorrhiza microbial communities from riparian zone in the Pacific Northwest, United States - 15_EM | ecosystem: Host-associated > Plants > Roots > Unclassified | place... | reverse complement strand
GGTGACAAGGTGAGGCAATACACCTCCGAACTGTGCCCATGACGCCGCTCGAGATCGCTGCCAACATCGCCGCCACCGTCTCGATCGCACTCGCTGCACGCAACAGCCTGCACACCTGGTGGACGGGCATCGTCGGCTGCCTGCTGTTCGGCGTGCTGTTCATGCAGACGCAGCTCTATGCCGACGCCACGCTGCAGCTCTTCTTCATCGCGACCAGCCTGTGGGGCTGGCGGCATTGGCGTGCCGGCGAGCGTGGTGAGCCAGCAGCCGTGCAGCGCACGAGCACACGCTCTCTGGTGGCGCTGGGACTTGTCGCGCTCGCCGTCACCTTCGTCTACGGCAGCCTGCTGAAGCACTGGACCGATGCCTACGCACCTTTCGTCGACTCGGCCGTGCTGGCCTTCAGCGTGGTGGCGCAGTTGCTGCTGATGCAACGCCGGCTCGAAACCTGGCCAACCTGGCTGCTGGTCAATACGCTGTCGGTGCCCTTGTTCGCATCGCGCGGGCTGACGCTCACCGCGTGCCTCTACGCGGTCTACTGGTGCAACGCGTGGTACGGCTGGTGGCACTGGCAGCGCCAGCGGCGTGCGCTCGTCGCGGCATGAGCAAGACATTCCGGCTGGGCTTGGTGGTCGGCAAGTTCACGCCGCTGCACACGGGCCATCTGCATCTGATCGAACACGCGGCCGCGCGTTGCGAACGGCTGTTGATCGTCAGCTGGTGCCAGCCGGAGCCGGCGAACTGCGATGCCGCATCGCGCAGGCGCTGGCTCGCGGCTTGTTGCCCGCAGCATGAGTCGGTGGTGCTCGATGACAACGCGCTGAGCGAAGCCTGCATCAGTCGCGGCCTCAGGCCACGCACGTTGCCGCCGGATGCGAGCGACGATGCAACGCAGCAGCACTTTCTCGCGTGGCTGCTGGCCGAGGTGCTGCAACGCACGCCGGATGCGATGTTCGCGAGCGAGGCCTATGTGTGGCCGTGCGCCGAGGTGCTGGCGCGGCGCTTCGGCCATCCCGTCACGCCGGTGCTGGTCGACCCGACGCGCCAAGCTGTGCCGGTGAGTGCAACGCTGGTCCGACAAGACCCCGATTCGCTGCGCCACTTCGTGCCCGCTGCCGTGTGGGCCGACTGGGTACCACGGGTCTGTTTCCTGGGCGGCGAATCCAGCGGCAAGAGCATGCTGGCTGCCGCGCTGGCAGCACGCCACGGCACCGTGGCGGTTGCAGAGTTCGGCCGCGAACTGTGGGTGCAGCGAGGTGGTGACTTGCGAGAGCCCGACCTGCTGCACATCGCGCAGGTGCAGCAGGTGCGTGAGGCCGAGGTTGCCGCGACGGCACCGCGCATCGTCTTCTGCGACACCTCGGCGCTGACCACCTTGTTCTACGCGCTCGACGGACACGGCCACGCCGACCCCGAACTCGTCGAACGCGCACGGCGGCCCTACCGGCTGAACGTGCTGTGCGAACCCGACTTCCCCTTCGTGCAAGACGGCACGCGGCGCGGCGAGGCATTCCGCCAGCACCAGCATGCGTGGTACCTGCGCGAGATCGGCGAACGCCGGCTGCCGCTGCTGCGCGTTCACGGCCCGCTGGCACAGCGTGTGCGGCAAGTGGAAGCAGCCCTCGGCATTCAGCCCTCCGAACCGTCGGCCCCCTGCTAAGCTGCGCGCGCCGCGCCCGCCGGCCCTTCCACCGCCGACCTGCATGGATCTCGCCACCTTTCTCGTCCAGTGCCTCAACGCCGTCCAGTACGGCTTGCTGCTGTTCCTGCTGGCGAGCGGGCTCACGCTGATCTTCGGGATCATGGGCGTGATCAACCTCGCGCACGGCAGCTTCTACATGCTGGGCGCCTACATGGCCTTCGGGCTGGCGCCCTTCTTCGGCGGCAACTTCATCGGCATGCTGGTGGTGGGCGTGCTGCTCGCCGCGGCCTTCGGCTATGTGCTGGAGTGGCTGTTCTTCAGCTACCTGTACCAGCGCGAGCACCTGCAGCAGGTGCTGATGACGTATGCGCTGATTCTGGTATTCGAGGAACTGCGCAGCCTGCTCGCGGGCAACAACGTGCACGGCGTGCAGGCGCCCGCCTGGCTGGCCGGCAGCATCGCGCTCGGCGAGCTCATGAGCTACCCGGTGTACCGGCTCTTCGCGTCCGCCGCCTGCATCGTGATCGCCCTCGGCCTCTACGCGTTGGTGAACCACACGCGGCTGGGCATGATGGTGCGCGCCGGCGCAAGCAACCGCGACATGGTGCGCGGCCTGGGCATCAACATCAAGCTGCTCTATCGCGGTGTGTTCGCGGCGGGCGTCGCGCTCGCCGCGCTGGCCGGCATGATCGCCGCGCCGATGTCATCGGTGTACCCGGGCATGGGCGGCAGCGTGCTGATCATCTGCTTCGTGGTGGTGGTGATCGGCGGCATCGGCTCGATCACCGGTGCGCTGATCGCTTCGCTGCTGGTCGGCTTCGTCGACACCTTCGGCAAGGTGTTCTTCGCCGAGTACAGCGGCGTGGGCGTGTACCTGCTGATGGCGGTGGTGCTGGTGTGGCGGCCGCAGGGTCTGATGAGGCGAGGGTACTGATGGCGACACAACGACTCGGCTGGCTCGTGCCCACGGTCGCGGCGCTGGTGTTGTTGTGCCTGCCGACCGTCCTGTCGCCCTACGCACAAGGCCTGGTCGCGAAGATCATGGTCTATGCGGTCTTCGCGCTGAGCCTCGAACTTCTCGTCGGCACGACCGGTCTTGTGAGCCTGGGGCATGCCGCGTTCCTCGGCATCGGCGCCTACGTCACCGTGCTGGCCGCACCCGAGAGCGGAGGCAATGCGCTGATCTGGCTGATGCCGCTGGCCATGCTCGCGGCGGCCGCGTATGCCGTTGCCGTGGGCCTGCTGAGCCTGCGCACGCAGGGCGTGTACTTCATCATGGTGACGCTGGCCTTCGCGCAGATGGCGTACTTCGTGTTCCACGACACCAAGCTCGCCGGCGGCAGCGACGGGCTCTACCTCTACGTGCGGCCGGTGCTCGGCCTCGGCACCACCACGCTGCTCGACCCGGCCGAAGGCAGGCAGCTCTACCTGCTGGTGTGGGCCATGCTCGTGGCCACCTATGCGTTGCTCGCGATGCTGACGCGCTCGCGCTTCGGCCATGCGCTGGCCGGCATCCGCGTCAACGAGCAACGCATGCGCGCGGCGGGCTATCGCACGCAGCACTACAAGCTCGCCGCCTTCGTGATCGCCGGCGCGCTGGCCGGGCTGGCCGGTTGCCTGCTCGCGGTGAAAGACGGCGTGGTGAACCCCGAGCTGCTGTCGTGGCACGAGTCGGGCGCGGTGCTGCTGATGCTGATCCTCGGCGGGCTCGGCCACCTGCGCGGCGCGGTGATCGGCGCAGTGGCGTTCACGCTGCTGAAGGAGTTCTTCGCGAGCGAAGGCCTGGTCGGCCCGCTCGCGGCGCACTGGCAGCTGAGCCTGGGGCTGAGCATCATCGTGCTGGTGGCTGCGCTGCCGCGCGGGCTGATGGGCTTGCGATCTCTGTGGAGGCCACGTGGCTGACACACCCGCCCTGCAGGCCACCGCGCTGACGCGGCGCTTCGGCGGGCTCACGGCGGTGAACGCGGTGTCGCTGAGCCTGCACGTCGGCGAGGTGCACGCGGTGATCGGCACCAACGGTGCGGGCAAGTCGACACTGGTGAACCTGCTGTCGGGCGAACTGGCCGCCGACGAAGGCCAGGTGCAGCTGGGCGCACACGACGTGACGCACTGGCCGCAGCCGAAACGCGCCCGCGCCGGCATCGGCCGCGGCTACCAGCGCAGCACCCTCTTCGGCGAGTTCAGCGTGCTCGAGAACTGCCGGCTCAGCGCGCAAGCCGCCTCGCAGCGGCCATGGCGCGTGTGGCAACCCGCCTCTCGCTGCGACCAGAGCCTCGCCACCGCGCAAGAGGTTCTCGCCACCGCCGGCCTGGCCGACGCCGCCCGGCGCATCGCCGGCACGCTGAGCCATGGCCAGAAGCGCCAGCTCGAAGTGGCGATGTGCCTGGCCACGCGTCCGCAGGTGCTTCTGCTCGACGAGCCGCTCGCCGGCATGGGTGCCGAAGAGACCGAGCGCATGCTGGCCTTGCTGCAGAGCCTGAAGCCCACGCACGCGGTGCTGCTGATCGAGCACGACATGGATGCGGTGTTTCGCGTGGCCGACCGCATCACCGTGATGGTCGACGGCCAGGTGATCGCGAGCGACGCGCCGGGCCGCATCCGCACCCACCCCGAGGTGCTGCGCGCCTACCTCGGCGAGGCGTTCACGTGATGTTGCAGGTGGTCGGACTCAACGCGCACTACGGCGACAGCCATGTGCTGCGCGGCGTCGACCTCGCGCTCGCCAGTGGCACCGCGCTCGGCCTGCTGGGCCGCAACGGCATGGGCAAGACCACGCTGATCCGCACGCTGATGGGCTACGTGCGCGCCACGCAAGGCCAGGTGCTGTGGGACGGGCGCGAGGTGACCGGCTGGGCGCCGGAGCGCATGTCGCGCCTCGGCATCGGCTACGTGCCCGAAGGGCGTGGCATCTTCGGCAACCTCAGCGTGCGCGAGAACCTGGTGATGGCGGCACGCGCCGGCGTCGATGGCCAGCGCATGTGGACGCTCGACCGCGTGCTGGCCACCTTCCCGCGGCTGTCCGAGCGCCTGTCGCATGGCGGCCAGCAACTGTCGGGCGGCGAGCAGCAGATGCTCGCCATCGGCCGCGCGCTGATGATCAACCCGCGATTGCTGATCCTCGACGAAGCCACCGAAGGCCTGGCCCCGCTGATCGTGGCCGAGATCTGGCGCGTGGTGAGCGAGATTCGCGCAACAGGCATCAGCACGCTGATCGTCGACCGCAACTACCGCGCCGTGCTCGCGCACACCGACCGCGCCGTGGTGCTCGAAAAGGGCCGTGTGGTCACCGACGGCAGCTCGGCCGAACTCGCGCAAGACCCTGAAGCGCTGGCCCGCTGGCTGGGCGTGTAGGCTCAGATTTTTCGCTTCAACGCAAAGGCACACCATGATTCTCGAACTCGCCGACATCCGCATCGCCCCCGGCAAGAACGCCGAGTTCGACGCCGCCATTCAACGCGGCCTCGAAACCGTGATCTCGCAGGCCAAAGGCTTCTTGGGCTATGAGGTCCGCAAGGGGGTGGAGTCGCCCGAGCGGTACCTGTTGATGATTCGCTGGGCGACGCTCGAGAACCACACGGTGGACTTTCGCGAGGGGCCCTTGTTTCCGCAGTGGCGGGCGATCGTGGGGCCGTTTTTTGCGGCTCCGCCGGTGGTGGATCACTTCTCGCTGGTGGCGGCGTCTGCGTAGTCAGGCCGTTCGGGCTGACCCTTCGACGAAGCTCAGGACAGAGTCCGCTCGGCCGGGTGGCCGTCGCTATCGATCGCAGGCATGAAGCGGCTCAATGCAGATGCGTCACGGCCCACAGCCAGGCGGGTGCGGTGAGCGCAAACGCGAAGGTCGACAGCGCGGTAGCGGCAGTGGTCTCGCCTTCCTGTGCCTGGTAGCGCTGCGAGAAGATCATCGCGTTGTTGCCCGTCGGCAACGCCGCGGCCATCACCACCACGCTCAACGGCAGGCCGCTGAGTCCGAAGCCCCAGCGGCCGACCACCAGCACGACCGCAGGCAACAGCACGAGCTTGAGCAGCGTGAGCGTGACGGCACCCTGGGCCCCGCCCTTCAGGCCGTACTGTGCGAGCGACAGGCCGATCAGCACCAGGCACATCGGCACCACCGCCTGGCCCAGCGACACCAGCACTTCGTCGAGCACCGCGGGCATCGGGATGGAGGCCGCGTTCCATGCCAGGCCCGCGAGGATGGGCAGCACCACCGGATGGATGACGGTCTTGCGTGCGGTGTCGGCCAGCATGCGGCCGATGTGGGCGTCGGCCGCGCCTTGGCGGGCGCGCTCGCGGGCAAGGTCCAGCTCGACCACGGCGGTGAGGATCGTCAACAGCACCAGCGCATGCAGGCTGACGATGGTCAGGTGGATCGCGAGACCGGCCTCGCCGAACATCGCCACCGCCATCGGGATGCCGAGCTGCACCGTGTTGCCGAAGACGGCCGTGATGGCACGCACGCTGGGCGCCGCGGTCGGCAGGTCGCGATGGCGGCGCTGCCACAGGTAGACCGCGATCATCAGCCCCGCCACCGGCACGAAGAAGGCCACCAGCGTGCCCCAGGGCATGGCGGCGAGGTCGAGCCGCGAGGTGGTGCGAAACAGCAGCGCCGGCACGAAGATGTAGAAGGCCGCGTAGCTGATCACGCGTGCTGGATCGTTGGGCCCCAGCCAACCCTTCTTGCCTGCCACGTAGCCGATGGCCACCATCAGCAAGATGGCAGCGAGCTTGAGCAGGATCAGCGAGAACATCGATTCAGGGGCGGTGGCCTGCCAACCACCGCAGGCGGCTCAGGTCAGAAGTAGTAGTTGAAGTAGACGCCGACGTGGCTGCCGTCGAGTTGCGGCGCGTCGGGATAGTCCTTGGCCTTGAACTTCTCCGACACATAGCGCACCTTGATGCCCCACGACTGGAGTGGGAAGAACTCGGCTTCGACCACGCTGCCCCACGTCGGCTTGAAGCTCACGTTGCTGATGAAGTTCTGGGCGGCCCCGGTCGAACGGATCTTGGCGTTGTTGGTGTAGCGTGCCCCGCCGCCGAGGCGCAGCCAATTGTTCACCCTGAAGTGACCCAGCAGGTCCAGCGGGTAGCGCTCGAAGCGCACGCTGCCGTTCGAAGCGTTGGCCCGATCGACGTGGTAGCCGATCAAGGCCTGCGCCGACACCAGGTCGGTGAACTGCAGCTCGATGCCGCCGTTGAGGGCGATCAGGCCGCCAGCGTGCACCTTGGCATCGCTCACGTCATCGTCGACATAGTCGATGGTCGCGACGGTGTCCCCCCCGAAGGTGAAGCCACCGCCCACCACGCCGCGCACCTTCACGCCTTGAGCCAACGCCCCGGTCGTCGCGGCCAGCAAGGCCACCACGAACAGCAATCTCTTCTTCATCCGACACTCCCTGTTGTTTCGATTCGAGCCCTCCCTCAGGACTCGGGAGCGAATTGTGCCAAAGCGCATCGCTGCATCACGCTGCCTTCTTGGATGCCGCCTTCTTGACCGCTGTGGGTTTGGCAACCGCCGTCTTGGCTTCGGCTGTCTTGGCTGCGGCCGTCTTTGCCGGAGGCGCCTTGGCCGCGCGCGGCTGGAACTCGAAGCTCACCTTGCCTTCCTTCTTGTCGAAGGCAAGAAAGGCCTTGAACTTGCGGCGCGTCTTGTTGGAAACGAAGTTTTCCAGCAGATCGGTCTTGCCGGTGGCGAGCAGCTTGGTCATCTGCTCGCGCGCCACCGGCTGCTGCAGGATGATCTTGCCGCTCTTGAAGTCACAGGTGACATTGGCCCCGACGGCGTGCTCGCACACGTAGCTGCTGCCGTGTTCGAACACGCGGCCCTGGTCCTTCGGACAGGGGCCCAGGCTTTCCTGGCCCGAGAAGTCGATCGGCTCGCCGGACTCGCCTTCCTTCTTGGCGTCTTCGCCGAAGTCGAACTCGAGCTTCCAGTTCTTGATTTCGTCGTCGAACACCAGCTTGAGCTCGGCCGTGAAGGGCCAACCCGCCTTGGAGCGGAAGCCTTCGAGCGGGCCGATCTTCTTGTTGGCGAGAAACTCTTCCACCTCGTTCAATTCGAAGCTGCGGCTACCAGGGATCTTGCCGATCGAGAAGCCGCATTCGCCGCCCTCGCCCTTCGGACCTGTGCAAGTGAAGCGGCGGTAGTTTTCCTTCACCACGCCGCCGCAGTTGGGGCAGGGTGTCTTCAGCGTGGCGTAGTCGCCGGGGATGGTGTCGCGGTCGTATTCCTTGGCCTTGGCGACGATGCGCTGAGTCATCGCAGCGATCTCGGCCATGAAGGTCTCGCGGCTCAGGTGGCCCTTCTCCATCTCGGACAGCTGGTACTCCCAGTTGCCTGTGAGCTCGGGCTTGGTGAGGTCTTCGACACCCAGCCCGCGCAGCAGCGTGGTGAGCTGGAAGGCCTTGGCCGTGGGCACCAGTTCGCGGCCGTCACGAAACATGTACTTCTCCATGATCAGGCCTTCGATGATGGCCGCGCGCGTGGCCGGCGTGCCGAGGCCCTTCTCCTGCATGGCTTCACGGAACTCTTCGTCGTCGATCAGCTTGCCCGCACCTTCCATCGCGCTCAGCAGCGTGGCTTCGGTGTAGCGCGCCGGTGGCTTGGTCTTGAGCGCGTTGACGTCGACGCTCTCGGTGCGGACCTTCTCGCCCGGTTCCACGGCCACCAGGTTGGCATCGTCTTCCTGCGCTTCGCGGCCATAAACAGCGAGCCAGCCCGGCTTCACCATCACCTTGCCGTTGGTCTGGAAGCTGTGACCCGCCGCCACGCTGATGCGGGTAGTCACCTGGAACTCGGCCGGCGGGAAGAACACCGCCAGGAAGCGCTTGACCACCATGTCGTAGAGCTTGGCCTCGATCTCGGTCAAGCTCTTGGGTGCGATGAGCGTCGGGATGATGGCGAAGTGGTCCGACACCTTGGCGTTGTCGAAGATGCGCTTGTTGGGCTTGACGTAGCCTTCCTTGATCGCCTTCTTCGCATGCGGTACCAGCGCGCGCAAAGGGCCGGGCAAGTCTTCGCTGGCGATCATCTCCATCGTGTTCTTCACGACGGCCACATAGTCTTCGGGCAGGTGCTTGCTGTCGGTCCGCGGGTAGGTCAGCACCTTGTGTTTCTCGTACAGCGCTTGCGCGATGGAGAGCGTGGTCTTGGCGCTGAAGCCGAAGCGCGAGTTGGCCTCGCGCTGCAAGGTGGTCAGGTCGTACAGGCCGGGCGCGCTCTGCGTGCTGGGCTTGGACTCTTCGGTCACCGTGGCCGGCTGGCCGCGCGCGGCATCGGCAATGGCCTTCGCGTCCTTCTCGTTCCACAGGCGGTCGGCACGCTGCTCGGGATCGGATGGGGAAGCGACCCCATCTGCCGTCGGGGCCGCGGCGTTCTTTTTCCACTTCGGGTCGAACCATTTGCCTTCGTACTCGCCGGCCTGCGCGGCGAAGGTGGCCTTGATCTCCCAGTAGTCGCGCGAGACGTGCTTGCGGATCTTCTCTTCGCGCTCGACCACGATCGACAGCGTGGGCGTCTGCACACGGCCCACGGTGGTGAGGAAGAAACCGCCGTCGCGCGAGTTGAAGGCCGTCATGGCCCGCGTGCCGTTGATGCCCACCAGCCAGTCGGCCTCGGAGCGGCTGCGCGCCGCGTCGGCCAGCGGCAGCATCTGCTTGTCGCTGCGCAGGTGATCAAAGCCGTCGCGGATGGCGGCGGGCGTCATGCTCTGCAGCCACAGCCGCTTGACCGGGTGCTTGCTCTTGCTGTGCTGCTGGATCAGCCGAAAGATCAGCTCGCCTTCGCGGCCCGCGTCGCAGGCGTTGATCAGCTCGGTCACGTCCTTGCGCTTGACGAGCTTCACGATGGCAGCGAGCCGGCTCTTGCTCTTGTCGATCGGGTTGAGATCGAAGTGCGGCGGGATCACCGGCAAGTTGGCGAAGCTCCACTTGCCGCGCTTGACGTCGAACTCTTCCGGCGCCTTGATCTCCAGCAGGTGGCCCACGGCCGACGTGACGAGGTGGTGTTCGCCTTCGAAGTATTCGTCGTGCTTCTCGAACTTGCCCGCCGTGGGCGTGAGTGCACGCACGATGTCCTGGGCGACGGAGGGCTTCTCCGCAATGATCAAAGCTTTGCTCATGGCTCTTTCTGTGTTCCGGCGCCGAACGATCGGCGCGCTCTCTATCTACAATCCGATCTTCTCGCGCGTATACGCGTACGCACACATGTGCGGGCACACGCACACACACGCGCACCCATGAATTCAATGTACCCAAACAATCCGATGACGCAAGCCCGCAGCGCCAAGACCCGCCATTCAACCACCTTCACCGCGGCATCGGCACCTGAGGCCAAGGCCGGCGGGCGCCGCATCCAGGTGCGCCGCAGCGGCGTCCATGGCAAGGGCGTGTTCGCGGTGGCACCCATCGCCAAGGGCGAGACGATCATCGAATACAAGGGTGAAATCATCTCCTGGCCCGAGGCGTTGCGCCGTCATCCGCACGACCCGGCGGACCCGAACCATACCTTCTACTTCGAGCTTGAGACGGGCGATGCCATCGACGCGAAGTATGGTGGCAACGCGGCCCGCTGGATCAACCATGCCTGCAAGCCCAATTGCGAGGCCGATGAAACGAATGGCCGTGTTTTCATCAAGGCTTTGCGCACGCTGAAGCCGGGCGAAGAATTGTTCTACGACTACGGCCTGAGCATCGATGCGCCCTACACCGCCAAGCTGAAGAAAGAATACGAATGCCGCTGCGGAGCCAAGAACTGCCGCGGCACCATGCTTGCGCCCAAGAAGAGATAGCCGTGATACCGCTGAACGAACCGCTGCAGTGGGGTGCCGAGTCGCTGTGGGAGCGGCTGGAACCACTGCTGCCGGGCCTGAGCGTCGAGGTGGTGGCACGCAGCGTCTCCACCAACACGGCGTTGCTCGAGCGGGCGCGTGTTCGTGTGGAGCCGGCCACCGACGAGCTGGTGCAGGTGCGCCACAGCATCGAGAGCGCTGCCTTCGGCCGCCGCGCTGCCGACGTGCAGCCTTGCCTGCTGGTGGCCGAGCAGCAGACCGGTGGCCGCGGCCGGCTGGGCCGTGTGTGGCAATCGACTGCCGGTGCATCGCTCACCTTCTCGCTCTCGCTGCCGATGAACCCGGCCGACTGGTCGGGCTTGTCGCTGGCCGTCGGCGTGGCGCTCGCCGATGCGCTTGACCCGAACCCTGCGCCGGGCGCCCCACACATCGGCCTGAAGTGGCCCAATGACCTGTGGCTGATGGACACGCCGCCGGGAGACGTCGACACCGACGTGCCGGCACGCCGCAAGCTGGGCGGTATCCTGATCGAGACGGTGATGGCCGGGTCGACCCGACTGGCGGTGGTCGGCGTGGGCCTGAACGTGCTGCCCGCGCAGCCGACCGAGGATATGGCCAGCGGCTACGCCTGCCTGCAAGAGCTGGGCAGCGCGACCACGGCGCCGGCTGTGCTGGCCCGCGTGGCCGAGCCGCTGGTCAAGGCCCTGCTCGAGTTCGATGCCCACGGCTTCGCGCCCTTTGCCAAGCGCTTCGCAGCACGCGACCTGCTGCGCGGCCGCGCGATCACCACCACGCAAACCAACCTGCCCGGCGGCGTCGCGCGCGGTGTCTCGGCCACCGGCACGCTGCTGGTCCAGACCGACGACGGACTGCGCGAAGTGAGCAGCGGCGAAGTGAGCGTGCGGCTCAAGGGCAGCGCCACCTCGGCTGAAGAAGGGCCGCCGTCATGCTGAGGTTGTTCGTGCTGGTGCTGGTGTTGGCCAACATCGGCTTCTATGCATGGACGCAAGGCATGCTCGACGGCGTGGTCGGCGCGCGCCCCACCGGCGACCGCGAGCCCGAACGCATGGCGCGCCAAGTGAACCCCGATGCCGTGCGCGTGATGCCGCCGGTCAGCGCCGTCGTCGCCACGGAAGCAGCCCCTGCCTGCCTTGAGGCCGGGCCTTACACGCCAGCACAGATCGCCGCAGCCGAGAGCGTGTTGCAAACTGTCTTGCCGCCCGGAAGCTGGACCACGCTGAAGACCGAGACGCCGCCGGTGTGGATCGTCTACATGGGCAAGTACCCGAACCGCGAAGCGCTGCAGAAGAAGGCCGACGAACTGAAGCGCCTGAAGATCAGCTTCGAGGAAGTGCGCAACGCGCCCGAACTCGAAGACGGCCTGGCGCTGGGCCGCTACGACAGCCGGGCTGCGGCCGAGAAGTCACTGAACGACGTGACCCAGCGCGGTGTGCGCACCGCCAGGGTGGCAACGCTGTCGCCAGCCGCGGTGTCGCACAGCCTGCGTGTGGAACACGCCGATGCTGGCCTGCAAACACGCCTGGCGGGCCTGCGCGCGGAGGCCTTATTGGGCAAGCCGTTCGCGGTCTGCGCGAGCAAGCCGTGACAGCGCGGCCAGGGCCAGCACGCCCAGGGCCAGGCCGACCAGCCAGATCCAACTGAGGGCGCCACCGCCGCCGCTGTCGCCCCCACCACCTCCCGTGGCAGGCGGAGCGGCTGCATAACGGACCGCGCCTTCGGCATCCAGGATGCCGGCACCGCAGGTGCTGGGGGTGCACTTGCAAGCCCCGCTGTTCGTCGACGAGCAGACTGCGAGGTTCGAAGTCACGTGCGGCTTCGCAGTGGAGCGCAGGCCGGCGATGATCTGCGGCACCGTCAGATCGGGGTTAGCGCTGAGCATCAGGCTGATGACACCCGACACGATGGGCGTGGAGAAGCTGGTGCCGAACTCGTTCTTGTACGACTCGACATCCGGCGACTCGGCGCCCGTGTTGGTCAAGGTCAGTATCCCGTCGTCAACCGTGCTGTCGCCGCCCAGAGTCGAAACAGTAACTCCCGCGCCGAAGTTGGAGTAGTAAGCCTTCGGTCCGTCGCGCGCCAGTGCGGCCACTGCCACCACGCCCGAACAACTGGCCGGACGCGACAGTGCCCCCGATTCATTGCCAGCCGCGGCCACGACCACCACGCCGATGCCGGCGAGTTCATTGATGGTGGACTGGTACAGATTGCCGCACGCGGCGCTGCCGCCGAAGCTGATGTTGATGATGCGTGCAGGGTTGGTGTTGTCGGGCACGTTGTCGACATGCAGTCCCGCGGCCCAGCGCATGCCGTCGACGATGTCCTCGACGGTCGCGCCGCACTTGCCCGCCACGCGCACCGGCAGCACGCGGCCGTTCCAGTTCACGCCCGCAATGCCGGTGGTGTTGTTGGTCAACGAGGCAATGATCCCGCTGACGGACGTACCGTGCCACGAACTGGTCGTGGAACATCCGTAGAACTCGCTGCTCGGATCGTTCGCTTCGGCGGCAGGCACCCAGTCCCCGAGGTCGGAAGGATCGGTGTCGCGCCCATTGCCATCGTTCGCGTATTGCACGTCCGAGACAAAGTCATAGCCCAGTAAAAAATGCGGGTTGATGTCGGAATGATTGGTCGTTCCGGTGTCGAGTACCGCAACGACCGCGGACGGGAGCCCGGTCTCGATGCTCCATGCGCCTTCGACACCCGGCGCACCCCAACTCTCCGGCCAGCCACCCGCCGTCTCGCCGGCCGGGCGCAGCCACCATTGGCCCGTGTCGCTGGCCGTCGCGTTGTAGGGGTAGTACTGATCGTTGGGAGCGACCAGCAGGTGCTCGCGCTCGTTCAGCTCGACCCACTCTACGTCGGACTGGCCGCGCAGACGCTCGGCGAGGGCCTGCGCTTCCGCTACCGGAAGCCGACGGCCGAGGTCGAGGTGCAGGGCATCGCGGCCCACAGGCCGGGTGCGCGCCTCGCTCATGCGCGCACCTGCCAGCGCGCGCCGCACGCGGCCGGTTTCGGCCTCTCGCAAACTGGTGGCGCCCAACGCCGCCATGCGCTCATGCGAAGGCGCGTCCTTGAGCTTGACGATCAGGCCGCTCACGGGCGGCGCCTGCCGCACCGGCGACTGCGCCGACGCCGTGCCGACTAAGCTCAACGCAATGCACAGGCCCGTCAGAAAACGGGAACACGCAGCGAAACCACGAACGCGAAAAACACCAGCCATGCGAATGGATCCTTTGAAGAAAGGCGCATCTTGCGCCTGCGCGCAAGTCCACATCAAGTTCTCACTTGAGCGGCAAGCGGCGTGCCGCGCGGGCCCACGTCTTCTTCAATTGCAGCCGGCGGTTGCGTTCGGCCAGCACGACGATGGCCATCGTCAGGCCCAGTAGCCAGTGCAGGCCCAGCGCACCGCCGCCGCTGCTGTTGCCGGTCGGCAGGGTTGTCGTCGTTGGCGTGGTGGGTGTCGTGGTGCCGCCGGAAGACGAGGCCGGCCCGCCTACGCCAATGGACACATCGCGCGTGGTCACGTTGTTCAGGTCGTCAGTCAACGACAGGCGAACCACCACGGTACCCTGCGTGCTGCCCGTCAGGATGACGGTGGACGCGTCGGTTGCACTGGTGACGGTGGCATTGGTGCTGCCGCTGACAATGTTCCAGGCATAGGTTTGCACCGTGCGCCCCGTCGGCAGCACGCTGCGCGACGAGTCGAGCGTGAACGACGCACCGACGATCGCGGTGCTGGTGTCGAACGAGATCACCGGAATGATCTGGCCTGTCGTGGCCACCGACGCCACCGCGGCACTGGCGTCGAGAAAGCCGGCCCCACAGGTGGTGGTGGTGCAGGCGCATTCGTCTTGAGCCGTGCTGGTCGGCGCCTGGCAACTCGCCACGCCGGTGGAGGCCACGCTGGGGAAAGCCCGGGCCGAGCTCTTCAGCTTGCTGAGCACTTCGGCCGCGGTGAGAGATGGCTTCGCAGAGAACATCAGCGCTGCGGTGCCGGCCACCATCGGCGCCGAGAAGCTGGTGCCGAGAGACGGATTGGAGGCATCGGTGTAAGTGCTGCTCGCAGCCACCGTGGTGCCGCTGTCGGTCGTGGTCAACAGCGCGTACTGGCACAGGCCCGTCGTCACCACGCAATTGCCGGCTGGCGCACTGATGGACACCTGCGGGCCGAGGCTCGAATAGCCGACCTTGGTGCCGGCGTGCCGCACACCGGCCACGGCAATGGCGCCGGAGCACCTGGCAGGCAAGTTCACAGCCAAACCGTCGTTGCCGGCCGAAGCCACGACGATCGCGCCAGCGAGGTTCACTTTGCTGATGGTGTCGGCATACGCAGTGCAATCGCTCGAACTCGTCAGAGCCGAACCGAGGCTCAAGTTCAGCACCTTGGCAGGGTGCGTGTTGGTGGGAATGCCGCTCACGGTTTGTCCCACGGCCCACAGCATCGCAGCCATGATGTCGGAGTCATAACCGCCGCACTTCCCCAGCACGCGCAACGGAAGAATCATCACGTCGCCACCCACGCCTGCCATGCCGATGCCGTTGTTGGCCGCAGCGCCGATCAGGCCGGCCGTCTGCGTGCCATGCCAGCTGCTGTCTTCGGCGGAGCAGTCAGCGAAGTCGCCGCCTGCGCTGACTTCTGCGCTGGTGACCCAATCGCCGGGGTCGGCGGCATTGCTGTCGCGCGCGTCGCCATCATTGGAAATAGCAGTGTCGATGACGAAGTCATAGCCGGGGTAGAGCTTCACGGCCAAGTCGGGGTGCTCGAAACGCACGCCGGTGTCGAGCACGGCCACCACGACGCCTGCACCCGTCGCCTGAGTCCATGCGCCTTCGGCGTTGATGGACGACAGAACGGTGGACGTCGGCGCGCGCAGATACCACTGGCCAACCGCCGGCGTGCTGGCCGACTGGCCTGCCGCGTAACGCGGATCGTTGGGCGCAGCGGTCGCGTGGCGCCGCTCGTCGACCACGGCGTATTCCACGTCGCTCTCTTTCGCAAGCCGGGCCGCCAGCTGCGCAGAATTCAGGCCGGTGGCGCGAACGACCTGCAGGTGCGAATTGATCACCCGGCCGTCGGTCAAGGCCAGACCGGTGCGCTGGGACAAGGCCTGCGCGTGACGCGTGGCCGCTTGCGTGCTGCTCGCAGCGGACATGGCCTGCGCATTCGTCGAGGCCTTGAACTTGACGATCACGCGCGCTGCATCGGCCGCCGACGCGGAGGCTGTCGACAAGGCCATGACAAGCAAGGCCACGAAAGGCAGGCAAGGCAGCGGTCGAATCGACTTCATGGTGAACAACCTTTCAGCGCGCGGCTGAGGCAGAAGGGAGAGGGGGCCGAATGATCGTGCGGCGTTCGTCGACGCGCGCCTGTGCGAACACATCGCGCGCTTCGACGAGGCGCCGCAGGCCGGCACTGCATGTGGCTTCGTCGGGGCAAATCAAGGTCATCGCGAACAGCTGCGTCGTCGACGCCCCCGCGTCGCGCACCGGCAGCCCGGCGATCTGCGACACACGGGCCACCACATCGGCCACGTTGGTCCACTCGGCCTGGGTCTGCACCTGCACGCGCAAACCCGGTGCGGGTGCTTGGAGCGTTTGCGCGCAAGCGGCCACCGCGGTCATCATGAAGACGGCGGCGACAAGACTAGAAGCAGCACGAGCGGACATGGCGGGAGTGTGGGGGGCCTTGCGTTTCTGGGATGTTGCTAAAGCACGCATGGATACACCGCGCGCTGAGACGTTATCCACGTTACAGACACATGCTTAAGGCAGCATTCAAAAACAGCCACCCAAAAACGCAAAGTGCCGCAAGAGCGGCACTTTGTCACGCGCAAAAAACACGGCGCGTCGGGGAAGCGGATGCGCTTACTTGGCGATCACGCGAACCATCTCGAGCACCTTGTTCGAATAGCCCCACTCGTTGTCGTACCAGGACACGAGCTTGACGAAGGTGCTGTCGAGCGCCATGCCGGCGTCGGCGTCGAAGATCGACGTGCGTGCATCGCCACGGAAGTCCGTTGCGACGACCTTGTCTTCGGTGTAGCCCAGCACGCCCTTCAGCGCGCCTTCCGACTGCGCCTTGAACTCGGCACAGATTTCCTTGTAGCTGGCTTCCTTGATCAGCTCGACGGTCAGGTCGACCACCGACACATCGGAGGTCGGCACGCGGAACGACATGCCGGTCAGCTTCTTGTTCAGCTCGGGGATCACCACACCCACGGCCTTGGCTGCACCGGTGGACGACGGGATGATGTTCTCGAGGATGCCGCGGCCGCCACGCCAGTCCTTGTTGCTCGGGCCGTCGACCGTCTTCTGCGTGGCAGTCGCGGCATGCACCGTGGTCATCAGGCCACGCTTGATGCCCCACTTGTCGTTCAGCACCTTGGCCAGCGGCGCGAGGCAGTTGGTGGTGCACGATGCGTTGGAGATGATGGTCTGGCCGCTGTAGGTCTTGTCATTGACGCCGAAGACGAACATCGGCGTGTCGTCTTTCGACGGTCCGGTCAGCACGACCTTCTTGCCGCCCGCGGCAATGTGCTTCTCGGCGGTGTCTTTCGTCAGGAAGATGCCGGTGGCCTCGACGATGATGTCGGCGCCGACCTCGTTCCACTTCAGCGTGGCGGGGTCGCGCTCGGCGGTTAGCCGAATCTTCTTGCCGTTGACGATGAGCGTGTTGCCATCGACCGACACGTCTCCTTCGAAGCGGCCATGCACCGAGTCGTACTGCAGCATGTAAGCCAAATAGTCAGGCTCGAGCAAGTCGTTGATGCCGACGATCTCGATGTCCTTGAAGTTCTGGATCGCCGCACGGAACACCATGCGCCCGATGCGGCCGAAGCCGTTGATGCCAATCTTGATGGTCATGAAATCTCCTTGAGGTTTGAAACGTCGATCCGAAGGTTGTCGGCCAGTTGAGTCATTGGTTCTTGAAATTGAATGCCCGCTCAAACGTGAAGGCCTCACCCGGCTTAAATTTGTAGGTGAGAACAGACTCCATAGCGATGGCATCAAGTTGATAGTCGCCGCTGGACTTTCGCATGCTGACCATGTCGACGGTACCCGTCTCGGCCACATGCCCTACGAGTAGGGTCGTTGCGTTGACAACCTTGTACCGAAAGTCAGGCGCCGGTACCGGCGGCTCGTAGATCAAGCGGTCGGCTGCCACGGAGTAGCTCCCCTTGGTTCTCTGAAGGCGTTCCGAATTCCAGCTGACGGTCGATGTATCTTGGTAGACACGCCCAGCATCGCGTGGCCAACTGAACATCTTGGGAAGAAAGTAAGTGGAGGCATTTATTCGACGCACCACGTCTGCGTCGATCTCTGCATCGCCGCTGCTCATATAGATGCAATCAACGCTCACCTTACCCGCAGAATCGACAAGCCGGTACTGATAGCCGACCGTCCCCTCTCTACCTGCAACAAACGCCGCTTCGGGGTACTTGAACCCCGCACCGACCGATCGGGCCAACGCCGGAGCATCAGGAAGAATCGACGCGCAGCGCCGCACCGCATCCTGTGCGAAAGCAGCAGCCGAGCCGCTGAGCATGGTGGCGCACACCAGCGTGCCGAGCAAGAAGTGGCCGACCATATTCATGGCTACTTGCCGAGCACCGCCCGAACCGTTTCGACCACGTTCTCGGACGTGAAACCAAAGTGCTTGAACAGCACACCGGCCGGGGCCGACTCGCCGTAGGTGTCGATGCCGATCACGGCGGCGCAGCCATATTTCCACCAGCCGTCGGTCACGCCCATCTCGACCGCGATGCGCGGCAGGCCCGTCGGCAACACCGACTTCTTGTACTCTGTGCTCTGACGATCGAACACGCTGGTCGACGGCATCGAGACCACGCGCACCGCGATGCCGGACACGGCCAGCTGCAACTGCGCGTGCAGCGCGAGCTGCACTTCGGAGCCGGTGGCGATGATCACGGCCTGGGCCTTTTTCTTCAGGCCCACCTCGCTGGGCTCGGCCAGCACGTAGGCGCCTTTCGAAATATCTTCGAGGCCGCTCTTGGGTGAATACGCCAGGTTCTGGCGCGACAGCAGCAACGCGCTCGGGCGTTGCTTGTTCTCGATCGCGCAGGCCCAGGCGACGACGGTCTCCGCAGTGTCGGCCGGGCGCCAGACATCGAGGCCGGGGATCAGGCGCAGCGAGGCTGCGTGTTCGATCGACTGGTGCGTGGGTCCGTCTTCACCGAGGCCGATGCTGTCGTGCGTGAAGACGTGGATCACGCGAATCTTCATCAGCGCGGCCATGCGAATGGCGTTGCGGCTGTAGTCGCTGAAGGTGAGGAAAGTGCCGCCGTAGGGGATGAAGCCGCCGTGCAGCGCCACGCCGTTCATGACGGCGGCCATGCCGAACTCGCGCACGCCGTAGTTGATGTGGCGGCCGCCGTTGGACTCGCCCTTGTCGTCGAAACGCAGGGCCGGCGTGCTGCTGGTGTTGGTGAGGTTGGAGCCGGTCAGGTCGGCGCTGCCGCCGAGCAGCTCGGGCAAGGTCTTGGTGAAGGCCTCGAGCGCGAGCTGGCTGGCCTTGCGGCTGGCGACGGTCTCGGCCTTGGTGTGGGCGGCCACGGCGGCGTCGACAGCCGCTTGCGACCAGCCCTTGGGCAGCTCGCCATCGAGGCGGCGAACCAGCTCAACCGCCAGCTCGGGGAAGGCCTTGCCATAGACCTCGAAGGCATCGACCCAGCGGGACTCGGCGGCCAGGCCGTTCTGCCGCGCGTCCCAGTTTTCATATGCCTCTTCAGGGACCACGAAGGGCTCGTGGCCCCAGCCCAGCGCTTCGCGCGTGAGCTTGATCTCGTCGCCACCCAGCGCTTCGCCGTGCGCCTTGGCCGTGCCCCCACGGTTGGGCGAGCCCTTGCCGATGGTGGTCTTGCAGCAGATCAGCGTGGGCTTGTCGGACTTCTTGGCCTTGGCGATGGCGGCGTCAACGGCGTCGACATCATGGCCGTCTACCTTGGCGATGACGTTCCAGCCATAGGCCTCGAAGCGCTTGGGCGTGTCGTCGATGAACCAGGGCGCGACCTTGCCGTCGATCGAAATGCCGTTGTCGTCGTACAGCGCAATGAGTTTGTTCAAGCGCCAGGCGCCGGCCAGCGCGGCGGCTTCGTGGCTGATGCCCTCCATCAGGCAGCCATCGCCCAGGAAGACGTACGTGTGGTGGTCGACGATGGCGTGGCCGTCACGGTTGAACTCCTTGGCGAGCAGCTTCTCCGACAAGGCCATGCCGACGGCGTTGCTGAAGCCCTGGCCCAGCGGGCCGGTGGTGGTCTCGACGCCGGGGGTGATGCCGACCTCGGGGTGGCCCGGCGTCTTGCTGTGCATCTGGCGGAAGTTGCGAAGCTCGCTCATCGGCAGGTCGTAGCCGCTCAGGTGCAGCAACGCGTAGACGAGCATGGAGCCGTGGCCGTTGCTCAGCACGAAGCGGTCGCGGTCGGCCCAGTGCGGGTTGCCGGGGTTGTGCTTGAGGTGGCGACCCCACAGCGCGACGGCGATGTCGGCCATGCCCATCGGAGCGCCGGGGTGGCCGGAATTGGCTTGCTGCACGGCGTCCATCGCCAGGGCACGGATGGCGTTCGCCATCAAGGAAGTGTTGGAAGCGATGGCGGTCATGGGCTCGCGGCTGGGAGGGGAAACCCCGCATTTTACGGGGCCTGGATAATCCTGCGATGCATGGCCTGCACCTCACCGCCGACTTGAGGGGATGCTCCCCGGAGCTGCCCCTGCTCACCGACCCGGCCGCCCTGCGCGACCTGTGCCTGCGCGCCGTTCGCGACGCCTCGCTGCAACCCGTGGGCGAGCTGTTCCACACCTTCCCCGCCGCGGGGGGCGTGACGGGCGTGGTGCTGCTGGCCGAGTCGCACCTGGCCGTCCACACCTGGCCCGAACTGCAGGCAGCGACGCTCGACATCTACGTGTGCAACTTCGGCGCCGACAACACGCACAAGGCGCATCGCTTGATCGATGCCTTGCTGGCCGCGTTCCGGCCCGCGCAAGTGGAGCGGCACACCATCGAGCGAGGCCGCACGGCATGAAGGCGCTGATCCTCGCCGCGGGCCGTGGCGAACGCATGCGCCCGCTGACGGACCACACGCCCAAGCCCTTGCTCGTGGTGCGCGGCAAGCCACTGATCGTGTGGCACCTCGAAGCGCTGGTGCGCGACGGCGTGCGCGAGGTCGTGGTCAACACTGCCTGGCTCGAAGACCGCATCGTCGACACGCTGGGCGATGGCTCGCGCTATGGCGCGTCGATCCGCTATTCACTCGAATGCCGCGACCACGGCGGCGCGCTGGAAACCGCCGGCGGCATGGCCAAGGCGCTGCCGCTGCTAACGGACGGGTCGAGCGACTGCTGCTGGGTCGTCTCGGGCGATGTGTTCCTGCCCGGCTTTCGTTTCGATGCAAAGACTGCGCAGCGCTTTGCGCATGGCGCGACGCTGGCCCACCTCTGGCTGGTACCGAATGCCGCGCACCACCCGAAGGGCGATTTCGGCATCGACGCCCAGGGGCTCGCTTCGCGCACCACAGAACCGCGCCTCACCTGGGCCAGCGTGGGGCTATTTCGCGCGGCCATGGTGGCCGATGTGCCAGCGGGACAGAAGCTGCCGTTGACGCCCTTGCTGCAGGCGGGCGCCGACGCTGGCCGCATCAGCGCCGAGCGCTACGATGGACCGTGGACCGACGTGGGCACGGTCGAGCGGCTGAATGCGCTCAACACGCCGAGCGCGTGACGCCTTGGATGCCTCAGCGGCGCAACGCGAGCTTGGGCGGGGCCGGCACCCGCCCGGTTGACGCGCGCACCACCAGGCGCGGCAGCGAGGTTTCTCGCTGCAGCGGCGCCGAGCTGTCGTCTTGCCGGATCATGTGCATGATCATCTCCACCGCAAGCTCGGCCGACTCCTGCGTGGGCACCGCCACCGTGGTGAGCGCGGGCCGCACCTGGTGGGCGAGCTGGATGTCGGTGATGCCGATGACCGAGAGGTCCGCGGGCACGTCCAGGCCCATGTCGGCTGCGGCCTGCAGCACTCCCAGTGCGGGCAGGTCGTTGGAGACGAACACGGCCGTGAGATCGGGGGCGCCGGCGAGCAAAGCGTGGGCCGAGCTGCGGCCGGCGTCGATGGTGTCGTGGCCGAAGGAGACGTCGGCGTCGTCGTGCGCGATGCCG
>Ga0307513_10003398_pt1 | contig 21628 bp, 22 predicted proteins | sample 15_EM_MG_FD_202174 | JGI IMG/M metagenome (GOLD analysis project Ga0307513, IMG submission 202174) | Populus trichocarpa ectomycorrhiza microbial communities from riparian zone in the Pacific Northwest, United States - 15_EM | ecosystem: Host-associated > Plants > Roots > Unclassified | place... | reverse complement strand
GGCAGGCGAGTGTGGAGCGCCTGGAGGTCGGGGTCGGCGCGATAGCTTGCATAGCGGATACGGTAATCGACAAGATGGAGCAGTTCGTTGGCCGGCTCGGTCGAGCGCACCGTGTCCTTCGGCGCGGGATAGCCGCCGGCCTTATACTCGTAGAAATAGTCGCCGAGGTGGATGGCGAGATCGAGATCGTCGCGCCCCGCGGCATGGCCATAAGCGTTGAAATAGCCGAACGGCATGTTCGAGCAGGAGAAGATCGCGGCCTTGAACGCCTTGGCCTGTGACCCGGTCGGCAAGGTGCGCGTGCGGCCGGTCGGCGACTTCGACCCATCCGGGCCGATGAAGCGGTAGAAATAGCTGGTCCCGGGCCTGAGCCCGTCGACGGTGATCTTGGTCGTCCAGTCGCGCCACGGCCCGGTGATCGCCATGCCGTTGCCCGCGACCTTGGCGAAGTCCGCGCTTTCGGACAGTTCGACGGTCAGGTGGACGGGTTTGCCGTCGGCGGGGACGAAGCGTGTCCATAGCAGCATCGAATCGCTCGCCGGTTCGCCGCTCGCGACCGAATGGGTGAAGCCGGTGGCGGTCGCGACATTGTCGGTCTGTGCGAAGCCTGGGATGCTGAAGGCGCCGATCCCCAGGGTGCCGGTGACGAGAAGCGAACGGCGATCGATCCGAAGCATGCGTTTCTCCTTGCGGTGCCGGCCGGGTGGGGAGCGGGCCGGCACCGTGAAACCAATCCAAACAACGCCCGCTTGCGCGCTTGATGTGGCGCGTTCGTGACAGGTCCGGTACGGACGCCGGCATGTTGCTACGGATGATGCACGGGAAACAAGCGGCCGCCCCATTCGCTTTGGGTCTGATCTTCCTGTTCGCGGTGCTGTCGGTGCTGCGGCCGGTCAATCACGACGAAAGCCAATATGTCGCGGCCGCGATCCTGGCGCGCAACGCGCTGCCGTGGCGCGACTTCGCCTATTTCCAGACGCCGTTGCAGCCGGTGCTGTTCGCGCCGTTCGCGGTCGGTCTGGGGACGCTCGCCTGGCCGGGGCTGCGCATGCTCAACGCGGTGCTCGGTGCGGTCGCGGTGCTGATGGTCGGCCGCGCCGCGAAAGCTGCGGGCGCGACGTCGCGGATGGCGATCGTCGTGGCGGCGCTGTTCGCCGGTACCGACATCCTGCTGTTCAGCGCCGGCACCGCGCGCAACGACGCGCTTCCCGCGGCGGCATTGGCGGGTGCGCTGGTGCTGATCGTCCGCGCCGCACAGGGGCAGGGAACCGCGCGTCACGCCTTGCTGACCGGGTTCCTGCTGGCGCTCGCGGCCGGGACCAAGATCAGCTACGCGATCCCGGCGATCGCCTATTTCGTCTGGGCGCTGCTCGATCGCCGGCATCGCCCGGTGATGATCGCGATGGGCGCGTTGCCGATCGTCACGCTGCTCGGCTGGATGGTCGCGCAGGCGCCCGACGCGGCGCGGTTCGAGGCGCTGACTTTTCCCGCGCTCGCCCCCGACCAAATGTATCACGATGCCGGACGCGCTTGGAAATTGTCGATCGGATTCAAGGCGATCGACACGCTCAAGTTTCTCGCGCTCGGCACGGCGCTGCCCGCGATCGTCGCCGTCGCGGCGCGCTGGCGGCGCGACGAACAGGGGCTCGCTCGTCTGCTCGACATGCTGATCCTGGCCGGGCTGGTCGCGGCGTTGCTGCCCGAGCCGACCTGGCGGCAATACCTCCTCCCCGTCCTGCCGCCGCTGTTCGTGCGGCTGGCCTTGCTGTGGGAGGTGAGGCCGCCGGCGCGATGGGAGCGGATCGCGTTCGCGATCTTCTTCTTTGCCGGGCTTGCGCCCTCGGTCGAGGCAATGGTGCTGACCGCCGAGCATGGTGCACCGATGGCCAATGCGGTGACCGACGGCGCGCGGCTGACCGCGGCGATGGATCAGCAAGGGGTGAGCGGCATGGTCGCGACGCTATCCCCGCAATATGTCGCGGCGACTGGCCGCGCGATCGATCCGCGCTTCGCTCCCGGGCCGTTCTATTTCCGCAGCCACGATCTGCTCGATCCGGCCAGCGAACGCGCACTCACCCTGCTGTCGGCGAAGAACCTGGCCGGCGCGGCGCTGCCCAACGCGGTGCTGGTCGGTGGCGACGCCGATACCGAGGGTGGAGATGCCGCGCTCGAGGCGAAGCTGGCGGCATGGGCGGCACCGCGCGCGACGGGTATCGCACGATTGAACGGGAAGTTTACGCTCTACGTGCTGCGCTGAAATCGACCCCGTCGCGGGCGTCGATCAATGACTGGTAATGCGCCATCAGGTCGATCGCATGCTCGCGGTCGGTGCGCACCCGGCCGGCCGCGACGATCGCCGCCTTGCGCAGGATCGCGGGCTCGCGTGCGAACAGGCGCTGGATCGCGGCGGCGGCCGAAGCGGGGTCGCGCGCGCGATAGGTTTCGCTGGTCAGCGGGTCGGCGACCTCGGCGCAGCCGCCGGTATCGGGGACTACCAAGGGCAGCCCCGACGCCATCGCCTCGGACGGCACCAGCCCGAACGGCTCGGACTCCGACCCGTGGATCAGCGCGTCGGCGCTCGCCATGATCCGCGCGAGCTCGTTGCGCGCATAGACCGGGCGGAACAGCCGGATGTGCGGATTGCCGTCGATCCGCGCGTCGAGCCGCTTGCTCTCGGGGCCGGTGCCGAGCAGCATCAGCCCGACGGGCAATTTGTCGCCTGCCATGCGGACCGCGTCGATCACCAGCGGCCAGCGCTTCTCGCCGTGGTGGCGGCCGATCCCGATCAGCAGATGTCCCTCGGGGGGCAGGCCGAGCTGGCGCAGCATCGCGGTGCGCAGCCGTTCGTCGCGCAGATCGGGCGAGAAATGGCTGCGCTCGATCCCCAGGGTCATCGCCGCGTCGATTCGCACGCCGCGCCGCGTCAGGCGTTTCTGGAGCGCGGGTCCATTGGTGACGACGGTGTCGTAGAGCGCCAGGAAGCGGTTCATGTAGCGCGCGTAGATGAAGCACGCATCCTCGATCTGCTCGGGCGCGGCCAGCCCCTCGAGCCAGCGCATCGGATAAGCGGCGATATTGTCGTTGTGCATGAAGAACGACTTGAGCGCGCTCCCCTGCCACTTGCCGACGATCCAGGCCGGGCGCCACGGCGACGACGTCTCGACAACGTCGGGCTGCAATTTGTCGAGCCAGCGCCAGATCGGCTCGTAGCGTGAGAACAGGCCGTAATTCTTGTCGAACGGCAGGCCGGGCGACTTGATGTAGATGACCTTGCCGCCGCCGGGGCGTTCCTCGACGCGGTCTTCTTTGCCGCAGGCGATGCAGACCAGCTCGTGGCCCATGTCGGCCATGATCGACATCTTGCGGTCGATATAGGTCCGCACGCCGCCGCCAGTCGGCGAGTAGAATTCATTGACGTCGACGACCAGCATCGCGGACAGCCTAGATCTGGCGCTTGATCACCGCCTGCACCGCGAAGAACGCAGCGAAGGCGACGTGAACGATGAGCGTCAGCGCGGTGGTGAAGGCGATCAGATTGGACAGGTCATTACCCGCGCCGATGATCGCTGTGGTCATCGTCGTGAACACCAGATCCTTGTTCACGAACGGCAGGCGCGACACCAGCATGCGTACCGCCGACAGGATCAGCCAGGCGCCGATGCCGATTCCGGGCATGCCGAAATGCCAGGCGAAGGCGATCAGGATGCAGCCTGCCGACAGGCGCGCCCCATGCACCCAGAAGATCCACCACAAAGTCTTGCGATCGAGCGAGAACACCTTGCGCGAGAAGATCAGGAACGGAAGACACATCGCGATCACGACGGGGATGCCGACGGCCAAACCGGTGTAATAACGTGGCGGTAACACCTCGAGCGCGAACGGCAGCGCCAGCGCGGTCATCACCAGGGTCATGATGTTGCCGGAGATCGCCGACAGGATCGAGACGTCCTTGACCGCGCCGAACGGCGCCGCGATCATCGATGCGCGCTGCCGCGCCCAGGCGTAGAAATAGGCGTCGCCCGAATAGCCGACCACCGCTTCGTTCGCGATGCGCTTCTTGATCAGCGCGCCGAACCCCTCGAGCGGGATTTTCCACAGCCGGCGAAAGATGATGTAGTCGCCGGTCGGCGGCGAGATGTAGAGTAATGCGAAGGCGACGTAATAGAGCCAGCTGTTGGGCGCGGCGTGGCTGAGCCCGGACAGTCCCGAACCGAGCAACTGTTTCGCGAGCCCGGCAATCATCGCGAGGCTGAGCACGCCGGCGATGATCATCGGCCAGCGGCTCCGCAGGCTCTTGACGGGTTCGAGCCCGGCCAGGTCCTCGGCCGCATCGACAATCTTGGGCGCCAGACCGGCGGCAGGATTGCTCGATGCCCCGACAAAGCCGCTGTTCATCGACGCTCCAAAATCTGTTCATCCAAATGTGGCAGTTCCGTATCCAATCGGACGTGCCCGGAAATAATGGCCGCTTAACGGCAACGCGCCAACGCGACAATCGACCCGCGACAAGCCGGTTGCCGCGAGCGCCGCGCGATTTGGGGGTGGAAAGTGCGAATGGCAAGCTCTATGTTGCAGCGCAGCATCGTTTCGGAGGCAAATAAGCCGGTTTTGCCCTAATTTTTTCGCTTCCGAGAAACTTTTGACACAAATCGACGTTAGCGCGCCAACTCATGCTCAGTCCTTACGCCCCCGTAAGAATTCTGACTTTCGCTCATAACCTGCAAGGTGGTGGGGTAGAGCGCGCGATGCTGCGCCTGATCCGCGGCTGGGTCGAATTGGGGCAGCAGGTGACCCTGGTGCTGAGTTCGGCGCGAGGGCCGCTCGCCGCGGAAATCCCCGATGGCGTCCAGCTGATCGAGCTCGGCACGACGCATCTCGGCATGATTCGCGCACTTCCCCAGGCAGTGAAGAGCGTGGCACCCGACATCGTGTTCTGCCCGGGCAACCATTATACCAGCGCGGTGGCGTGGCTGAAGCTGCGCCTCGGCCGCGACTGCCCGCCGGTGGTGGGCAAGGTGTCCAACCGGCTCGACCGCGAGGACCAGCATTTTCCGGTGGCGCAAGGCTATCGGACGTTCCTGCGTTCCTATCCTAGCTTCATCGACCATCTGATCGCGATGAGCCCAGCGATGGCCGAGGAAACGGTGCGGATGACCGGGATCGGGGCCGATCGCGTCAGCGTGATTGCCAATCCGCCCAGTTCCGAGCCGATCGGGGCGCCGACGCCGCCGCTGCCAGGCGCCGATTATCTGATCGGCATCGGGCGATTGACCCCGCAAAAACGCTGGGACCGCGCGATCTCGGCACTGGCGCGGGTCGAACGCCGCGATGTCAAATTGATGATCGTCGGTGAAGGGGAGGTGCGCGGCGAGCTGGAGAACCAGATCGACGCGCTGGGGCTACGGCCGCGCGTCCATCTGCCCGGCTATTCGACCAATCCGCGCCCGGCGCTGGCCCAGGCGCGCGCGCTGGTGCTGACGTCCGACTTCGAAGGCGTCCCGGGCGTGCTGCAGGAAGCGCTGGCGCTCGGCACGCCGGTGATCGCGACCGAATCGAGCGTCGCGATCCGCGAGATCGTCGCGCATCCGCATCTCGGCAGCGTGGTGCCGACCGACGACCCGGTCGCGTTGGTCTCCGCGTTCGACCATTGGCTCGCGCCCGGTCGTCCGCGCCCCGATCCGGTGCCCGAACGCGGCGGCGATTCGATCGAACGCTATGTCCGGCTGTTCGAGGAACTGGTGCTCGACCGCAAAATCGGCCGGCTCGGACTCAGCTAGCTGGGCTGAACCGATCGGGGTGCGCCGCGGCGACCGCGTCGATCGCGGTCAGCCGGGCATCGATGTCCACCAACCGCGGAAAAGCGTCGAGCGGTGTTTCGAGTCGCCGCGCATTGTACATCTGCGGCACCAGGCAGACGTCGGACAGATCGGGCGTCTCGCCACCCAGGAAGCGACCGTCGCCCGCCATCGTCTCCAGCGCGGTGAAGCCCTCGACGATCCAATGGCGATACCAATCGTCGCGCCCCGCCTGGTCGATCCCCATCTCGTTCAACCGGCGCAGGACGCGCAGATTGTCGACCGGGTGGATGTCGGCCGCGATCACCAGCGCGCGCTGCAGCGTCATTGCCCGGGCAAGCGCGTCGGACGGGATCAGCCGCGGCTCGGGAAAGCGCGTGTCGAGATAATCAATGATCGCCAGGCTCTGGCCGATCGCATGGCCGTCGATCTCGAGCGTCGGAACCAGCCCCTGCGGGTTGACCGCGAGATTGTCAGGCAAAACCTGTTCCCGCTTGAGCAAATTGACGTGGTGCCGTTCGTACCCGACCCGCTTCATCGCCAGTGCGATGCGGACGCGATAGCTTGCCGACGAGCGCCAGTAATCGTGCAGCCTGATCGTCACAGCTTGCCCATGCCGGCGGCGGCGGCCTCGGCATCCTCCTCCGCGGTGCGTTCCGAATTGCGCTCGAGCGCGACCTTGATCATCGCGGTCAGCGGATCGGCGAGCGCCAGGCCGAGCACGCCGAACAGGGTCGAGGCGAGGATCTGCATCGACAGGGTCAGCGCCGGGGGCAGATCGACCGTGCGCCGCGCGACCAACGGAATCACGACCCAGCCGTCGAAGGTCTGGACGACGAAATAGATCAGGATGGCGGTCAGCCCCTTGTCCATCCCGGCGCTGAACCCGACCGAGATCATCAGTACGCCGCTGACGAACGCGCCGACATTGGGGATGAACGCGAGCATGCCGGTGATGATGCCGAGCACCAGCGCCATCGGAATGCCGAACAGGCTGAGCGCGATCCACGTCACCACGCCTTCGAACGCCATGCCAGCCAGCCGCCCGGCGAGCAGGCGACGAAGCTGTTTCGCCATCCGCCCGAGCGTGATCGAGAACTCGCCGCGATAGTCGCTCGGCACCATCCATTGCAGCCCGCGGTCGTAAATCCGGGGCTCCATCGCGACGAACAGCCCGATCACCATGATCATGAACAGGGTCGTGACCGCGCCCAGCGCGGTGCCGATCCAGCTGGTCAGCTTGCCGACCGACCCCAAGGCTTGTTGCGCGAGGCCCTTGAGGTCCTCGGCGCCCGGCAGGATGCCCTCGGCGGCCGCCCATTGCGACAGTCGGTCGGCCTGGATTTCGAGCGTTGCCTGGAGCTGTTGGAACTGGATCACCACGCCGGCGCCCGTCTTGTAAAAGACGATTCCGATGAAGGCGATCGTCAGGATGACGACGATCAGCAGCCGCCAGCTGCGCGCGATCGGCAGGGCGCGACCCAACAGGCGCACGCCGCCGTCGAGCATCGAGGCGAATACGAGGCCCGCCAGGATGATCAGGATCGGCTGGATCAGGATCACCACCAGCGCCATCGTCGCGGCGAGCCCCAGCCACACCGCCGCGCGCTTCAGCTCGCGCCGCATCTCCGGATCGCGCATCTCGTTGGGGCTCGGTTCGGCGACCAGCGGGAGGGGCGCTTCGGCCATTATTTATCCCGTGCCGGGTGGAGCGAGGTGCCCGCGCGGCCGCTCCTGAGGCCGCCCCACCAGGTCAGCGGATTCCAGGTCGCCTTGCCGTTCTTGGAAAAGGTGATGAATTCGGCACGCCCGCCGATATATTCCCACGGCACCGGGCCGCCCAGGCCGCCCTGGTCGAGCGCGATGCGGCTATCGGCCGAGCGTTCGCGATTGTCGCCCATCAGGAAGACATGGCCGGGCGGCACCGTGCGCGGGCCGTAATTGTCGCCTTCATAATAATTCGGGTCGCTGCCCGGCGAGGCGCGGCTGAGATCGACCGTTTCGAAGCTGCGCCCGTTGGGCAGGGTCTCGCGGACCAACGGCAGCCGGCAGAAATGCTTGCCTGCCGGGCCCTGCAGGCCGCCGGGAATATCGCAGGTCGTGCCATATTCCTGTCCGGTCAGCGCCACGCCGCCATAATCGGGAAGGTCGACATAATGCAGCGGGCCGCGCTTCACCGGGACGTTGTTGATGAACAGCACGCCGTTGCGCACCTCGATGCGATCGCCCGGCAGGCCGATCACGCGCTTGATATAATCGGTGTTGCGCCCGGGAGGCGTGACGATGACGACGTCGCCGCGGTCGGGCATGCGGCCGAACAGCCGGCCGTGGGTGAAGGGCAATTGCACGCCCCAGCTTTCCTGCGGCTTGTGCTGGACGAGGTCGCGCCACATCGCCACCGGGTTGGGCAAGGTGGGCGAGATGAACGACCAGCCATAAGCATATTTGGCGACGACCAGCTGATCGCCGACCTCGAGCCCCGGCAGCATCGATTCGGACGGGATGTAGAAGGGTTTGGCGATGAAGCTGTGGAAGCCGAGCACGGCGAGGATCAGCCAGAAGATGCCGGCGATCTCTTTCCAGATCGAATGCGCACGCGCGCGCCACTTGTCCGCGGGCGCGGGCGCGGCGGTTTCCGCCGGTGCCACGGCGGGCTCGAATTTTCCGTCGTTCAACGCCAACTCGTCACTCATTCGTCGTTTCCGTTACCATGTTGCCGCCCGATAGCATGTTCGAGCGCCGGCCGCGCCTCGATCACCACGAACGCCTGCGCCCAGGGATGATCGTCGGTCAGTGTTACATGTATATAAGACACGTGGCCAGCCGGGGTGATCGCGTCGAGCCGCGCTTTCGCGCCGCCGGTCAGTGCCAGGGTCGGCGCGCCCGATCGCGCGTTGACCACGCCGATGTCGCGCATGAACACGCCGGCCTTGAAGCCGGTGCCGACCGCCTTGGAGAAGGCTTCCTTGGCGGCGAAGCGCTTGGCCAGCGTGCCCGCCTTGGTGAACGGTCGGCGATTCGCCTTGGCGCGCTCGATCTCGGTGAAGACGCGATTCTCGAATCGCTCGCCGAACCGGTCGAGCGAATTCTGTATCCGCTCGATGTTGCAGAGGTCCGAGCCGAGACCGATGATCATGTTCCCCTCCCGCTTGCGGGAGGGGTTAGGGGAGGGCATGTGGGGTAGCGAGAAAGCGACTGGCCCTCCCCCAGCCCCTCCCGCAAGCGGGAGGGGAGAAGGAAGGGGGTCCTCACCTAGCCTCATCCATCAGCGCGCGCATCCGCCGTACGACCGGCGCCAGCCCGTCGAAGATCGCTTCGCCGATCAGGAAATGGCCGATATTGAGCTCGCGAATCTGCGGGATCGCGGCGATCGGGACGACATTGTCGAAGGTCAGGCCGTGCCCGGCATGCGCCTCGATCCCGTTCTTGGCGGCGAGCGCCGCGGCGTCGGCGATTCGGCGGAGTTCGGTGGCGCGCTCCTCGCCTTCCAGCTCGCAATAGCGGCCGGTATGAATCTCGACCACCGGCGCGCCGAGGCTCAGCGCCGCCTCGATCTGGCGCGGGTCGGGTTCGATGAACAGTGACACGCGGATGTTGGCCGCGCCGAGCGCGCGAACCATCGGCGCCAGGTGATTGTGCTGGCCGGCCGCGTCGAGCCCGCCTTCGGTGGTGCGCTCCTCGCGCTTTTCGGGGACGATGCACGCGGCGTGCGGGCGATGGCGCAACGCGATCTCGAGCATCTCGTCGGTCGCCGCCATTTCGAGGTTGAGCGGGATAGTGAGCTGGGCCGACAGCCGCGCGATATCCTCGTCGGTGATGTGGCGGCGGTCTTCGCGCAGATGCGCGGTGATGCCGTCGGCGCCCGCTTGTGCCGCGAGCAACGCCGCGCGCACGGGGTCGGGATAGCCGGAGCCGCGCGCGTTGCGGACGGTCGCGACATGGTCGATATTGACGCCCAGGCGCAGGCGATCGGGGGGTGAGCCGCTCATCTAACGCCCCAGATACGGGCGCGCTTCAAGGGGCGCAACGGGAGCTTGCGGCGAAAATCGACTCCATGTGCTTGAAGATCGCGACGCGAGCGGCGTATAGGCCCGGGCCAGACGGGCAATCCGCGACTTACCGCGCCGCTTTGGCGGCTCAACGATTAACGGGGTGACGCGACAATATGCGCTTTATTGGTGTGAAAACTGCGATGCTGGCGGCGGGGCTGATGCTCGCCGGCGCCAGCCAGGCCGCAGCACAGGCGCCCGCGGCGCCGCCGCCCGCCACCGCCGCGACTCCGGCAGCGACGACCGCTGCCCCTGCTACGGCTGCGACGCCGGATGCGAAGGCGGCGCCCGCGGCCAACGATCCGATGCTCGCGGTCGATGGTGCGCCGGCGATGAAGATCGATCCCAAGATCGGTCAGCCGACCGAGACGATCGGTCTGCAGCCGCAGGTCACCAAGAACGGTGAACGCGCCGCCAATTTCCACAACGGTCCGTTGATGTGGATGGTCATCATCATCTCGGTGTTCGTCCTGATTCTGTTGTTGGTCGTCATCTTGCGGTTCAACCGCCGCGCCAATCCGGTGGCGTCGAAGACCACCCACAACACGCTGATCGAAGTGGTTTGGACCCTGGTCCCGGTGATCATCCTGGTGGTCTTGGCGATCCCGTCGATCGGCCTGCTGCAGGCGCAGTTCACCCCGCCGCCCAAGAACGCCATCACGCTCAAGGCGACCGGCAACCAATGGTATTGGACCTATTCCTATCCCGATAATGGCGGCTTCGAGATCACCGCGAACATCCTGAAGGAAAAGGATGAGGTCGCAGCCGGCGAGCGTCCCCGCACCGATGAGGACGGCCCGCGTCTGCTGGCGGTCGACAATCGCGTCGTGCTGCCGGTCGGCGTGCCGATCCGCCTGATCACTACCTCGGCCGACGTGATCCACAGCTGGGCGATCCCGGCGTTCTGGATCAAGCTCGACGCCGTCCCGGGCCGCCTCAACGAGACCAGCTTCACGATCGAGAGGCCGGGCATCTATTTCGGCCAGTGTTCGGAACTGTGCGGGCCCAAGCACGGCTATATGCCGATCGCGGTCGAAGCGGTTCCGCTCGACGTCTACAACAAATGGGTCGTCGCCAAGGGCGGCAAGCCCGCCGGTGCGGCCGAACCCGCCGCGGCTCCGGCTGCTGACAACGCCGCAGCGCCAGCCGCCGCCAACGCTTCGGCCCCCGCTGATGCAAATGCCGCCGCGCCCGCGGACAATATGACCGCCCCCGACAATGCCGCTGCCGGCAATTCGACTGGACAGTAAGATAATGAGCGACATCGCCCTCACGCCCAACGCCTTCGAGGCGCATCATGGCGACCATGAGCATCATCATGACGCGGATCACAAGCCGGGCTTCTTCGCCCGCTGGTTCATGTCGACCAACCACAAGGATATCGGGACGCTGTACCTGATCTTCGCGATTACCGCGGGGATCATCGGTGGCACCATCTCGGGGCTGATGCGCGCCGAACTGATGCACCCGGGCATCCAATATCTCGGTTACTGGGCCAACACGCTCAACCACATCCGTGGCGGCGGCGACGTCAATATCGACCAGGCGCGCCATCTGTGGAACGTGCTGGTGACGGCACACGGCCTGATCATGGTGTTCTTCATGGTCATGCCGGCGATGATCGGCGGGTTCGGCAATTGGTTCGTGCCGCTGATGATCGGCGCGCCGGACATGGCGTTCCCGCGCATGAACAACATCTCGTTCTGGCTGCTGATCCCCAGCTTCACCTTGCTGCTCGCCTCGCCGTTTTTCGGCGGCGCGGACGGCGGCGCGGGGACCGGCTGGACGGTCTATGCTCCGCTCTCGACGCAGGAGGCCGGACCATCGGTCGACATGGCGATCCTGTCGTTGCACCTGGCCGGCGCGAGCTCGATCCTCGGCGCGATCAACTTCATCACCACCATCTTCAACATGCGCGCGCCGGGCATGACCCTGCACAAGATGCCGCTGTTCGTGTGGTCGGTGCTGGTCACCGCGTTCCTGCTTCTGCTGGCGCTGCCGGTGCTCGCCGCGGCGATCACCATGCTGCTGACCGACCGCAATTTCGGTACGACCTTCTTCCAGGCCGATGGCGGCGGTGACCCGATCCTCTATCAGCATCTGTTCTGGTTCTTCGGTCACCCCGAAGTGTACATCATGATCCTGCCGGGCTTCGGCATGGTCAGCCAGATCATTGCCACCTTCTCGAAGAAGCCGGTGTTCGGCTATCTCGGCATGGCCTACGCGATGGTCGCAATCGGCGTGGTCGGGTTCATCGTGTGGGCGCACCACATGTTCACCACCGGCCTCAGCGTGAACACCAAGATGTACTTCACCGCCGCGACGATGGTGATCGCGGTGCCGACCGGCATCAAGATCTTCTCGTGGATCGCGACGATGTGGGGCGGCTCGCTCACCTTCAAGACCCCGATGGTCTGGGCGCTGGGCTTCATCTTCATGTTCACCGTCGGTGGCGTGACCGGCGTCGTGCTCGCTAATGGCGGCGTCGACGATTATATGCAGGACACCTATTACGTGGTGGCGCACTTCCACTACGTGCTCAGCCTCGGCGCGGTGTTCTCGCTGTTCGCGGGCTTCTATTACTGGTTCCCGAAAATGTCGGGGCGGATGTACAGCGAGTTCCTCGGCCATGTGCACTTCTGGGTGTTCTTCATCGGCGTGAACGTGATGTTCTTCCCGATGCACGCACTCGGCTGGCAGGGCATGCCGCGCCGCATCCCCGACTACACGCCGCAATATGAGCCGTTCAATCATCTCGCCACAGTGGGCTACATGATCATGGCCGCGGGCATGGTGGTGTTCTTCGTCAACCTCATCTACTCGATGTTCTTCGGCAAGAAGGCGCCCGACAATCCCTGGGGCGAAGGCGCGACGACGCTCGAATGGACCTTGTCGAGCCCGCCGCCGTTCCACCAGTTCGAGACGCTGCCCGTTATAGACGGGGGTGATTCCCATCATCATTGATCGGTACTGATCCGGCAACGAAACGCCCCGGAAGGTTCCGGGGCGTTTTCGTTTCGGCGCAACCGCGCTTTGCACACACCATCGAGCCGCTTATAGGCCCCTCAACTCATGACCACCGAGACTATCGCCCTTCCTGCCGACTGGCGCGATTTCCTGGCGCTGACCAAGCCTCGGGTGATGACGCTCGTCGTCTTCACTGGGCTGTGCGGCATGCTGGTCGCGCCGGTGCCGATCCACCCGGTGATCGGCTTCACCGCGATCCTGTGCGTCGCGCTAGGCGCGGGTGCGGCGGGGGCGCTCAACCAATGGTATGAAGCCGATATCGATGCGCAGATGAAGCGCACGCGTGGCCGTCCGCTGCCCGCCGGCCGGATGCGCCGCGACTCGGCGCTGCAGTTCGGGGTCGGGCTCGGCGTCTTCTCGGTATTGCTGATGGGGCTCGCGACCAATTTGCTCGCGGCGGGCATCCTGGCGGCGTCGATCCTGTTCTACGTTTTCATCTACACGATCTGGCTCAAGCCGCGGACGCCGCAGAACATCGTCATCGGCGGTGCTGCCGGTGCGTTCCCGCCGCTGATCGGTTGGGCGGCGGCGACGGGCAGCCTCGCGCCGTTGCCGCTGCTGCTGTTCGCGCTCGTGTTCCTGTGGACGCCGCCGCATTTCTGGGCGCTCGCGCTGTTCGTGAAGACCGATTACGCCAATGCCGGCATCCCGATGCTGCCGGTGGTCGCGGGCGAGCGCATGACGCGGATCCAGATCGGGCTCTACACTATCCCGATGGCGGTCGCCGCGGTGGCGCCCTGGCCGCTCGGGCTGACGCACGCGGTTTATGGTTGGGTGGCGATCGCCGCGACTGCCTGGTTCGCCTTGCTCGCGGCGCAGGTCGCGACCCGGACCACCGGAACCGACGATCGCATGCGTCCCGAAAAGCGCTTGTTCGCTTATTCGATCGCCTATCTCTTCATTCTGTTCGGCGCGGTCGTTGCCGACCGGTGGCTGGCATGACTCCCGACCAACAGAGACTCGCGGCGCAGCGCCGCAACGCGCGCGCGCTGGCGCTTCTGCTCGGCGTGCTGGTGATCCTGATCTTCGCGCTCGCCATCGCCAAGATCGGGCTGGGCTGGGCGCACGGATGATGACGATGCAGCGGACGACACGCACAGCGCTATTGGCCGCGATCGGCGTGTGTTGTTCGACCGGCCTCGCCTGGGCCAGCGTGCCGCTTTATCGCATGTTCTGTCAGGCGACCGGTCTCAACGGCACTACCGGCCGCGCGTTGCGCGCGCCCGGCGCGGTCGACGGCAAGATCACCGTGGCGTTCGATACCAACGTCGCGCCCGGCTTCAAATGGAACTTCACGCCTGAAAACGAATCGGAAACGATCGATATCGGCGCGCGCGACATGGCGTTCTTCGACGCGACCAACACGTCCAACCAGACGCTGACCGGTACCGCGACGTTCAACGTCACCCCCGCGCAGGCGGGCATCTATTTCAAGAAGATCCAGTGCTTCTGCTTCACCCAGCAGACGCTCAAGCCCGGCGAAAAACAACGCATGCCGGTGATCTTCTTCGTCGATCCGGCGATCCTCAAGGACCCGGACGCGCGCGATATCGCGACCATCACGCTCAGCTATACGTTTTACCCGGTAGATTCCGCGAAAACGCCAAGCTAGAGGCTTATCAGAACACGTCTAACGGGGACCGACATGGCCGGCGCCAAGAACCACGATTACCATATTCTGCAACCCGATCCCTGGCCGCTGATCGGCGCGATGTCGGCGCTGGCGCTGGCCTCCGGCGGCATCATGTGGATGAAGGGCGCGCATTACGGCTCGCTGCTGTTCGGATTCGGCCTGATCTGCGTGCTGTTCACGATGTTCTCGTGGTGGTCCAACGTCATCCGTGAAGCGCATCAGGGCGACCATACCCCGGTTGTCCAGCTCCACCTGCGCTATGGCATGGTGCTGTTCATCGCCTCCGAAGTGATGTTCTTCCTCGGCTGGTTCTGGGCATTCTTCGACTTCTCGCTGTTCCCGGCGCCAGTGGTGTGGGACGCGGCGAGCAAGACCGCGAGCCTCGCCACCGAGAATCTCACCGCTGCTTCGGTCTGGCCGCCCAAGGGCATCGAAGTCATCAACGCCTTCCAGTTCCCGCTACTCAACACGATTATCCTGCTGCTGTCGGGCACTACGGTGACCTGGGCGCACCACGCGCTGATCCACAACCAGCGCGGCGGCGCGATGAAGGGCCTATGGGGCCTCATCGGCGTCGGCGAGAATGACAGCGTCAAGAAGGGCCTGTGGCTGACGATCGTGCTCGGCCTGCTGTTCAGCTCGATCCAGGCGTATGAATATTCGGACGCGCCGTTCCCGTTCAAGGGAATCAATTATGGCGCGTCGTTCTTCATGGCGACAGGTTTCCACGGCTTCCACGTGCTGATCGGCACGATCTTCCTGAGCGTGAACCTGGTCCGCGTGTACAAAGGCGACTTCACCCCGAAGCAGCATTTCGGCTTTGAGGCAGCGGCCTGGTACTGGCATTTCGTCGACGTGGTGTGGCTGTTCCTGTTCATCACGATCTACGTCTGGGGTGGCTGGGGCGCACCCGTCCACGCCGGCTGATGGGCGACGCGCGACCCGACGCGGGCCCAGCGCCCGCCGAGGTCGCGCCGGTTCAGGTCGCGCTGAAGGGCCTGTGTCCGCGCTGTGGCGCGCCGACCTTGTTCGCGGGCTGGATCCGATTTGCCGACAGCTGCAAGGCGTGCGGGCTCGATTTCACTGCGTTCAACGTCGGTGACGGGCCAGCGGCTTTCCTGACGCTGATCCTGGGCGCGATCATCGTCGCCTTAGCGATCACGCTGGAATTGACGGTAGCGCCGCCGATCTGGGTTCACATGATGATCTGGATCCCGGTGACCGCGATCGCGGTGGTGGGAGCGTTGCGCATCTCCAAGGCAGCGTTGCTCGCGCTCGAATATCGCAACAAGGCGAGCGAATTTCGCAGCGAGGGGCCGCGATGAAGCGATTTCCGATCGTCGCGACCTTACTGGTCGCGCTGGCGGCGGCCGCGATGATCGCGCTCGGCGTCTGGCAGCTGCACCGGCGCGAGCAAAAGCTCACCTTGCTGAGCGTGCTTGCCGCCAACCCGTCGAAGCCGCCGATCGCCCTCCCGATCCCTGCGATCGGCGACGACGATCTGCTGTTCCGACGTGCCGGCGCTTTCTGTCTGAAGCCGGTCAGCGTCGCGCTCGACGGCGCGGGCAAGGCCGGATTCCGCGTTATCGCGCGCTGTGCCACCGGGGCGGAGGGGCCAGGCTTTTCGGTCCAGCTCGGCACTACGCACGATCCCGAGTTCAAGCCGAAATGGACCGGCGGCAAGGTCAACGGGACGATCAGCTACGCGCCGTCGGGCTTGCCGCTGATCGCGACGATGGTCGGCAAGGCTGCGCCCAAGGAGCTGATGCTGGTCAGCGACGCGCCCGCGCCGGGGTTGAGCGCCAACGAGATGCCCAGCATCGACTCGATCCCTAACAATCACCTGGCCTATGCGGTGCAATGGTTCCTGTTCGCCGGGATAGCGGTGATCATCTATCTGCTGGCGCTGCGCCGCCGCGCTCGTAAGGGGTAAGCATGCTTTATGTGAGTACGCGCGGGGCCGCGCCCGCGCTTGGTTTTCGTGAGGTGGCGCTGGCCGGGCTGGCGAATGACGGCGGGCTGTACCTGCCCGAGGCGTGGCCGACCTTGAGCCGCGATGAGATCGCCGGGCTGGCCGGCCTGTCCTATGTCGAGACCGCGGTTCGGGTGATGGCGCCGTTTGTCGGCGACGCGCTGAGCGAGGACGAGCTGCGCGATCTGTGCAGCCAGGCTTATGGCCGCTTCTCGCATGATGCGGTGACGCCGCTGGTCCAGCTCGACCACCGCCATTGGCTGCTCGAACTGTTCCACGGCCCGACGCTGGCGTTCAAGGACGTCGCGCTGCAATTGCTCGGCCTGCTGTTCGAACGTTTCCTGGCGGGGACCGACCAGAAGCTGACGATCGTCGGCGCCACCAGCGGCGATACCGGATCGGCGGCGATCGACGCGGTTGCCGGGCGGACCGGCGTCGAGATTTTCATGCTCCATCCCACGGGGCGCGTGTCCGACGTGCAGCGCCGCCAGATGACCACGGTATTCGCGCCCAATGTCCATAACATCGCGATCGAGGGCAGTTTCGACGACGCCCAGGCGATGGTGAAGGCGATGTTCAACGCCAATGCCGCGGGGACTGGGCCGCTCGGCCATCTGACGCTGTCGGCGGTCAATTCGATCAACTGGGCCCGGCTGATGGCGCAGGTGGTCTATTATTTCTACGCCGCCGTCCGGCTCGGTGCGCCCGAGCGGGCGATCGCCTTTTCGGTGCCGACGGGCAATTTCGGCGATGTGTTTGCCGGCTATGTGGCGGCGAAGATGGGGCTGCCGGTGGCGAAGCTGGTCGTCGCGACCAACGTCAACGATATCCTCCACCGCGCGCTGTCGAGCGGTGATTATTCCGCCACCGGCGTGGTGGCGACCCCGACGCCGTCGATGGACATCCAGGTCAGCTCCAACTTCGAGCGCTTGCTATTCGATGTCGGCGGGCGCGACGGCGCGGCGATGGCGGCGCAGATGGCGGGGTTCGAGGCGTCGAAGGCGATGCGGCTGACCAACCAGCAGCGCGAAGGCGCGTCGGGGCTGTTGTCGAGCGCGCGGATCGACCTCGACGATATGTCGCTGGCGATGCGCTGGGCGTGCGAGCGCGCGGGGCAAGTGATCGACCCGCATACCGCGATCGGGCTCGGCGCGGCGCGGCAGTCGGATATCGACGCGCCGATCGTGACCTTGGCGACCGCGCACCCGGCCAAGTTCGGCGATGCGGTTGAGCGCGCGACTGGCGTGCGCCCGGTGCTCCCCGCGCGGGTCGGCGATCTGTTCGAGCGGGAGGAGCGGTACGAGACATTGCCGGCGACGTTCGACGCGGTGACCGCGTATATCGCGAAGACCGCGCAGGCATGACCGACCTGCCCTCACCCTTCCGGCGCGTCGCGCCTCCCTCCCTCTCCCGATGGGAGAGGGAAGGGGCCCGCGAGCCGGAGGCGAGTGGGAAGGGTGAGGGCAGTCGGAGGACGCGGCGGTGAAGCTCGACACGATGATCGGCGAGGCCTGGGCCGATTACGGGCTGGTCGATTCGGGCCACGGCCGCAAGCTCGAGCGCTACGGTCGCTTCCGCTTCATCCGCCCCGAACCGCAGGCGATGTGGGCGCCGGCGAGCCCGGAGTGGAAAGCCGATGCCGAGTTCATCCCGGGATCGGACGAGGAAGGCGGCGGGCGCTGGGAGTATAGCGGTCAGGTGCCGCGCGATGGCTGGCCGATGAAATGGGACGATGTCGCTTTCACCGCGCAGACCACGCCGTTCCGCCATCTCGGCTTCTTTCCCGACATGGCGCCGGTATGGAGTTGGATGCGCGGACAACTAGCGGGAGTCGACGAGGCCGAGGCGCTCAACCTGTTCGGCTATACCGGTGTCGGCACGCTGGCGCTGGCGTCGCGGGGCGTGAAAATGGTCCATGTCGACGCTTCGAAGAAATCGGTCGAGGGCGCGCGCGCCAATGCACGGCTGGCGGGGCTTGACGACAGGCCGGTGCGCTGGATGGTCGACGACGCGACCAAGTTCGCCGCGCGCGAAGTGCGGCGCGGGCGGCGCTACGACGGCATCCTGCTCGACCCGCCCAAGTTCGGCCGCGGCCCTGAGGGCGAGGTGTGGCGGCTCGAGGAAGGACTGCCCGGGCTGATCCAGGATTGCCGGCAATTGCTCGACGACAAGTCGCGCTTCCTGTTCTTGACGGTCTACGCTGTGCGCATGTCAGCGCTGGCGATCGGCGAATTGGTCGCCCAAGCGTTCGCCGATCTACCCGGCACGGTAGAGGCGGGCGAGCTAGCGGTACGCGAGGAAGCACGCGGGCTGTTGCTCCCGACCGCGATCTGGGCGCGCTGGAGCCGTTGATGCGTCGGATGTTGTTGGCGGTGGTGGGGACACTGCTTGCTGGTGGTTGCAGCAACGCCTGTCGCAACGATGTCGTGGCGATCGCTACTGCGCCGGGCGGCAAGCATCAGGTTGCCATGTACTCGCGCGATTGTGGTGCCACCACGGGATACTCGACTCAGGTCTCGATACTCGATGCCGGCGACGAACCGACCGGTGCTGGCAATGCCTTCGTCGCCGACGGCGGTACGGTTGCGACCGCCTGGGGAGGTCCATGGACAGAGGTCGCGTGGCTAGGCTCGGACCGCCTGCTGATCCGCTACGACTCGCGCGCGCGCATTGTCCAGCAGCCCAAGCGCGTCGACGGAGTGGCGATCAGCTATCAAGCGGTCGTGCGCTGACGCCGATCCGCCGATAACGCGCGCTACGAATCGCTGTCAGCCGCAAATTGTCGGGCGCCGCCCGGACCAGGGCCTTGCTTCCTCGATTTCGTAGGCCAATTCCAGCAACGCCGCTTCGCCACCGACCGGCGCACCGAACTGCGCGCCGATCGGCAATCCGTCCGTCGACCACGCGCCCGGTACGCTCATCGCCGGCGCGCCGACCACATTGTACGGCGTGGTGTAGCCGACATAGCGGGTGAGCCGTTCGGCCATCGTCTCGACAGGCAAATCGGGCGCGAGCCACCCGATCTCGGGGGGCGGTAACGAGAGGACCGGCGACAGGATCATGTCGAACTGCTCGAGCCACGCGTCATAGACGCCACGAAGCGAGGTGAGATAGGCGACTGCCTGGTCGACCGCTCCGTCCGGCGCGGCGGCGATGATCGTCGCCATGGCGAGGCTGAACGGTTCGACATCGTCCGTGCCCGGTGCGTGGCCGAGCCGCCGACCGTCCTCTGCGAGCAGATTGGCAGCGCCCTGCGACCAGGTCAGCAGGAAAGCATCGGCCATACCGACGATCTGTGCGGGCCAAGCGGTCGGCTCGACGTGATGGCCGAGGTCGCCGAGCAGCGCTGCGGTTCCTTCGATCGCGGCCGCGACATCGCGATCGGGCGATTGGCCGGATACGCTGTCGAGGACCAGGCCGATACGCAATCGCCGCGCCGATGGGCTGGTAATCCGTCCAACCAGCGGAAGGCCGGAATCCTTCGCCTCGACGGCGGCGAGCAAGGTAGCGCTGTCGCGAACGCTGCGCGATACGCACAATTGAACACTGAGCGGCATCGGGAAATGGCCCGGGTCGGTCGCCAGCGTGCGGCCGCGCGACGTCTTGAGCCCGAACAGGCCGCAGCATGACGCCGGAATGCGGATCGAGCCGCCGCCATCGCTGGCGTGCGCGAACGGTACGACATGCGCGGCGGTTGCCGATGCCGCGCCGCCCGACGATCCTCCCGCCGACCGCGCCGGATCCCAGGGGTTGCGCGTCGGTCCGAACGCCAGCGGTTCGGTGGTCGGCAGAAAGCCGTGTTCGGGCGTCGCGCTCTTGCCGATCGGATTGAGCCCGGTCGCGAGCATGCCGTCGATCAGCGGTGCCTGTCTGGTCGCCGCGGCCGTGCCGCCAGTGGCGCGCGTCCCCAGCCGCGTCGGCAATCCGGCAAAATCGTCGAGATCCTTGATCAGGAACGGCACGCCGGCGAACGCGCCGTCGCCGAGCGGTCCACGCGCCCGCGTCCTTGCGCGCTCGTAATCGTCGGTCACCAGGAAGTTGAGTTTCGGGTCGAGTGCCTCCGCGCGCACAATCGCCGCATCCACGACCTCGAGCGCCGACACCGCGCCGGACCGGATGGCGGTGGCCGTCTCGGTTGCATCCCAATCGGCCATGTCGTTCGCGCTCATGCCGGCCCCCTCCTTTTATCGTTGCCGTTAAGCTGTGGCGCGGATCGGCGGAGCAGGCAATGACGTCGCTACCCGCTTTCGACGGCGGGGCATCGTTGGGCAGCGAGCGCCGATCAACTGCGGGTCGTTCTGATCGGGTGGCGGCGGTCCGCGACCGCCACGCTGCTCAATCCAGCCCGGCCCGGATCGCGGCGCCGGCGACGAATGGCGCCCCGGCGACGAGCACCAGGCTGACCGCCGCCAGCAGTTTGAGCGCGCCAGCGCCGCCGTCGAGGCTGCCCGCGCCGAAGATCAGCAGCGGGACGGCGAGCGGCAGCAGCAGCAGTCCGGCGATCGCGCCCGCACCACGCAGGCCGGCGACCAGCGCGCCGGTCGCTAGGGCAAGTGCGGCGAGGCCGGGGGTGCCGATCAACAGCCCGATCTCGACGCGGATCAGGGTGTCGGGGGAAAGGTTGAGCAGCGCCGCCGCAGGGAGCGCCGCGAGCAGGATCGGCGGCGCGAAGGCGAGCCAATGGGCGATCAGCTTGGCGAAGGCGATCGTCGCGGCGGACTGGCCGCGCGTCAGCAATTGGTCGATCACGCCGCTAGCGAGGTCGGGTGCGACGAGGCGCTCGATCGGGATCAACGCGGCGAGCAGGGCGGCGGCCCACAACACGCCGCCGCCAACACGCGCGAGCAGCTTCGCATCGGGGCCGATCGCGAAGGGGAACAGGATCGCGACGAGCAGGAAGAACGCCACCGGCAGCAACGCGCCGCCGCCGATCCAGGCGCGGCGAAGGTCGCGGGCGATGAGTAGGGCGAGGGGAGAACTCATGCTGCGCCGCGCACATTGCTATCACCCAGGCCTTCGCCGGAGCGGGATTTAAGGTTGGCGTCTGACAGATCGATGGGGATCGCCCGTGGCAGGGCGATCGGCGTGTGGCTCGCTACGAGGATTGCTCCGCCGTCCGCTCGATGCCGCGCGATTGCCGCTTCGAGCAATT
>Ga0307513_10003397_pt1 | contig 21628 bp, 30 predicted proteins | sample 15_EM_MG_FD_202174 | JGI IMG/M metagenome (GOLD analysis project Ga0307513, IMG submission 202174) | Populus trichocarpa ectomycorrhiza microbial communities from riparian zone in the Pacific Northwest, United States - 15_EM | ecosystem: Host-associated > Plants > Roots > Unclassified | place... | reverse complement strand
CAAGTGCCGACGGAGAGGAAAGGATAAAACTACTATTGCCGGCTGCCTGAACAATAACCCCTACCAGGAAGTGGCTGAGGGGTAGGCGTCCGCCCCGGGTTGAGTGCCCGGTATGTCGGCGACGCTTGCGGACTTTAGCATGGGCCAAGGAGGTAGTGCTATACCATGACCCAGCGTAACCTACTCACGAGGTTCGCGACCGTAGAGTAAATCGCGGGAGCGGGAGGAGGACGAGGGGAGTTACCCGGCGAGGAGAGCCACTCAGCAGTGGAGGTGCCAGCTATCGTGAGGGGCAGTAGGGTGCCAGCCGAGGAGGCAGTAAGGTGCCAGCTAGAGAAGGGCGTAGCAGTACGGTGCAAGCGGATCTGACGCGTGGGAAGCGGGAGTGGGAAGGCTCGCCAAAAACCAAGAAGTACGAACGCGGAAGACCGAAGCAGGGTCACGATTTTTCGAATGCCGACCGTACCGACCGAGCAACTCAGGAGAGAGTGCAATACCAGAGAGCAGGGCCACCAGGGCAACTACTTCACCGATAGCCCGAGACTGCGACCACGTGTTGACGAGGAAAAGAGGGTTGCCGACCGTGCAAATCGCTAAGCGAGACGAGTCGCGAAGTGCGGGGTAAAGGGTAGGAACATCAACGCGAGCGAAGACGAACGGAACCAGGAAGGAATCCATAACCCCCGGGAGGGGAGGCCAGAGGCCCCAGAGAGAGGAAAGAGATAAAGGCGTGATAAACCCCCGAGCAGATGCCACGGACGGGGCAGATCAGAGGCGAAGGACACTCTCACGATGATTTCCCATGGTGTTGAGATTTCAATCGCTGGAGGTGGAGCGGACGAGAAAGATGCAGGAAATAGGGAGCGGAGCCCCCTTATTTAGAAGGAAATCCTAGCACAGCCTTTGCCGCCCGACTCATACCCCGGTATGAGTCGCATATCCGCGTAACCAAGGAAACAATACAATTTGTCGTAAACCTTACAAAGGAAATCCCTCATAGCAACCGTGTAATAAAGAAAGAACACCAAAGTTATCCCAACACGTATCTCATCAGGGGACCGTGAGACTTATAGCCCTTTCTGTAAGAAGGAAAAGGGACAGAGAGTACATGTATCAGACTTTCTAACCTCTATTGGTTGATTGAGCAGTGGAAATGCATGTGAGATCCTGAAGTGTGAAGGCGACATTTGCTGGAATGGGGCAAAGATCTTGTAACAGATCAAGGAGAAGGTCATCCCGCAGTTTGCCAGGGATTTTCCAGGCTGTCAGGCACTATTCATGTTTGCAATGCGAAAAACCATTGCAAGTTCGCTCCTGATGCATTGAGAGTATCTAAGATGAATATAGCGGATGGAGGAAAGAATACACTGCCTATGTGAACAACCTTGATGCCGGATGAAGACTGCCCTGATAGAGGTTTGAACCAGAAAATGGTACTAGTAGATACAGGTATATCAAAAGGACTTTGAACAGTTCTTGTAGAACGTGGACTATGGCCAACAACTGGGTCTTGCTTCTTAACACAATACTGCATCAAAACCACCTTTGGAAAATCAAAGCTCAATCCCCTTTGCTTAAAAGGTTGTTTCTCGTGTGCTAATGGACTCTTAGGTTTGGAGCCGGACTTTGCTGCTCAAAAAGGAGAGATTCAGGAAACAATTGAAGCAGCTGGTCACCTGCTGTTGTTTTATCCCCTTTTTGACTACGAGCTCAACTTTATCCAGTACTACTGGGATGCCACTAAACACTTTACTCGTCAGAATTGTGGATTTGATTTTCCCTGTCTGAAAAGGTGGTCCCCAGGCATTGGCACAGGTTCGAAATACTTTGATTTTAAAATTCTTCAAGAGAATACAACAAATAATCGCTGCCTATGAAACTGGAGAAATCTATGGATCGAACACATATAAACATCTTGTATCCTCTAAATTCAATCTTACAGCAAAGTCCATTCTAACTCTACCTAGTCTGTTCTTTTGCTAATGTTCTTCTTCCTGTATTATTAATTAAATTACATCTTCCACTTAGCTTCTCTTATTTGATACTATCACTCCCTAATAATATGATATGTCAGCAATATTTTACAATAATATTATGATAACTGAATATCTTCTGTATGACAAAAGACCAAAAAACACCCTAAATCCTGCACAAGGGACATTTTGACCTAATATTTTCTGCCAAGCCTACGTCCCCGTTTCATTAGACTTGGTGAACGTTATAGACGGCCGGAACCATAGCCAATACATGTCGATCTTCTGTATCTGTCCCTCCTCGCAAACCGTGTTTACTCGCCCTAATAGCCTCATGTGATTAGATAATTTGGTAGCGGAATTTGGGGAAGGACGAGGAACGGGGGGCTAGTTTTCAGTGATGGGGTTGGCATCACATACAGCCCGAAGTATAATACTGTGATATGTTCTCACTCGCGCTCTAGAGCCCAGACGCTCTAATAATGGTTTTTTCGTATCTTCCATTTTTTTGCTACCGACTCTCATGAGAAAGTCTAACCCTCCAGTAGATTCTCACAAACTCACACTCGAATACTGTAGCTTATTGGCCCCTTGTTCGTGGTATTGCCGTTATATTTCCGAGCACCAAATTTTCTCCATCGAGGGAATCACTATCATGGTTGCCAACGCCTATGGTTCTCATTAATCCCCACCGAATTTTTGTGGTCTCGGAATTTTCCGAATTCCCATTGCATGGCGTCATACCTACCAATATGGGTAAGAATCGATGAACAAACCTACCCACGTTGTCGGCGGCAACAGAAATGGTAGCGGTTTTCCTGCGGCTCTCCATGCTGATCACCGAAATTTTCTCCTCGAGATTAATTTACTCGCTACCTCCAGCATCACCAACAAAACAAATATGCCCCCAAGCACAATCGCGGAAAAAAAGGAGCGACTGTATGATTCCTGTCCTCTCCCTTTTCGAATAACCAAGCTAACCCACCCACAGGCCGGTCCTGATAGAAAAGCCCATCCCACTAGAATTCGACATGGGCAATCTCTGCGCGTTCGACACAAACCCACTCGACCCCACCACCTACTCTCATTCTCTCGAGGAGTGCCTCAACGACGCCGCTAGGGACTGCGCTCAGGCTTTGATCAATCAAGTGCTCACCACGCTTCCCATGAAGAGTGCTTCAGACGGGGTTTACGCTGAGTTGCCGGATCCTGTGACCCCATTGCCGAGAGAGAAGCCATTGCCCAAGGCTAAGGAGCCTACGAAATGGTTTGTTCACTATTTTTTCCTCTTTCCCCCTCTTCATTCGTCCCGAGGGGAGGGGCGTCGTGGCAATCGTGCTGACATAGGATCAGGGAGCTGTTTGCGAAGAAGAAGGGCATCAAGACAAAGGCTAAAGATGGCAAGCTCGTATATGACGAAGAAAAGGGCGAGTGGATTCCCAAATGGGGTTATAAAGGAAAGAACCATGACGACGAGGATGATTGGATTGTTGAGGTTGATGGGAAGAAAGAGAGGGGAAAGGGCGAGGATAGGAACCCACGGGCTCTCAGTAGAGAAGAGAGAAAGGATCGGATCAAGAAGAACGAGAGGCAGATGAAGAAAAACGAAAAGAGGGCCACGGCAGGAGATAAAAGTCTGGCTATTCGAAGTGGAAGGGTCGGAAAGAGATAAAATCGTTTGAAGCCTTAATGAAAGCTTTCTTACGAAATAATCTGGCGATCAAAGGTTCACTTTTGTGTACAGTATTCGGTATCCAAATTGTATATAGCTACTATAGGTTTTGTTAATGCGTTCCGAATTTCTGGTGTTGGTGTCCTTTTTTTCCATTTCGGCTCGCAAAATGCCATTTACTGTGAGCAAACAACCCTAACCACTTGCGGCGTCGGTAGAGCATCACCACGCGCAAAGAAGCCTAACGCGTCCTCCAGCGCTTGAGGCGATAATCCAAAGGCAACAGCCTTCCCGACCACGACCACCCCCCTTCGTACCTCCCACGACATCAAAAGGAAGAGCGTCAGAGCTCACAGCTCACAATAATGTCCGATCAATCACCCTGCTTCCTGTACAAGGAGACACGTGTGAATCTTGACTGGGATGACTCCTGTGGAAATATACTTAATATCTTCCTTCCAATCCACCATTCCGGACCCACCAGACGAACCTCCTCGCACACTAACATTCTGAAAAAGCCCGAACCCGACAAACCAGATACCTTATTCCAGTACCGACACCTTGCTACGGCGGCCTCTGTATACTACCGACCGATTGAGCGATACCCCAGATGTATCCTATGGAGGGTGCTGGAGGAAGCGCAGGTACTCTCGCTAACATCAGTAGACTTTACCAAACCCCACGATACACGGGGAGAGTTCTCCAGCACATTTAGATTCTACTTCCCGGATACAATCAGGCCCGGATGCGTCGGGTTTGCGGACGCTCCTAGTAAGGATGAGTTGGTAGTGTATGTCATGACCACTGGGAACATTATTTACACCTTGAATTTGTCGGCGGACTTCTTCCTCCGGGGCGCGGTTACTAGGAAGACTTCGAAAGATAGCGATTATTGCAGAACCTTCTTGCCTTCGTCATTCACCCTACATTCACCGCACTATCTGATAGCCATTGATCATGAAACCTTGCTTGTTTCATTGCAGGACGGTGTGCTACTTAAACTTGAGAAGAGTGATGCGCTACCAGAGGGTATGTTGAATTGGATATGGAACTTATTTAATTTTGCGCTCACGGTGGGGTAGATCCTGAGATGTCGGTGTCACGATATATCGAGAAGACCTTTAGTGAGGGTACCTATATGGCTTTTTTCAAAAATAGAATGCCATACTTTAGGCCCGGGACTGTCAAACACGGCCGCGAAAATGTTTCGTTCGCGGCAGTTATATCTTCAGCGGTCTATTTCCCGCGGCAGTACGAGGACGGTATGGGGGAGGGGCATCAAGTTGGCCCACTCTTGTTTACCGTATCTGTGGACCATACCTTGAAGACATGGTCATTAGACAAAGGTGTTCTCTTACACGCGATAGACTTGCTCAATGAAACCGCTCCTCCATCGTCTAAAATGAAGGCCCTGCTATCTCCAGCATCGTCTCAGCTATTAACTGTGGTCGACACCTCTTTTCGGGATGGCCACATGTTTTACCTCGTTAGCTTTTCCTCTGCAACAACAGGGAAGTTCAAATTCTGGGGAGCTCAGCAGGGTATCGACGGAGAATATCAAGGACTTGTGGATTTATACCCAGACGAAGAGTTCACGGCGGACCCACCTACACTGAACTCTGTTTGGATGATATCCGAGTTTCGTATCACACCCATACCAGGCGACAACAATGGCCTCCTTAATCTATGGGTTCTATGGAAGAGTAATACAACCTTCCGGGTACAAAATCTACAATTCCACATTCTGAACGTTAAAGAATACTGGAACACCTGGGCAACAGCTATTGCTGACTCCCTACATGGACTTCCTGGAATCCCACCAAGTAATGTCACCTCTGAGGATATCACGGATTATTGGATGGATTGGGTATTCTGCCCTGGGAGATTCAGTGATTCCATCCTTCTCACAGCATTGGATATTCATCGATTGTTCTATTGGGCGACTGCTGGCTCCCCGGTTGACGATCCAGTAGATCCATTACAAAGTAGAGTTGCTAAAGCCATCCCCGGCGCTGTCGAATTGCACAAGACGGAGGATGGGTTGCCGGACTACGAAAGATACAATCATGAACTGAACACACAATGGGTGAGATACGCTCGTTTGTGTACAGAGCTCGACAAGCAACGCTGTGAAGCACTATCCCTTGTAGCAGATCCCCACACAGGCTTCGTATGGACTGTGAACGCGGATGGAATCACCGCGTTACGAGAATGCACCGAATCCGAGATGATGCAGCATAACCACCTCACCTTTGCATTCAACAAGGATATATTCTCACACCGGTCGCCTCGAAAACTTGGGGCCGGATTGGCGAGTACAGAGTTATCTGATGCTATGCTTTTGGTGCAAGCTGCCACCAATTTGAGGAACAGTCTGACTGGAAAACTGTACGAAAATTGTCTGTGGAGGTTACAAAGGGAAGTGTTGGAAGATGGTGTGTTTGCATTCGAGGACCGCATGCTGTCTCTTTATCAGAATTGTTTGGAAGGGGAGATTTCAGATGACGATTGGGACAAATTTGAAGAGACGACAGGGGCAATGAATGATCCACAAACGGCGTTTTACTCTATCTTGTCGAGTTTGTTTCAGGCTGTGGGACGTGCTGGGGCAGCTAAGCTGACGACATTTGGAGGGAAAGTACTCGTGGCTGGGAGTCGTGAGGTCATTCATATCAACCATGATATATTGTTTGGCCTGGTGTTTGTTCTGCTGATGCTCGTCTTTGAGGGGGGCCATCCAAAGATTGATAGCCCCGATTCGCTATATCTGCAGCTCCTGAACTACATGCGGGAGTATGAGGTTCTGAACTGGATGGCACGAACACCACTGTCGATTCCTGACCCTAGGCTTTCGGCAGACGACGAACTTGCAAAAGGATTGGCGGGCCTGAAAGTCACTGGATCAGACCAGGCAGTTGCCTTACAGAAAAGGAAAGGTTCGGTCCTTCAGCTAATGCTTCCCGAGAACTCCGGTCCTCCCCCTCATGGGCCTGGGAGGAGTGGCTCAGTGGCGATATCTGTATGTATACAGCAATATTTAGCTAGCTTGGAACTCACAAATCATGGGAACGGGTTCGCAGATGTTGGCGCTGCTCTCTTGAGCATCAATGCTGCTGGAACTGCGATGGAGTTTCAGAAGTATCTTCCGGCTACAAGTTGGGGATTTTATGTGAGGGCGAGAATACAGCTGAAGGATCGCAGTAAAGATACTGCTGCAGTAACCTTCAAGAGAGCTGCTTATGGGCTAGGTAAGTTTTTCCTCCCCTTTTCTCAGGGCTTCTTGTGTTAATACTTGCTCTCAGCTATAGCCAATCCAGCGTACTTTTCCACGATAAAATCACTCCTGAGCGAAATCGATCTTGAGACTTCTATTGGAAAGGGCCTACCGCAGTATTATCTACATGTTGCGTGTTTGTTTGAGGAGGCAAAAGCACTAGAATACCTCGTCGAGTTCTGTCAATTGGCTTTCACAGCATTAGGAGACGAAGCAAGCACCCTTCCCCTTTCCCTCTCATTTCATCACTAACCCTGCATAGAACGACTCTACAATAAGAACAGAAATCCTTCTGAAACTATTCCAATCAACACTATCCCTCTCCCTCTTTGACGAAGCCTACTTAGCACTAACCCTCTACACCAACAAACCCCTCCAGAGAACAGCCCTACGGGAACTCGTAGGTGCAACGGTCGAACAAAGTGAAGGTGCAAGACTATGCCAATACCCCTTCGTCGGCCTCCAGGATGACGTGGACGAAGCTCTAGCATTCAAGTGTTCCACGATAATGGACGTGTCTGTGGGTCCGCAATTCCACAAAGTCCTATACGCGTGGAGGACGCAGCGGGGTGATTATCGAGGAGGTATGCCTGCCCCTACCTACCCCAAGCGAGCAGACAACTGCTAATCTGTAAACGAATAATGAAGCGGCATCAATCCTCCATGAACGCCTCCAGCGCTTGCAAACCGCAAACATCGGCTCCGCTGACCCTAGCTCACGCAGTGTCTCCGACGGCTTCTTGGTCTTGCTCAACGCGCTATCGTGCGTCGGTGAAGAGCAGGCTTGGGTATTATCTACCAAACGTGCGGAAGGTGATGACGCCGCCGGCGCTGAGAATACGAAGAGGGCGAAGCTCGCTAATGGTATGATATACCTCCCTCCCTCACCTCCTTCCCCTCACTACGTTTGTAAGAGGCGATACTCACTCGATTCCAGCAACCACTTCCTCACCCCAACGCCGACAAGTGGTCACTTTAGAGGACATCAGGAAGGAGTACCAGAATGAGGTAGAGAGGATTGGTCTGCTACTTAACGGGGGGTTCTTTGTTTAAGTTATTTTCTTATATCATATGCCGGGGCAAGTAGGAGTGAGAGCGGACTCCCATAACCTAACCACGGAAACCGTTACCCTTTACGCATTTTTGTATGATAAATTTGGGGCTTTGTCGGAATAATCTAGTTGTCGTTTGTTACGCTGTTCGCCCGTTACCTCCGATACCCTAGGGGCCGATATGAGTAGAATGTATAAATAGGCCACATATAAAAAAGCGGATGCGCGGTATGTCACTCGCCTTCACATCCTTTGTCCGCCATCTGTTCAGAGTTTCAGAAACCACCCTCAACACCCTATTCTCATAACCAACCCAGCAACAACCACTATTCTATATCCAAACCCCAAAACTTTCCCGCCATCGCCGCCGCCGCGTGTTAATAAACCCGATCCTATCGCCGGTGCAACATGTATAAACAAGAAATCCGTAATAAGCTTGTACTGCCTCCATAGTACGCTGCTCATATAATACGACTAATTTCCTAGTGTATAAACAGTACCATAGAGTTTGAAATGTTGGTGGGGTTGAGTTTTTTTTTACCAGTTTTTGTTGCGTAGCTTGCCTGACGCATATGACACCACTCGGATATTGACTTTTGGTCCCTTCTTTCCTTCCTTTTTTTTCGGTGATGGGGGGAGAATGCAAGTAAGAGGGGGGAGAGGGGGGAAATGCGGAGGTTGAAACGCAGTGATGTTGGCGCCTGGTTTTTGTATTGCTTGAGACTGGTAGGTAGGGAGTCGCTAGGTGGTGTGTAGTGGCAGTATAAGTTGTACATATCAGTGCCGCAGCACCGTATTCTGGAGACACGCGTCCGCAAGAGTCCTTATGACCCGCTTTATTTGAGCTAGTTTCCTAATGCTATCACGGCCTAAGCCTTAGTGATACTCTCTGCGTACTTCGCTGTCCAAGCTGCATATCCGACTCTCCGACGCACCTCCCGACACCATTTTAAAGGTTGCCGCAACCACACTTCCATGTGCAGTATGATACCGGTACGGTATGCCAGCAGCAGCACAATCCCTCATCCGCAGTCGCAAGACACCAACCATCCCACCCCGCCTCCGCCAACCGCCAACAGCAAAGCCTCATAGGTTAAGTTATGAGGACGAAATAAAAAACTTTTTTAATGAGCTACTGTATGTACTCGTCAATCCATCCACCCATTTCCAAATAACACAGGACTCCGGGGACGCCACCAGAACAAATAATTAAACAAAAAAGAAAGGAAGAACGCCACCATAGTGAATTAATGTGAAAAAAACACAAAATCGGGGGGGCAGAAAAGAAAAGAGTAATGAAGTATGAAATCTGATAAAATCTGTGTCGAGCCTCCACATTCTGTAGGCAGGATGGAATCTATCGAGTAAAGGCGGCCTAACAAAGAGAAGATAATAGTAGAAGAAAAAACAAACAAGAATAAACCAGACGCCATTTCCACCAACTCATAAAAATGAAAACCCGTATATTACACGTACATACCGCCGAGGATGTCGGTTGACCTATTATACAAACCCGCAAATGTTAGTATTGTTGGGAGTTTTAGCGTTCGTGCCTTTTTTATACCGTCTATTATCAATTGAGTAGGCTCGCGATGGTGATAGTCGGAGAAGGTCGATCAAAAGCGATGGATCGCTCAGGGATCGGGGTCGAAGGTGGAGGAGGAGTGAGGGGGAGAGCGACTTGCATTGGGGCAGGAACTTCAGTGACTTTAGCTACCTCCAAGGAAGCGGCAGGAACGGGGGTGTTCTGGGGCACGAGGACTGCTTCTGCCGCTGCCGCCTCCGCAGTAGGCTTTCGGGCTTTTGATAGTGTTGTGACTTTTGCCGCTGGGGCTTTTGCTTTTGGTGATCTAACTCGAGCCTTGGCCGGCTTAGCTACTACTTTTTTCACAACTTTAAAAGCAGTTGCAATAGGCCCAGGTTTCTGAGCATCTACTTTGGCCTTTGGTTTTGCGGCTGTCGCCTTGGGCGCGGGCTTCGTCTTCGCTTTCGATTTTTTCGCTATGGGTTCCACCCTAGTGTCTGATGCCGGTCGTTTTTTTGTGTTCTTCGCCGGTTTGGCAATCTTGGGATGGGGACTGATTGAGGGGCTAAGAAGTTGGGGAACATGGACCTCCACAGAACTGCTATCCCTAGGAGGTTCGTCGGGATCAAGCTCAATGAAGGAACCACAACTATCACTATCCGTCTCGATCTCCGGCTGAGGTTCACTCCCATCCCACCTTGGCAAGCTCACCATCTTTGCGACCTTTTCGCAATCTCCGCCAACAATCAAGTCGAAGACCCCTTCAAAGTCTCTTCCCACTGGGGGTGCATCTTCGTTGATCCAAACAGTCATTCCTCCCCGGTAATCTTGAACAACTCCGCACATTTCCCGGACAATTCTCCGAACGCCAGGGACCTTGAGACTCGTTCCGACAACAATAAGACAATCCGGGCGGGACTTCAGGTCGGCCTTAGTGACTGCGCCAATCGCTTCTGCATCCGGGTTGAATTCGTTGTAGAGAACTATTCTGGGGCGCAGTTTACCGACTCCAAGGGCACGCTTGCCAGCTATACCTCTCACACAATCCATCTCAAGGCACTCCGAGCAATCCGGAGGCTCCGAACCCCTGAAAAGGGACGCCTCGAATTCCGCTAACCACCCACACTTTGAACACACCATTTTCTCTAATCCCCCATGCAATTGAATTGTCCTGGGCCACGGTCCTTTATTACCAAGCGGCACGTTAGTCTTCAGGGGCTCCAATTGTGTATCAATGCAGTCGACGTTTTGCGAGTAGAGTCTGAGAAGTCTCCCCTGTATTGCCAACGTAGCTAGGAGATGATGAAATAAGGTTGGAGTAGCCTGGGTGGTCATTGAGTGCAAATTCCTGACCATTTCATGGAATGAGGAAGTAAGTTGATCGTCTTTGTAAACGGAAGCATCGAATAGCTCTTTGCCAGAGGTCTTCAGCTTCATGTCATTCCTGAGGGAAGAAAATAATCCTCCAGAGGAGCGGAAATCGGGGACTGTGTAACCAAGCTGAGTCAGCACGAGGACGAACATGTAGTGGCATTGAAAAACCACACCAAAAAAAAGGGTGGAAGCGAGGACCAGGGCTGGCTGATTTTTGCAGGAAGACTTACTTCCGGCTCTTACAGAGATACCAGCGCCAGCAATGACAACTATCTTCTTCTTCTTGCGCAATAACTTTAATAAAGTGTCGATTTGCGATTTTTGTGCCTTTAATACTTCCTCCGTGAGTGGAAGACGAAGATTGATATGTTGGGGAGGCTTCCGCCTAGGGGGTTCGGAAGCAGTAATTTTCAGCGTTTTGGGGGGAGGTTCCGTTTCGGGCGGCATCGTGTACGTAGTAGGATGTCTAGAATGGGAGAAAGGTCAAAGGGTGTTGTTGTTGCTGCTGCTGCTGCTACTGTTGTTGTTGTTGTCGTTGTTGTTACGTGGAGAAGGAAACAGGAGGGGGTAAGGGACGGAGCTCGATTTCTAAAAGGAGGAGAGTGGTGAGGTGAACCAGGAAGGGCGAGGAAGGGCGGGAAGGAAGGGATGACGGAGGAGGAGGAGGGTAGAGGGGGGTTAATAGCAGTTGTTGTCATGTTGCGTGCGGCACACAGCTGCAGAAGCCCAAGTTTACATACTGCACCCTCTCCTCTCCTCTCCCCTCCTCTCAGTCCTGGTCGCTACCAGTTACAACACAACTACTCTCTCTACAAGCACTGACACTAACACAACTGAACCCACCGATAAGCCGGTGCTGGAACTTGCCCAAAAAAAAAAGCTGCATCTTGCTACCCATTGGCCTGTGTTTCAATGAAATGACAGCAAAGTTTGCTAATATCCTTTTTTCCCTCCTGGCTTTTTCTTTTCTTTTCAAGGATTGGGGAAAGCTCACATTGCATACCTCCCCTTGCTTTGCCTTTCCCCTCTCTCGCCGCAAGGAAAGGCAAGCTAAAGTAATTGGTGTGGAGTGGTGAATATCATAGGATAGTTTATAAGGGAGAAAAGCACGGCTCCCGATCTTAGACTGTTCATCGGGCTCTCGTTCTGCTCGTATGAAATAGTTCCTAGGCTCGCCTATTGCAAGACTATTTGCGTAGACATTCCACAAGATAACATCTAATTTTTTCTGCATTTTATACTGTCCAATGCTTTCGAAGAGCGCCCCAATATTCCGACCGAACATATGATTCGGGTGTGTATAGCCTGACACGATACGGCACGGTATTCTAAGAGTGAGACGCTGGCCTTTACCGTGTAGTAGCTTACGTCTATAATATTTTGACTATGATACGGTTGATATCCGATGCCTATTCTATTCACTTTTTTTATATTTTTTATTCCGTTGACAGTTGAGTGGTTAAACCGGTTGTCTTCATTTTTGGGGGTCGGGGCTGTTTCGCCATGGTCTCCTTGGGGCTCGTTTCGTGCAATGTGAGAAGAGATTCGCCTAGCGGGCGCCCATGAGGGGAACTTTTCGGAATGGCCTGCTTGCTTACGCGGGTGACTGCCGTACCTTCCCCAACGCATTATTATAGAACCTGATCCTGTAGTATCTGCCTCCCCTAATTCTACCGATGAACACCGGGATAAGACTGGAACCCTAGTATTGAATGTCTGGGTGGATGTAACGTGAGTGGTTGTACCAATAAAGTAAAGGACACATTAGCGGTTTATTTGAAAGCTGATACTCGCATACTAGGACGTACGGGTAGAGTAGAATGCGGTACGGCACTGCACCGTAGGGCGGCATAAGAGCGCACATTAATAAGTCACCTATGTGCGTACCGGATGTGTAAACTTGTGCATGATCAGGGCAGAGTGTGGCAGTTACGCTTCTTGCGTATGGTGGGTGCTGTGGGAGCGGTACCTGTGAGTGGAAGACCAGGGAAAGGGTAAAGGGGGAGGAAAACAACCAAGCCGAACCAGCCGCCGCACGAAGCGAAGGATAAAAAGAGGGTGGGGAGAATAGGAAGAAGAGGGAATAATATATTGTATTTGACTTGACAGCGGGCCACAAGAGGGCAGAGGAGGAGGAGCAGGAGGAGGAGAGCAGGAAGGTCAGTTAGAGATAATTTCTCGAGGAGATGGCCAGAGAGTAAATTCCATACCGAGAGGGGGGAGTCTCGGTATAATATGTTTCACATTCCAGCGTATTAGAGAGAACAGGGGCTGCGGAATGCTTGGTCCTTCCAAGACGGGTTAGACTGACCAAACGAGTGGAAGCATGGCAAGGAAATCCTCCGGTTGACGAAATCATGGGGTGAAGAGGCCGGACATCTGCAACCGTAAAATTGACGCAAGTTTAGGATATCCTTTTTTTCCGGTAGGCTGTGAGTGGGAGTGAGGGTGTGTGTGGGTGTTGATGCGTTATGTAAGCCAAGGATATGAATTGGCTTGACGAAGCTCGCTTCTCTCCGTTGGTTTCCCCATTGTCCTGTGCAAGGCCCATCCATCCCCCTTAGTCATCTCAGCCCCAATCTCGCCCACGTTTTCTTTGTGTGTGACACGTGAATCCCATTAATTTTGACTCGAACTCATGCCAGATCACGTCTTCCCTTGACGTTATCTGGAAAAAAAAAATCAGAGTCAATATTTTATCTCCCCGCAATTTTTTTACATTAACCTCTCTTGCCCGCTCACTCTTCAACTCACATTATACCCCTATTTCACTGTTTAGTTGGTTATTTATGACTCTTCGTCCACTATCCACTGCTTCAACATGATTAAGGACGAATCCTTTAAAGCCAAGGATCGTTTTTTTGAGGACCTCTATTCCCTTGATTCCATTGTCGAGGATGACGACCTGTACGAAGATAATCTAGTCTCTACACTGCTAACAAAGACAAAAGATCCTGCTATCAGGAATCCTCGTACCTTACCTAAACTCACTCGGGCTCGTACAGCCGCTACGTCAAATGTAAGGCCTGTTTCTAGTTCAAGAGCTGCGGTTTCAAGGACCCTTTCTCTGCCCGCCCAAAAGCTTCCCCCCTCCACCATGCCCAATAAACCTATGTCTACACTTTCGGCCTCTGCTTTCGTGGCTTCCTCGGCTCAGCACGAGGCATCCAGCTCCCCTTTTCTTCTCGCATCTTCAACATTTGTTGCGACCCCCTCTTCTAGGGCTGCCGCTACCGCCGCTCGTTCGTCACTGCCTTTACCTGATGTGCCATCAGTGCATACTCCAACGCCTACAGCCCCCCCTGAATCCTCGAGAATGTCCGTTGCAGGCTCGGCAGGTTCCACAAAACGAAAGCGCTCCTCGAAGGCGGCCAACCAACCAACTGCCAGAGGCTCTCAGCCCATCTTTTCAGACCTTGTTTTCTGTAGGTAACAAAAATCGTATCTACACATGGGCAAAATTACTCACGATCTTGCAGACTTTATCCCAAACGATATTAAGAATCCAGCAAGGAAGATACGGGTTCAGAAAGCCACTGAATTTGGCGCTTTTTGTATAAACGAATGGAATGATCGGTGTATGTTCAGGATGGATTATCTTATAAATAACAACTCCTCAATTTACTTTCAAAAAGCATGGGTTAGGCTAATACCGTAGGAACATAAGTTATCACTCACATTATTGTCGAAAGCCATTTCAAATATCTCGATGTCCTCAAGTATCTGAAACTCGAGAAGTTACCAGTAATCAGCACTCTGATTTCCTCTGGCCTTGCAAACTTCTGAACAGCAAATTCTTTGTAGGAAAACATCACCGTTGTGAATCAAGACTATACAGGCGACTGCCTACATCATGGCCGCATCCTTGATCATACCCAGAAGATTTACGGGATTCACGGCCGCGCACCCTTGTCACCACCTCAGGCTCCAGCCCCGCCACCTCATCCTGTCAACGAAATACCCCCACCGTCACCACAGAGCCCTCAAATCAAGCCCCCCCGGCTGAAGAAGCCTCTGGAAAGGTTAGCTTAGGCACTCACTTTAATTAAATTAAGGATTACAGCCTTCCTAACGTATATACAGTACTCAAACCTCTTCGCACCCGCCCTCTAGCCTCTCGAGCTCACAGCCTTTCGAAATTGATGCCCCGGTGCCCACACGCAGCGATTACGTAGCCTCAACTGTGCCCGGAGAAACGGCTCCAAAAGATGACCTGGACATGATAATTGATGAGGCAAACAAAATTGGCCCCTTGGTAAGAACATGATATATCGCTCGCTGGAAAATAACTGATGGCCTGAAGCCCCTGGAAGACGAAGGAGATGAGCCAAAGAGCGTGGAGGAGATAGAGACGACAGATGACGAGCAGGGTTCCCCGGAGTCGGCCAAAAGGCAGAAAACTAAAGGCAGGGGAAGAAAGAGCGGTAAACCTGGACGCTCTCTAGGAACATTTCAGTGCCTGCAGAAAAGCGATGGAAATCAGACGGAGGGCAATCCCAATCAGCGGACTATTGAGATTGTGAGATCTAGAGTGGAAATATCACTAAAATATTTGCTAACGGCGACGACGAAAAGTTATCAGAGATGCAACGTTATTATGAAATGCTGAAAGATACTTGGAGGTCTTTGGGGTACAGGAAGGCTATAGCTACTTTGAAGAGACAGGATCGTAAGATCAAATTTGCTAATGAAGCACGAGAGTATGCCATCTCCCCGATCCTAATCGAGATTCGTGCTCATAGAATAGGCTCCCGGGAATTGGCGACAGAATAGCCACGAAAATTGAAGAAATAGGTGACTGCCCTCCTCCTCACACAACCGCCCCCTGATTCTGACCTGTATCAGTCCGAACCGATCGCCTCCGAAGACTTGATTACACAAAGATGGACCCTGAAGATGCGGCATTGAGGCTATTCCTTGGTATTTACGGTGTAGGGTGAGCAACCCTAATCGCCCCAAACAATTCCACCTACTAACACATCTTTCAATAGTGGAGTAAAGGCTCAGAAATGGGTAGACGCAGGATATAGGACTCTAGATGATATAAAAGCCCATGTGCGACTTACTTCATCTCAGCAAATTGGGATTGAACACTATGAAGACTTCCAGCAGCGCATCCCACGGGACGAAGTGAAGCAGCACGGCGACATTGCCATGCGTATTGCGCACGAAATGGATGCAGAACTAAAGCTTGAGATTTTGGGGTCGTATAGGCGGGGTGCCAAGGACTGTGGTGATGTGAGATTTTGATTGAGCCATCAGTAAGGTGGTTGGTTAACTGGTTGACGTAGATTGACATCATGATTACCAGAGAGGGTGCGGAGGCGCATGCAATTACCGGTATGACATCCTCCCCCAGTACCTGGTTCTCACTGTAAGCTGACCATTGAATAGAGATTCTCCGCGAACTCGTCGAAAAGCTCTTCGAAATTAACTTCTTACAATGTGCCCGTACGTCTCCTTCACGGCAATGTATTCACTATAGAGCATTCAATAACTCCTCGCAGTTGCAACCCCAAGAAGCTCAGACAATGGCACAAAATGGCACGGCGCATCAAAAGTCTCCTCGGGGCCCTGGCGTCGAGTAGACTTCCTAGTAGTCCCCTGGGCTGAGCGCGGCGCGGCGCTACTATACTTCACAGGCAACGACATCTTTAACAGGTCCCTCCGTCTATTGGCCTCCAAAAAGGGCTTCAGACTCAACCAGAGTGGATTGTACAAAGACGTTCTGCGCGGAAGGGACAGAACAAAGTTCACAGAGGGAGTTCTGGTGGAGAGCGAGTCGGAAGAGAAGATTTTCGAAATCCTAGGCGTGCCATATAGGCCGCCAGAGCATAGGATTTGCTGAGTTGACTGTTTAGGATATGGACCCGGAAGACTAGGCTCCGTACCAAATTTCTAGCAAAGGATGTGGCGGTTTTTAACGCACGATACGATACCAAACGTTTCTGTACCGTAGTGTAAATATCAATTCGGAGCCTTTACCCACAAAAGAGGCCACAGAAACTAACCATGGGAAGGGGCACGGTACTAGCGATGCTGCTAGGCGGTACAACTCTGGGGAGTTAGATTAGTTATGGTAAGAAAAGCGATGCTCTGGAGTGCCCCTCTACTGGAAGTTCGAGCTGAGTGATTACGTAGTTCCTGGGAGTTTGTGTTGTGGGGTTGGGGGTTTTCCGGGGTGGGCTCGGAATGGCTGGCCGGTTGGTTGGTAAGGCGGTATTTCTCATTGAAGGTGAGGCCGTCAGATATATATCTAGCGATGATAGGAGGACTTCCTGGACTTGCCAACTGCCCTTCGGAAACCCAGGCCCCTGACCCTAAAACAATACACCCCCACACACACTCTACCCACAAACTTACTAGGCATCTCTTGTCTTTCACCTCTCACCATAGGACTAGGTCCTCCCCCTAGCCTCAACACTAATTAGTGCACTCACTATACTCTAGTATCCCCCATGACAACAAGCCACCAATTACAGCACTTTGCAAATATTTTGTCCAAGATGTTCCAAAGGAGTTTTTTTTTGTTGAATAAAAGTGTGACAAAATATTTCCTACTATACCAATTGCAGTAAGAGTAGATGTCTTTGGAAAATTAGAGCGAGTGAGTGGGAGGGCCTTGTACTCGATGAAGTGTCTACTCTCGCTCCATTTCTCCCTGTTGGAAACTGTAGTTATGGTGCGCTCTCCTCGTGCCTGTTACTGTGGTTACGAGTGATGCCTCGTGACCACTTACATCACCCCCCCTGTCCCCTCTCAAATCTTCGCCCCTCTTCTCTCTTCCTTCTTGTTTCTTCTCTTCTTCTTTTTTCCTCTTATATAATTCTCTTCTTGTTCAATAAGTAAAATAAGTCTTTCGCTTTCTCCGGTGACCGCTTTCCCTTTGAACCTGTGGAACTACTTGCTTCCACTCTTTCGCACCCGATAGCTCTCAATACTCCCAATACATATCCTTTTATCATTGGCTTAGTACATGCGAGTTTACCCCACTCACATTTGACAAAAAAAAGAAGAAGCTCGTTTCCTACTCTTCGGGCAAAACATTTGCAAAGCGCTATAATTCCTATAGTACGTGCGTTGTTATTTACGGACATCTCAACTGGCTATAACAATAGAACCGATAGACCGGGCAAACGAGTGATTCCCTATGTCTAGCATGCGTGCAGCGAAGGTCTCCCGGCAAGGGCTTTCGCATCCAACCCGGGGTACGGCGAGGCTGTAAATATCTCATTCGCCTCGGGCTATCTCGACAAAGCACAAACCCGAAGATAGGACCTTTTTTTCCTTTCCTTTTTTTTTCTTGGGGCGAGCGAATTTACCTTAATCTTGCAATATCGTAATTCAAATATGCAATAACCGTTACCTTTGGAATTAGATAACGGCGGGAGGGGAGACCGCCGATATGGTTTGTGCGCAAGCTAATCTGTATCCTGAGCATGATTAACTGTTATGTTGCTAGTAGATAATAGGAAAAAATTACTGTTATTGTGTCATGGTGCTAGGCTGTATATCCCCCACTAACTTTTTTTTCTTTCTCGGACCGTACCGTACAAACGACAAACATACGCTCACTCTCACTCTCACCGCGTATAATACTTAGTTCTGGCACTCCCCTCCCCATCTCATCTCATCTCATCTTACTCCGCCCCCCCCTCTCTCTGCATCTCGAGATTTGCACGTACATAAAATTTCTACTTCTGCCTCCCAACTGGAAGGACTTCAAGATGTCACTTTCCAATAAGCTTGGTATATTTGGCCTTATTTTTCTTTTTGTATAGAATTAATTTTTGTTTTAATTTGGCTCAGCGGGGCTGATGGGCGAATTGCTAATGCGGTGGGCAATTCATAGCTATCACTGATCTTGACCTTAAGGGAAAAAGGGCTCTTATTCGTGTATGTCCTATATTCTTACGCCACTCAACATCTCTCGCTGAAAGGGAATTTTTAACAAATGAAAAATAGGTGGACTTTAACGTCCCTCTTGAGGGAGCTACCATCACCAACAACCAGCGTATTGTGGCTGCCTTGCCTACTATCAAGCATGCTCTCGGGTCGAAAGCTAAGTCCATCGTGTTGATGTCGCACTTGGGACGCCCTGACGGAAAGAGGGTTGAAAAATACTCTTTGGCGCCGGTGGCCAAGGAATTAGAAAGGTTGCTTGGTGTCAATGTTACTTTCTTGGACGACTGTGTTGGCCCGGAGATTGAAGAGCGTGTTGTGAAGGCTTCTGGTGGTTTGTTTCCTTCTCCCCACTCTACTATTTTTTAATTTCTCTACTGGTTGAAATTTTAGGAGATGCTAACTTATGGGAATTCGTAAACCCAAACAGGAGAGGTGATTCTTCTCGAAAACCTCAGATACCATGCCGAAGAAGAAGGAAGCTCCGGGGGGCCGGATGGCAAGAAGGTCAAAGCCGACCCAGAGAAGGTGAAGGAGTTTAGAAAATCGTTGACCTCTTTGGGCGATGTCTACATCAGTTTGTTCCCTCGTTCCTCCATCTTCAAGCAGCCCAGTTTGTTAATTGCCCTTCCTCTTCCTCCTTTCTTTCTTCCCTTCAATAGATGACGCCTTCGGCACTGCCCATCGCGCTCACAGTTCTATGGTTGGTGTCGACTTGCCCCAGAAGGCGTCAGGTTTCCTTGTGAAGAAGGAGTTGGAGTACTTTGCCAAAGCCCTTGAATCCCCGGAACGCCCATTCCTTGCTATCCTTGGTGGTGCCAAAGTATCCGACAAGATTCAGCTTATCGATAATCTAATTCCCAAGGTCAATTCTTTAATCATCTGCGGCGGTATGGCGTTCACTTTCAAGAAGACCCTTGAGAGTGTGAAGATTGGTAATTCCCTGTTCGATGAGGAGGGTGCTAAGACGGTGGGTGAGGTTATTGAGAAGGCGAAGGAGCATGGTGTGGATGTCGTCTTGCCTGTGGACTACATCACTGCGGATAAGTTTGCGAAGGATGCTCAGGTCGGGTATGCTACTGATGAACAGGGTATCCCCGACGGGTGGATGGGATTGGACTGCGGAAAGAAGTCTATTGAGTTGTACAAGGACACTATCGCTAAGGCTAAGACCATCCTCTGGAATGGGTATTTGGTTCTCCGCTCCTTGGTAACGACGCCTTGCTAATTGTCATAGACCTGCTGGCGTTTTCGAGTTTGACAACTTCGCAAAGGGAACCAAGGCTATGTTGGACGCGACCGTCGAGGCTGCACAGTCTGGCAAGATTGTCATTATTGGTGGTGGCGACACTGCAACTGTGGCAGCGAAGTATGGTGTTGAGGATAAGCTGAGCCATGTCTCAACTGGTGGCGGGGCGTGGGTTCCCGGAGCTACTTTCATTTCACTTGGGAAGTATGGCTAACATGTGATGCAGTTCATTGGAATTGCTCGAAGGCAAGGACCTTCCTGGTGTCTCTGCCCTCTCGGTAAGCCCTCCTGAAGTTTGATTTGGATGGCAAAAAAAGAGAGAGAAAAAAGCTAACCAGGCTGTAGAACAAATGAGCGAGATTCACTGAATGGAAGGATGACTATGAATCTTACTAGCCGGATCTGTAGCTATCAGAATATCTAGCCTCTAGCTGAAACATCTATTTTGGCACTTGAGGAACAATAGAAAAAAGACCTCGCCCATGGCAGCACATGAATTGTCTCAACCTTTTATTTCTTTTGCACACAATACGTAGAAGGAACCAAATAACTATCATTGGGCATCGTGATGCTCCACAAGTTCATTGATCGTTGGAGAAGCTATGCTACAATTAAGAGAACGTCTCGTCCAGTTATAGCTAGCGACGAGAGCGAATCTTGTATCGGAAGGATGGCGTATTATTTATTTGGTGGGATTCTTTTTGAGCCCTTCCCTATACATTCCCGGGCAAACGCGTTAGCCCATTCAAACCAATTGAGGCAGAAAATGAAGGGGATGAACCTCAGTTGAGTAGAAAAGTCCTCAGTGGTGTCATCATCATCCCAGCTCTCCTCCCACAATCTCCCGCCGGGCGGATTCTGCACATCAGTTTCGCTATCCTTCCAATCTAGAATTCTCTCCACCACACCACGGGGTCTCTGATTAGTTCACATCCCCGCGGACCCAACCAGCCCTCGTAGCTCACCTTCGACGGGAAAGTCCTCGAACTCGTCATCCTCCTCGAGCGATAAGGCTTGCTTCTGTGACTCCTTGGACTTATCGACCAAGGCAGAGTCCTTGGGATCGGCAACCTTTGATGGTTTGGATGAACTAGACATGTTTGTGATGTTGGAGGCTGAGGTTGGATGTTGTTGAAGGGATGGGTTGATGGGTGGATGGATGAGTTTGATGCTGTTTCCTGCCAGCATGTATGTATGTCCGGGGCAAAATTGGGGAATTACAAATTAGGTCAAGTTACGGTAACTCAGGGGGGTTGGCCAAGACTGTTACGGGTTCAACGTTAAGTCGGGGGCTTGTTTTCTCCCTTGTACTCGCACTTGCACAAGTACCGGTATGATGACAAGGGAAGGCGCAGGGTAGGGTATTTCGGCCACAACTCCAGGGGCTTTTCGGAGAAAGCTGGAAAAATACAGCCCCCCTGGGGTTTGATGCACGCTTGCCATACACAAAAACAATTGACTTGCTGTTACTTTCCTTTACCGTACAGGGGGTTAAGGGTAAGTGAGGCGAAACTGTTTTCATTCGTTCCTAGGTCACTCGGCCAATGAGAGAGCAGGAAGTTTTGTTGTCGGTACATTTTGGGTTCGCCTCACTTTTTTCCCCCTCC
>Ga0307513_10003396_pt1 | contig 21637 bp, 21 predicted proteins | sample 15_EM_MG_FD_202174 | JGI IMG/M metagenome (GOLD analysis project Ga0307513, IMG submission 202174) | Populus trichocarpa ectomycorrhiza microbial communities from riparian zone in the Pacific Northwest, United States - 15_EM | ecosystem: Host-associated > Plants > Roots > Unclassified | place... | reverse complement strand
GATGGCATCCTTCCCCTCTGTAGTAAACGGAATGTCCAAACTTGCTGGAGTGGTAGTGCTTTCCGTGTGAGGCGGATAGTAGGCAATGTTGAATGGGCGTGTGGACGGTATAACCGAAGTGGAGGTGAAAATAGACCCATCTGTTGCAAGATGTAGAAGTCCGAATGAATCAGTGTGTCCATAGTCCAGACTTTCCGCGGCGGGGACCACACATCCGACCTGTTCCAGTTTTCCCGCATCGGTAAGCGTATACCGCAAGATGGCTTTCCTATCGCCTTCCGTGACGGAGGTAGCAGCGAATCCACCCGCGCTCTCCCAATACGAACCCGAATAACTGCATTCGGAAATGAGAGATCCAGTGGCGAGCTCGTAGACCCTCCAACTGCCGGAACTGTGGGAAGAGAGTGCGATCGCGAGGAAACGCTCATTCGGGGATACAATATGTGCCGTGGTGAAGGCTACGAATGGATTGGGAGGGAGAGACGGGTTCAGCAGGATGGGCTGAGGGCCACCCTGCTCGTTGCTAGATGTGGATGCGAGGTGGTCGAGTCGCCAGACGTTGGTGGCCGCTCCGAAGTTGTCCGTTGTGAGAAGGAAAGGTGGGCGCCAGCGGTGCTCGAGGGCTTGCCAGGATGCATTTTTGTGCTTCTCGAAGTCCGATGGGAGCACGTGGGACAAGATCTTGGTTGACATGCTTGATCTATCTATGTGGTTGTATGTAAGATCGCGCGAGGTTGCTTAAGGGAGGCTGGCGTGATGAGTGTATTGCCTCCTCAATCCCTCATATCAATCTCCGAAGGAAAGAGAGACGTAACGAAATGCCTTCAAACAAGCTTGGAGAATCCCTTGGGAGATAAGGAGTATTAGCCGAAGAGACTGACGGTTACGCCGGGTGTTTGCCAGGGTGTGAAAGGCCCCCGTAACGTCAATATTTAAATGGGTTACACCTGTTCGTGACGTTGCACGGGAGATCAAGGACCTGAACAGGGATATACCGGACGAGGCGATTATCTCACTTCGATGGATTCACGTCCGGACTCGTAGTCAATATGGTAGAGTCGACACAAATACTCAGCACCATTATAACTTGCCTTATTTCTCTCAGAATGGACGGAACCCGGAAGATAACTCGCGGGTGCAAAGAAGTGAGAGAAGGTAAATTCGAGAGGGTTCGGGAATATGGCTCAGAGTGTCAGGATCGGACCATCTTCCGCACCCAGATGAATCGTCATCCTTAAACACACTCCCACCGACGCTCCAAATCAAATACAAATGGTACAACAGTCGAGAAATAAACGAGAATCAAAAACCCGTGAAACTGCGCACCAAACGATATGCCAGAAAAGTGTCCATGACCTTACAATCCTTAGTAACCTGAGAGGATACAATGAGCCTTACTCCGGCAGACCACTATCTGAAAGGCAGGCTCCCAAAGCACCGCACTACCCAACAAGCCTATTAGACCACCTACAACATACTCAACTGCATCAGCGGTTGCCATCCCGATTCCATCTAAACTAGCCTGACGGGTACGAGTGGCAGCTCCTGAATATGCTTTATTTTGAGGAAGCGTCCTTCTAAGCTAGCGACGAGCCATTAGACAATTCTCACACTTTCGCCCTTTGCTTGCCCAGATGAATGGTCAAAGAGTATATTTATGACAAACATCAATGAATGTCCTTTCGGGAGGGCACACCATGGTCCACCATTAGAAATCAAACGGTATGTGACAGGCTGGTACATACACTCTACACGCTCAGGAAGTGGGCTCCCTTCGTAACTCTACGAGATCTAAGCGGTCGACGCCATTGATACGGCAGTGCGATAACCGAGGGCAGAGCTCCCTGCTCTCCAGCACGTCATAAAACTCTTCCACAAGAACCGGCTGCTTGAGCAATCGCCCTGTATCATCCTCACGAACCCATCTCCCGCACGCTTGGATTTCCAGTACCCGCACATTCAACGCGTGGGTGAGAAGCTGAACCAGGTCACCAGCAGTTGAGCAACCCATGCGAAGGATCGTGAGATTCTCAACCCTCTCCAAAATTGCCCCGTAGCTTTCGCACGTATCGGCGACTGCGTAGCGGCTGAGGCATCGAGGAGGGTGACAGGTGAGCGTTAAATGTGTCAGGCATGGGAGATACAGGACAAGTAGATCACAATGAAAGATTGGTGGGACGATTGCATGCAGCTCACGTAAGTGGAGTAGTTCGATTGGGTCTCTCGCGCCTTCTCCTCTCATAAGCACGTTCCTGCCGAGGTGGAGTGTCCGAATGAAAGGAACACTGTGTAGTAAGTTAGAGATATCGTGGTATTGAGAATCGTTTACATGAAGCGTCGAAACAAGCCGCCGAAAGGCGGGTGGCCAGGTTATGGTTCCCAGGATGCCTGGTACATGAAGTACTCGCAACAGGGGTACGTGGGAAAATAGAAGAGTCATATCGAGCCCATTGCTAGCGCAAATGGACAGCTCGCGAAGGGCAGGAGTTGGATGTTGGAAGACGTCGATGACTCGCAGTGGGGTTCTGTCTGTGGCATTCAACTTGAGGGTACTCCAGCAGCTCATACGTTCCCCATTTGTGCCAGCACATTCTAGTACGGCGCTCCTGAACTGGCTCTTCCATTCCCACTCCGTCCCATAGTCGATAGTGACCTCCAATCCACAGGCGTGACTTCTTGCAATATGGCGTCGAATGCTAGGCACCAGGCCCGTCGCTGGTTCCACCCTCCGATAGCATTCGAGTGTTATGTCAATGAATCGCCAGAAGGGCGCGCAGGTTACAATGCTTCGATACCACCTTCTAGAGACGAGACAGAGCAGCTCAGGTGTGTTTTCTCTGTCAATCACTAGTTCTAAAACGCAGAGCAGCAGCTCGGTTGGAAGGCGGTCGATTTTCGTTTTTGCCTCTGTCGGCGCGGACAGTCCGCTGATTAGCGGCTCTTGGTCAATTTCAGATGTCATAGTGGTGCCGTTGAGTGAGTATAGCCAGTCAGTCCGGTTGGACGCTCGAGGTGGTCCGCGTTCAAGATGCCTTCTTGGACCTGAACATATTGGAAACAGGGAATAAACGTCGAGGTGAATACCGCACGCAACAAAGACGCTGACCCAATGAGTAATACTCTGGGGATCGTCGTAAGACTGACGAAGTGAGCAAACTAGGATACTCTCGGGTGAGCGACAATGGCCACGACAGCTATAGTCGATGGAATCTATTGTATACTTACCACTTACCACCCACGACGATGTTGCAACACCAAGAAACAAGCTTAAAGACGCGCTTATGCCAAACCGGGATCAGACTTGAGCTTTACTGCCTATCGACATCTAATCTCGATGCCAACTACGATCATCCCAGAAGGGTACAAGGGTGTAATAAGCGCATTTCGTGCGTTTACTGGGTGAAATCACCCCAGCAAATCAGCAATGTATTCGCATACGGCCCAAAGCGACCCATTAATGGACCGTCTGCTCATCTAAATCCTCCAGTCGATGTTTGACCACTTCGTAGCTGATGGGGACCACATCGAAGTTCTCCATTTTTGGAATATTGACCGCTGTAGATAGTATGTGTTGGATAGAACGAGACCTTAACCTGCTAAATAGCCAGGCCGTCACGTTCCCTATTAGTAGGTGAACAATCCAACGTTTACCGAATTCTGCTTCGGAATGATAGGGCTTCGTAATACGTGGCCGGTGCACAACCCATGGTCTTTTGTCTCACAGAAATGTGTCAGAATTTGGACTTTCGAGGATTCGTTTCGTCTTCCATGCCCATGCATCAGGTTTTGGTATTACATTATAGACCCCCGGTCGCTTAGCTTTTCCCCTCATTTCATATCCATTTCGTACGCGTTTCGCTTGTCGTCACTATATAGTTCATCCTAGTTTACAGGGTAATATACAAGGGTTTAATCTCAGTCCCTCAGCTCGCACAGTATTATAACAAAATGTCGCGGCTGTCATGTATATTATTGTATTCGTTCAGTGGAACCACTGGCTCAGCGTTGATTCTGACCGCACGCTGAGCACATACTATCAACAGCAGTCAATATTCCAAAAGAATGGACGGAGCACGGAAGATAACCCGTGGTTGCAAAGAAGTGACAGAAGGATAAATCGTAGAGCATTTATTTAGGATTGAGAAGATGGGTATTATCACCCGGAGTGTCTGAGAGTGTCAGGATCGGACCATCTTCCGCACCCAGACGAAATATAATCCTTAAACACGCTCCCACTGACACTCCGAATGGAAAGGACAACAGTCGCGAAATAACTGAGAATCAAAAAACCGTGAAACTGCGCACCAAACGATGTGCTACAAGAGTTTTAAAATGACTGGACCAGGATTCGAACCCGGGACTACCCGATCACTAGAAGGGCGCTTTACCACTAAGCTACCCAGCCGGTAAGTGACGGTGGATTCATGAGCGTCCATGATCTCCCAACCCTCAGTGACCTGAGAGGATACAATAAGCCTCACTCCGGCACTCCACTATATATCAAGCTTCTGTGTGTCTTCTGAAAGGCAGGCTCCCAAAGCACCGCGCTAACCAACAGCCTATGAGACCACCCATCACATACTCAACTGCATCAGCGGCTGCAATCTTGGTACCATCCAAACTAGCCTCACGGATACGAGTGGCAACTCCTGAATATTTTTGAGGAAGCGCCCTTCTAAGCTGGCCACGAGCCATTAGACAATTCTCACACTTTCGCACTTTTCTTACCTAGATGAGCGATCAAAGGGTATATTTATGACGAACATCAATGAGTGTACCTTCGGGAGGGCACGTACTCATGGTTAACATTAGAAGTCAAAGGGTATGTGACAGGCTGGTACATACACTCTACACGCTCAGGAAGTGGGCTCCCTTCGTAACTCTACGAGATCTAAGCGGTCGACACCATTGATACGGCAGTGCGATAGCCGAGGGCAGAGCTCCCTGCTCTCCAGCGCGTTATAAAACTCTTCCACAAGAACCGGCTGCTTGAGCCATCGCCCTGTGTCATCCTTACCAACCCACCTCCCGCACGCTTGGATTCCCAGTACCCGCACATTCAACGCGTGGGTGAGAAGCTGAACCAGGTCACCAGCAGTTGAGCACCCCATGCGAAGGATCGTGAGATTCTCAATCCTATTCAATATTGCCCCGTAACTGTCGCACGTATCGGGGGTTACGTTGTGGTTAAGGCACCGAAGAGGCTGACAGGTGAGCGTTAAATGTGTCAGGCATGGGAAATATAGGACAGGTAGGTGAAGAGGAAAGTCTGGGACGCTTGCATGCAGCTCGCGTAAATGAAGTAGTTCGATTGAATCTCCCAGGCCTGCATATCCCGTAAACACGGTGCTGCCCAGGTGGAGTGTCCGAATGGAAGGAACACTGTGTATCAAGTTAGAGATACCGTGGTACTGAGAATCGTTTACATGAAGCGTCGAAACAAGCCGCCGAAAGGCGAGTGGCCAGGTTATGGTACCCATGATGCTCGGTACATGAAGTACTCGCAACAGAGGTGCGTGCGGAAATAGCAGAGTCATATCAATCTCCTTGCCAACGCAAATGGACAGCTCGCGAAGGGCAGGCGTCGGATGTTGGAAGACATCGATGATTCGCAGTGGGGTGTTCTGTGTAGCATTAAACTTGAGGGTGCTCCAGCGGCTCATTCCTTCCCCATTTAGGCCAACACATTCTAGTACGGCATCCCAGAACTGGCTGTCCCAGTCCCATGCACACGCCGCCCCATAGTCTATAGTGACGTCCAATCCATACGCATCACTTCTTGCCAGATGGCGTCGAATGTTAGGTACTAGGCCCGTCGCTGGGTCCACCCTCCGATAGCATTCGACTGTTATGTCAATGCATCGCCAGAAGGGCGCGCAGGTCACAACGCTTCGGTACCACCTTCTAGAGACGAGACAGAATAGCTCAGGTGGGTTTTCGCTGTCAAGCACTAGCTCTAAAACACAGAGCAGCAGCTCGGTTGGAAGGCACTCAATAGTCGTTTGTGCCTCTGTCGGCGCGGACAGTCGGCTGATCAGCGGTTCTTGGTCAATTTTAGATGTCATAGTGATGCCGTTGAGTGAGTATAGCCAGTCAGTCCGGTGTAATGATCGAGGTGGTCTGCGTTCAAGGTGCCTTGTTGGACCTGAACACACGCACACGCATTGGAAACAGGGGATAAACGTCAAGCTGAATATTGCACGCAACAACGGCACTGACCCAATAAGTAATACTCCGGGGATCGTCGTAAGACTGACGAAGTGAGCAAACCTAGGATACTCACTGGTGAGCGACAATGGCCACGATCGACAGCTATAGTCGATGGAATCTATTGTATGCTTACCACCGTCCACCCACGACGATGTTATAGCACCAAGCACCAAGCTTATGAGCGCGCTTGTGCCAAACCGGGATCGGACTTGAGCTTTACCGTCTGTCCAACGCGTTCGACATCTAATCTCGATGCCGACTACGAGCATCCCAGAACGGTACAAGGGTGTAATGAAACTATATATCAAGCCTCTGAACGGCTTCTGAAAGGCAAGCCCCCAAGTCACCGCGCTAGCCACCAAGCCTATGAGACCACCTACCACATACTCAACTGCATCAGTGGTTGCCATCCTGGTACCATCCAAATTAGCCTCATGGGTACGAGTGGCAGCTCCTGAATATGCTTTATTTGAGGAAGCGTCCTTCTAAGCTAGCGACGAGCCATTAGACAATTCTCACACTTTCGTCCTTTCTTGCCTAGATGAGCGGTCAAAGGGTATATTTATGACGAACGTTAATGAATGTATCTTAGGGAGGGTCACACACTCATGGTTAACCATTAGAAATCAAAGGGTATGGGACAGGCTGGTACTTACACTCTACACGCTCAGGAAGTGGACTCCCTTCGTAACTCTACGAGATCTAAGCGGTCGACGCCATTGATACGGCAGTGCGATAACCGAGGGCAGAGCTCCCTGCTCTCCAGCACGTCATAAAACTCTTCCACAAGAACTGGCTGCTTGAGCCACCGCCCTGTATCATCCTCACCAACCCACCTCCCACACGCTTGGATTTCCAGTATCCGCACATTCAACGCGTGGGTGAGAAGCTGAACCAGGTCACCAGCAGTTGAGCACCCCATGCGAAGGATCGTGAGATTCTCAATCCTCTTCAAGATTGCCCCGTAACTGCCGCACGTATCGGGGGTTACGTAGCGGTTAAGGCACCGAAGAGGCCGACAGGTGAGCGTTAAATGTGTCAGGCATGGGAGATTTAGGACAGGTAGATGAAATGGAAAGTCTGGGACGCTTGCATGCAGCTCACGTAAGTGGAGTAGTTCGATTGAATCTCCCCCGCCATCTCTCATAAACACGGTGCTGCCCAGGTGAAGTGTCGAAATGGAATGAACACTGTGTAGCAAGTTAGAGATACCGCGGTATTGAGAATTGTTCACATGAAGCGTCGAAACAAGCCGGCCAAAGGCGGGTGGCCAGGTTATGGTACCCATGATGCTCGGTACATGAAGTACTCGCAACAAAGGTGCGTGCGGAAATAGCAGAGTCATATCAATCCCCTTGCCAACGCAAATGGACAGCTCGCGAAGGGCAGGAGTTGGATGTTGGAAGACGTCGATGATTCGCAGTGGGGTGTTGTGTGTAGCATTAAACTTGAGGATGCTCCAGCGGCTCATACCTTCCCCATTCAGGCCAGCAGATTGTATTACGGCATCCCAGAACTGGCTGTCCCATGGACACCCCGTCCCATAGTCTATAGTGACGTCCAATCCATACGCGTGACTTCTTGCCATATGGCGTCGAATGCTAGGCACCAGGCCCGTTGCTGGGCCCACCCTCCGATAGCATTCAAGTGTTATGTCAATGCATCGCCAGAAGGGCGCGCAGGTCACAACGCTTCGGTACCACCTTCTAGAGACGAGGCAGAACAGCTCAGGTGGGTTTTCTCTGTCAAGCACTAGCTCTAAAATGCAGAGCAGCAGCTCAGTCGGAAGACCGTCAATATTCGTTTTTGCCTCCGTCGGCGCAGTGAGTCCGCCGATCAGCGTCTCTGGGTCAACTTCAGATGTCATAGTGATGCCGTTGAGTGAGTATAGCCAGTCAGTCCGGTTGCCGCTTGGATGCCCGAGGTGGTCCGCGTTCAAGGTGCCTTCTTGGACCTGAACACACGCAAGCGCATTGGAAACAGGGGATAAAGGTGAATATCGCACGCAACAAAGACACAGACCCAATAAGTAATACTTTGGGGATCGTCGTACCACTGACGACGTGAGCAAACCAGGATACTCTCGGGTGAGCGACAATGCCTACGACAGCTATAGTCGATGGAATCTATTGCATACTTACCACCGCCCACCCACGACGATGTTGCAGCACCAAGCAACAAGCTTATGAGCGCGCTTCCAAACCGGGATCGGACTTGAGCTTTACCGTCTATCCAACGCGTTCGACATCTAATCTCGATGCTAACTACGATCATCCCAGAAGGGTACAAGGGTGTAATAAACGTATTTCGTGCATTTACTGGGCGGGATCACCCCAGCAAATCTGCAATTCATTCGCACACGGCCCAAAGCGACCCATTAGTGGACCGTCTGCCCATCAGTCGGTGTTGGAGTGCTTCGTAGCTGATGGGGGCCGCATCGAAGTTCTCCATCTTGTATCGAAGCAGTGGAGAGACGCCGCTGTGGGTTACTCGAAACCTGATTATGATGCGCCAGGTCCAGTCGTATCACCCTGGTCGCGTCATGAGTGGTCACCAGCTCGTCTCCCCCGGTGTTGTTCGAGGTCGTCTATGCGTAGCTACTCTTACTTTCCCGAGCCTCGGCACGGTCATAGGCGACGCAGAAGCTACTTGCACTGGGAGTCGCGATCACCGTCGCACATCACGACGTCCGACTCATACTAGTATTACTGATCCTGGACCTCATAGGTCTCGCAGACGAAGCAGGGGCGGTAGTCCTTCCGTGCTTATCGCTGGAAGCGAACACGGCGGACAGTCATATCGGCAACCCACTGTGATCTTCCCTGGGGGTTACCATCAATCCCCGAGGCGATCCCAGATCTCGATTGCTCCCTCTCATCGACTCCCTCGCGCTCCTTCGATCGAATTACTCCCACCCTCTATACCTCCCGAGAGATCCCTTGAATAGGAATCGCCTCACCCTCTTGTCAGTGCTCATTAACCCCCTATCAAGCAAAAAACTGATCACCCTCGTCTCAGGCTCCTTGCACATGCACCTCATCTTGGGACAGGCCCGGCACCGCACGTAGCCAGCGAACCTCGGCCAGTGGTGGGTAAACAACATCTTTCACAAACAAATCTGACACTATTTTCAGGCTCCTACTGTCCTTCGACTGCCAAGTGTTCCACCACCCCAGTCTCACACGGTTCGAGTGCACGAACGCCCGCGCCAGCTACGGTAGTACCACCTGTTAGCCCGATGATTGTACAAATTCCGTCCCCGGCACAGCCTTTGACTGTGCCACTGCGAGGCCAGACACCCCTCCCTACAGGTCCAAGGGAAACGCCTCGACCTGGTCCCCTCCGGCCCCAATTGTTCTCCCACAGGCGCCTCCACCCGCGCCTCTATTTTTCGAGCTACCGATTGTGGTACCAGCTCCATCTACTTCACCGACCATTATGCGAGCAATTTTACAACGGTGAAACCGTGGCGTCAAGACCCCCCCAAGCCCCGCAACCCTCTAGTGTGTACGCAAACTCAGTTGTTCAAGTCCCAAATGCTCCTAGAGCACCAAACCTCATGGTTCGAGTACGCGGTACGACTCCAATCCCAGATCATGAGCCCGAACTGGTTCCCCAACAACCCGCTTCACCCGTCCTGGTGCCGCCAAGTCGGCATAGCGCCAGCGGCATTGGTGTGGACCAACCTCGATCGTCTACTCTCACCCCAGAAGAGGGTCATTACTTCAACAGACTCCGCCAGTGGAGGTGGAAGAGCGACATGAGCGACCACCATAAGCGTGAGAACGAGGAGCAGCTTGCCCTCCTGCAGAGGTTGCTAGCCTGTGAGTCTGTTAGCACCCTGATTCCGGCACTCTCAGACATACTCTCCCTACAGCCCATCAAGAGGATGTCCTCCATCGCCATCGCGAAACGGTCGAGGCCGTGCGGCAAGCTGCCCAAGAACACGTTCCATTTGATATTTCCGACTATATGGACGACTTCAGCAGAGCACTCGCTGGAGAGGTCACGCTGCTGCTTCAAGAAGTAGGCAAGCTACGAGAGGAGAAGAGAAATATTCAACGCGAGATTGGCTGTCTTGTCCCCTTCAAGGACAGGTGCAATCAATTTGGACCTAGCTGGTTCGCATCTTCTTGAGAATGTCCATTGCTTCTTCTGACCTCTATCTCAGGACTCCTGCGACTGGTGATCCCAACGTTCAGCCAGCTGTACCGGACCCTATTCAACCACCCGCTCCTACGTTACCCGCAAAGATCAGACCCGCATGGAGATCGATTCCGAAAAAGAAGTGCCCCAGTCGTGCGCCCAAGAGACGCACCGAAGCCCCCCAGCAGTTGTTTCCCCGCCACCACAACCTGCCGCTCAGACGATGCCATTTGTCATCCCCCCTATGCCTGCGCTTCCAACTAAGCCCACCTTCACGCCAATGGCGACAATGCAGCCTATGCTCGCACCTTCACCTAGCCCACCGCGTGCGGTAGACAGAGCAACTGCGGCAGACATCTGGGGTACTTGGGGACGTCAGTATTAATTCATAGTTTATCTGGTGATTGTCACTCACCTCTTCTTACCTTGGATTTACAGCGAGGTCGGAGCTTGGACCTTCTCCTCCCCAAGAACTCCCTTATTTGAGGTTCCTGAAGTCCGCCCACCAGGTTTGTTCGGGCCTCGGTCTCCAAGGAGATGAGGTTTACTTGATTGTGGACGATGTACAAATTGCATGTTTTTCCCCCTCTTGGTTGGACTGTTGGGAACCCTTTCCTGCGTGTATCGTGTCTATCTATCTTACGTTACTTTCCCTGCTTGATGACCTTGTACTGGTTGTGGTCTGAACTCTCAATCGATCGCAGCGGATGCCCAGTACGCTTACACTCGTATATCCACACCCACGTCTTTTTATTGACAAGTCAAGCGCCAACTTCTTAGTCCTGACTCACGCAGAGATGACTGCGGTCGCTATCCCGTACGATGTCCTAGACGACGTACTCGTATACCTGGATAAACGGGTTCTCCTTTCTGTGTGTTTAGTGAACAAACTCCTCAACATCGCAGCAAGTCGGGTGCTCTACGGCAGAGACATCACGCTTAATCCATGGATTTCTACGGTGAGCACTGTAGTAAATGCTTCTCTCGGATACTGACTCACTGAGCGCGACGAAAGTGGTCGATCTCCCCAAAATATGAATCCATGATTCGTACGGTCATATGGAAAGGTGTAAACTCTCCCCCTATCTCAGAGCTCTGTCTAACATTGGCTTAGAGGATCCGAACCGGTGGTATTATTCGCTGTCACGGAGGCAGACGCACTTGTTGCAGACACCATTTCCCGATCTCCCTAGACTCCGCGCTTTCCGCTGGTTCGGGACGAGCACGAACAATAGTGGTCTATGGTCAGTCAAATTTCCAGTACCTACGTATCACCAATCATATTTGATTCAGGGTCAAATTATTCCTGGAACTGACTCGGATAGAATCATTGCAAGAAATAACATTACCGGCTCGACCCTGGAACGAAATCAGTACCTCCGGCGAGTGGAAGGAGGCCCTTGACCGCTCGCGAGTCGTCCAGCTAGGAGGCCTCCCCCTCCACTTTCTTGACTGGTTATCGCCCCGAGTGTTGCAGAGGCTCACGTCCATCAAAGTATATTCCTATTATACTGGACTCAAATCCCCTCTGATCACATATTCAGGAGCCTATCGCGCCTCTACACGATACCCAAAAGTTCCTCCTGGTTCCTTGCCTAAGCGATTTGGTTTTCAAGCTACCTCACGGCATGGGGAACTATACTAATATACTCCAACCTATCGGGAAGTTACGGAACCTACAGACACTCCACCTCACGTTGTACGATTACACATCGGTGCGTCTGGACCTGGCGAAAGCTGCGAGAAATGTACCTGAATACACTTTATCAGGGTGGAGAAATTATCGTCTTTGATGCTTCGCTTCCTCATCTTAGACATTTTTCACTCGTTGTCGGACGTCTGTCAGGGGTCTCGACTAAAAATGCAGCATATATCGTCAAAACGCTCACTGTAGATGCGGCTCTTGAAACAATGGACCTGCATTGCGACTTCAAAGGCTGGGACACACCTACAATATACCGCACCATCGAACGTCATTCAAAGACTCTACGAGTGCTTTCTGCGCCTGGTTGGTATGCGCACACGGCCATGTTACAAGCCCTGGACGGGTTCACCGTGTTGGAGGAGGTCACTCTTGGTCGGATTGAGCATCTCGAGGTCCGTCAATTGCCTCTCCAGACCTCTTGTCACTCATATACTCCAGGTCTGCGTCCTGAGAGACTTCAAAAGGATCCAAAAGGTCTACCTCTACAACCACCAACACGCCCTACCTCTCCCCACAAGCGAAATCAAGGTGCTACTCCTTCAAGGCGAATCCACCATTCACACCTTTGGCGAAAGCGCGTATACGAGCGAGACCGGTCGATTCATCAACGTATGGAGGGTGAGAGAATGCTCTCGCTGCTATCAAATTCGGCATTCTCATATGGCTTATTCAGGTCCACTGGACATATGACTCAATGCTTGAAGGACCACGGAGGGACGTCGTACAGGATAGGTACGAGGCAATTGAGGGCATGATTATCGCGTAATCGCACCAAGGGTCATTTTCTACCGTCCCGCTTTGTAGGATTGTTCACCCAGGCTTTAGGATCTCCCAAATACACCAACCCCTAGTAGTGCCCAAATATCTAGGTATAATTTACACAGAGTGACCGGGTAGTGCCAAGAATCCATCATCTCCTAATTCACATTAGCAAGGATTTATTGCTGCGTTCACATGGAAGAGAAAATAGAACTACATAAGGCTCCTTGTATTTATCATCGATCATTATCTCATCCTCCGCAGTTCTGTCGCCCTCAGGCAGTACAAGCGAGCACCGCGTCCTCGAATGTTTAGACCTGCTCCCACGAAAACACCATCACCAACACTAAATGTGCACATGTACAACACGCTTACTATCAGGCGGCTCAAGCCGCAGCATGAAGAAACAGCGCAGGCCCTTGCGAATGACGGGAATGGACTGATGTTGGTGTTGATCCTCCACATGTATCCTACCATGGCGCTGGTGGATACTTTGAGTACGTTATATACGATTCTGTAGCATACTATCTACAGGTTACACAAAATCCACAGCGGTCAATATTCGAAAAAAATGGACGGATCATGGAAGATAACTCCCAGGGTAAATCGGGGAGCATTTGTTTGGGGTTGGGAAGACGGGTATTATCACCCGGGAGTGTCGGGATCAGATCATCTTCCGCACCCAGAAGAAACATAATCCTTAAACACTCCCACTGACGCTCCAAATGCAAATACAAATGGTAGTCCCTCGAACAGGAACGAACAACAGTCGAGAAATAAACGAGGATCAAAAATCCGTGAAACTGCGCACCAACGGTATGCTACAAAAGCGACCATGATCTCCCAATCCTCAGTAACCCGATAGGATACAATAAGCCTCACTCCGGTACTTCACTATATATCAAGCTTCTGTGTGTCTTCTGAAAGGCAGGCTCCCAAAGCATCGCGCTAGCCAACGCAACAGGCCTATGAGACTACCCACCACATATTCAACTGCATCAGCGGCTGCCATCCCGGTACCATCCAATTTAGCCTCATGGGTACGAGTGGCAACTCCTGAATATGCATTATTTTGAGGAAGCGCCCTTCTAAGCTGGCCACGAGCCATTAGACAATTCTCACACTTTCGCATTTTTCTTGCCCAGATGAACGATCAAAGGGTATATTTATGACGAACATCAATGAATGTACCTTCGGGAGGGTCACGTACTCATGGTTAACCATTAGAGATCAAAGGGTATGTGACAAACTGGTACATAAACTCTATACGCTCAGGAAGTGGACTCCCTTCGTAATTCTACGAGATCTAAGCGGTTGACACCATTGATACGGCAGTGCGATAACCGAGGGCAGAGCTCCCTGCTCTCCAGCACGTTATAAAATTCTTCCACAAGAACCGGCTGCTTGATCCGCCACCCTGTAACATCCTTACGAACCCACTTCCCGCACGCCTGGATTTCCAGTACCCGCACATTCAACGCGTGGGTGAGAAGCTGAACCAGGTCACCAGCAGTTGGGCACCCCATGCGAAGGATCGTGAGGTTCTCAATCCTCTCCAAGATTGCCCCGTATCCCTCGCACGTATCGGCGATATGTTAAGATCGGAACTGGGATCGGAACGATCCCAGCGGGGTTTTTAACCGATAGTATCGCTATCGGGCGTTGGACAATCCGGGGGAGTGCATGGGCGGACAGGAAGGACGCGGAGTTCTGGGTCGGACAGTGAAGAAGGTAAGGGGAAGTAGAACAGGAGTGAGTCTAAGTCGAGAGAACAGGGAAGGAAGCAAAAGGAATGGCTCTAAGTCGAAAGGGGTTCTAAGTCGATTATCAGACTAGCGAACGATCTACATGCTTGTACGGGTTATAAGGGAAACCACCTGAAACGTACTAGAGATCGGCTAGCTAATGAAACAACAGGAGTGAAGAGGATAACGCAGGGAGGAGGATGCGGATAGGGGAGGTTGGGGAGATTTCGTCCGTAAGTACTAATATGAAAACTAGAGCGCTACAAATGAGGTATCTCAAAATCGTACAGTAGAAACCATCACAGGACCAATCGAACCGCGAGGGGCTGGCCGGACTTTGGGACAGTGCCGGATCGTAGGCGCGCAGGCTAGCATGGGCGCATACCGACGAGGGCGCGCGTACCGACAGGGCAGGCACTAGCATAAGCGACTCTATCACTTGTATTTCATCGAGAGATGATGCGTCTACATCCGATCCTAACACGATAGCGTAGCGGTTAAGGCACCGAAGAGGGGGACAGGTGAGCGTTAAATGTGTCAGGCATGGGAGATATAGGACAGGTTGATGACGAGGATGGACTAGTGGGACGGTCGCATGCAGCCCACGTAAATGGAGTAGCTCAATTGGCTCTCTCTTGCCTGCTCCTCTCATAAACAGGGTGCTGCCGAGGTGGAGTGTCCGAATGAAAGGAACACTGTGTAGCAAGTCAGAGGTACTGTGAGATTGAGAATTGTTTACATGAAGCGTCGAAACAAGCCGCCGAAAGGAGTGTGGCCAGGTTATGGTTCCCATGATGCTCGGAACATGAAGTACTCGCAACAGGGGTACGTGGGGAAATAGAAGAGTCATATGGAGCCCATTGCTAGCGCAAATGGACAGCTCGCGAAGGGCAGGAGTTGGGTGTTGGAAGACGTCGATGACCCGCAGTGGGGTGCCGTCTGTGGCATTAAACTTGAGAGTCCTCCAGCGGCTCATACGTTCCCCATTTATGCCAGCACATTCTAGTACGGCGCTCCTGAACTGGGTCTTCCATAGCCACTCCATCCCATAGTCGATAGTGACCTCCAATCCATACGCTTGACTTCTTGCTATATGGCGTCGAATGCTAGACACCAGGCCCGTCGCTGGTTCCACCTTCCGATAACATTCGAGTGTTATGTCAATGAATCGCCAGAAGGCCGCGCAGGTCACAACGCTTCGGTACCACCTTCTAGAGACGAGACAGAATAGCTCAGGTGGGTTTTCGCTGTCAATCACTAGCTCTAAAACACAGAGCAGCAGCTCGGTTGGAAGGCGGTCGATTTTCGTTTTTGCCTCTGTCAGCGCGGACAGTCCGCTGATTAGCGGCTCTCGGTCAATTTCAGAGGTCATAGTGATGTCGTTGAGTGAGTATAGCCAGTCAGTCTAGTTGGACGATCGAGGTGGTCCGCGTTCAAACTGCCTTCTTGGACCTGACCACACCGGAAACAGGGAATAAACGTCGAGGTGAATACCGCACGCAACAAAGACACTGACCCAATGAGTAATACTCTGGGGATCGTCGTAAGACTGACGAAGTGAGCAAACTAGGATACTCTCGGGTGAGCGACAATGGCTACGACAGCTATAGTCGATGGAATCTATTGTATACTTACCACTTACCACCCACGACGATGTTGCAGCACCAAGAAACAAGCTTAAGACGCGCTTGTGCCAAACCGGGATCGGACTTGAGCTTTACTCCCTATCCAACGCGTTCGACATCTAATCTCGATGGCAACTACGATCATCCCAGAAGAGTACAATGATGTAATAAACGCATTTCGTGCATTTACTGGGCGAAGTCACCCCAGCAAATCTGATGGGGGCCACATCGAAGTTCTCCATTTTTGGAATATTGACCGCTGTAGATAGTATGTGTTGGATATCCCGCCCGGTCTGCTGTGCATCGCCCGGTATGGCCAAGGAGAATTGTCGACTCGAGCACATAGCTCGCCTGTGGCGCACGACCCATGGTCTTTTGTCTCACAGAGATATTCCTTATCTCACAGAAATGTCACAGTTGTCATGTATATTATTGTATACTGATCGCACGCTAAGCAGTGGGTGTCCTGTGTTTTGGCTGACGTTCCAAGTCGAAGACCCGATCCATCAATTCCACTCAATCGTGCACCACGTCGACCCGTGCCTCGACGAGTAATGAGGAGACCCTCTCCTGACCGATACGGCCGCGATCTGTTCCTTTGCCTGACCCCGCTCGCACCCTTCCACCATGGCGACCACCAGTCGAGCTACGTACCGGATGTCGGCGCTGGAGTCAGACCCTTCTGACTCCACGCCCAGCACAGAAGGAATTCCTGGAGACCTCGACCACGAGTTAATGGCAACGGGGATAGAGACGGAGACAGACGAAGAGGAAGGAGGATGGGACCTACCTCGAGAGCAGCGACTCGCGGACGAACCAGGCGTTGAGATGGAAAGAGCCGTCAGACAAGTTAAAGGGCAACGTCGAAAGGGCGGCGCTGGGTTCTATGGTGAACCAGAGCCATTTGTGCGTAACATTCTGACTCGCGCATCGCATCTAGACTGACTGTCCATAGGAGGAGGTAAGCCGTCCCTCAACAGCCCCTGTGGAATTCATTGAACTTCCTCAACCTGTCGCAAAGTCTTGGTATCGTAAGAGCACTGTAACCCGGCCTGCAACCCTCCAACCATTTCGGCTTCCAAGGGCAGCGAAGTCTCCAATGAACCTGGTGAGCCTCTCCCTATGTCCCATAACTACTGCTCACTTGTCCCAGGGTGATGCACCTCACGCGAGGACTTCCCGAACATCAACATCACCCGATTTTTTACCACAACCATTCGCCCGACTTTGTGGGGCCCCGGGTGGTCCAGGTGATCCCCCAGGTGGCCCTCCGGGTGGTCCTCCCGCCCCTCCGCCTGAGTTTTATGTTGCACCTGTCCCACCCCCACCTACCATCCCGGTCGGAACCCTTCCATCTACAGCGGCCTTTCAAGAAATGCTGGAACTCCTGAGGGTTAGTGAGAAGACAATATCACAAAAGCACGACGAACTGACCGAGACATGTAGGAAAACCAAGTACGCCAGAGGGCAACAACAGATCAACAGCAAGAGCTTGTTCGCTATCTCACAGATTTAAACCAATGGCTCTCTCGTGATGTAAACCAGAGACAGAATGAAATTCGGGGTTTGGGGGATGGGATTGAAAGCTTGCACAATCGGCTTCACAATCGGCTCTCGGACCGTAAAGCTATCTTCTTCCGTCCGTTATTCTAGCTAATCTGCTTCATCAGATTGGTCAAACCTTCCACCTCCCGTACCTCCAGCCCAGCGAGGCCCTCCAGAAGACATAATAGTAATTCCACCATTTATCCCTATACACACGCCCGTTGTATATGTCTCAGAGGGTCTCAATGTGGAACCTCCATCACCACAGCAACTCTGGGGAACTCTTCGTCCTCCCTCATTGCATCCTCAGTACCCTCAGGGACGAACCAATCGTCCCTCGACATGGTCTTCCTCGCTCACAACAACCGGTATATCCACCCCCGCCCATGCCACCTCCACGACGAGTGTCCCACCAGTTTTCGGTTCCCCTAACCGGGGGAATGACCGAACCACCGAGCTTTGAGCCCACCCAGCCAACTACCGGAGCTGTGATCCACCCTCGTATGGTATTTTATCCAATCAGCATTGCGAACAGCGGTCTACCGCAAACACTACAAAGTTCGAGAACTCCTCAAATGCCTCCAGGAGAACCATCTCCACCCTTTTTCCCACCCGGACACACCTTTGGAAGTCCTCCAGTATCCATGAGACGTGATTGACCTTCTAGGCGTTCGCTTTCTCTTGGTCGTCGTTCTGCGATCATGGAACCAGGTTCCCCCCAGTCACCATAGCAGGGCTCCCCAGACCGTCCTTCTCATAGTTATCAGACCTCACGCGCGCCCATAGACGAGGTCGAACCGTTCTTGTGGAGGAAGCCACCACTTTGCCCAGCTCCCGAAGGAGCCACAGCACCGTCGCAGCCGAAGTCCTTCACCAGATGTAGTCCTGCCACAGCCACAACCTACAATTATAGTGCAAACTGAAAGTAGGGGCGTTCCAGACACCGGATAACACCACCCAGGACTACTCTTGATCGCCCACGTTCATACCCACGTTCACACCCACGTTCACAAACCCCGTCGTTGGAACGGTACCGTCTTCGACCATCTCATAGGGACAGCCTCATTCTCCCATAGTCATCCAACAACTGCGCCTATTCTGCCACCAAGGCCAGACTTCCACCCACCAGTTGTGCCGGTAGTTCCTACAGAACATGGACCAATCACGATTGTTCAGGAACCCGCACTTCCGCGAAGGCTCCATAGGTCACGTCGGCACCACTCGCGTACGTCATCGCCTCAAACGCCAGTGGTCGTCTGAACGGTCCCATTCTCGGTCGCGGGAACGTCCTAGAGACCGCCGAAACCCCCTTCAAAATGGGCAAGGCGCAGAGGCTGAAGCTACGAAAGACCGCATCATGGTGGTCCTGAATATTATGATTGCAATGCGTCAGATCGTGACCCACAATCGTATCACCCGGTCGGCGTCATGAGGCATCAGTAGCTCGTCTCTCTCGGCGTCGTTCGAGGTCGTCTATGCGTAGCTACTCTTACTAGTCCGAGCCTCGGAACGGCCACAGGCGACGCTACTTGCACCGTGAGTCACGATTACCTCCCTCGCACATCACGACGTCTAAACCATACTATTATTACTGGACCTGGACCTCATAGCTCTCACAGGCGAAGCAAGGGCCGTAGTCCTTCCGTGCTTATCGCTGGAGGCGAACATGGTGGACGATCATATCGGCAACCCACTGTGACCTTCCTTGGGCATTACCATCAATCCACGAGCCGACCCAAGGTCTCGATTGCTCCCTCTCATCGATTCCCTCGATCGAATTAGTCCCACCCTCTATACCTCCCGAGAGATCCTATGAATGGGGAGCGCCTCACCCTCTTGTCAGTTCTCATTAACCCCCTGTCAAGCAAAAAACTGACCGCCCTCGTCTCAAGCTCCTCGCACCGCCCTTGACTATGCACCTCATCTGGGGAGAGGCATGGCACCGCACATAGCCAGTGAACCTCAGCCAGTGGTGGGTAAACAACATCTTGCATAAACAAGTCTGACCTATTTTCAGGTTCCCACTGTCCTTCGATTGCCAGGTGCTCCACCACCCTGCCTCACCCGGTTCGTACATGTGCACGAGCGTCCCGCGCCAGCTACGGAGTACCACCTGGTAGCCCGATGATTGTACAAATTCCTTCCACGGTGTCGCCCTTGACTGTGTCACTGCGAGTGCGAGGCCAGACGCCCATCCCTACAGGTCCAAGGGAAACGCCACGACCTGGTCCCCTCCGGCCCTAATTGTTCTCCCACAGGTACGCCCACCCGCGCCTCTAGGTTCGAGCTACCGACTGCGGCGCCAGATCCATCTACTTCACCGACCATTATGCGAGTAATTTCACCACGGGTAGGCGAAACCGTGGCGTCAAGACCCGCCCCCCAGCCCTCTATCGTGTACGTAAACTCGGTGGTTCAAGTCCCAATTGCTCCTAGAATACCAAACCTCATGATTCGAGTACGTAGTACTACTCCAATTCCGGATCATGAGCCCGAACCGGTTCCCCAACAACCCGCTTCACCCGTCCTGGTGTCGCCGAGTTGGCATAGCGCCAGCGACATTGGTGTGGACCAACGTCCACTCCCGCCCCAGAAAGAGGGTCACCACCTCAGCAGACTCATCCGAGGGATGTGGAAGAGCGACATGAGCGACCACCATCAGCGGCTACACCCATCCCTCCTCATCCGACCGTGCCCCAAGTACCGGTTCACCCTCCTTCACGGAGTGCTCTCATCCGCATGATGACTCTTGTAATTCCTCGAAGTAGGCCTCCCGAGGCTACAACCATTGCACAACCTCCAGTTTCTGTCGACGCTGCCCCTATTGAACCAGAGCCACCTACTGTCCCTAGAGAAATGATCCCTCACCCTCCGACTATCGTCACTGTGTCGGCTCCCTTCACCGCGCCAACATCCCAAATTCACGTCAAGAGCCGCACCCAGGACCGTGCTCCTGCACAGACTTTGCCTCCCACCGTGACCGAGCCTCCATTCCAACCAACAAAGCCAGCAGCACCGACCCAGCAGCGGTAGTACCCCAACGCGATGCGCGCCCTCCCTCTCCCTCCGGTGGTGATAGAGCTTCCAGGTGAAATCCTATCCGCAACAGTAGATATCGCGTTGGGACGAGCCACGCCTGTTATTCAAGTTAGAAGCCAGCCCGTTGAGTACTCTCCCGTTGTGATTGGGACACCATCCCGGCCATTAACAGTTACCCTACGAGCGAGAAATCGATCCCAAGTCAGAGGCCCGCCGGTGGTTCATGAAGTTGCTACATCTACGCCAACTGCCTTCCAACAAGTCATGTATGGAAGGAGCGACGAGGAGCGAGTAGGGCCTAACACTCTACCACGTCCTCAAGCCTCTGGGACTGGTTCATTCTTGATACACTCCCCTCAACCGATATCAGTGCCGATTGCTCGACATCTGGAGGAGGACCTCGTCAACCAAGTGGCTCAACGAATGCGAGATGCAATAATCTCCCGGTTTCTGGAGGAACAGCGAACTGCAGTGCCGTCGGCAACGCCTTGTGCCATGGCTGTCGCTCGGGCTGCCCGAGCCATGAGTGCCCTGTGCTCCTCCATGAACGAGAATCAGTGCAGGAAGCTGCCGAGGAAACTAAACGTCGCAATTCGGCGATGGCGAGCATTCATAGAATTGTGCTTGATGAACACGCCGCATACTTAGCCGCATAGAGACAACGGGCTCAGGAGCTTGAGGAAAGTTGGCTACTCTCCGGACTAGACGCTCAGCGCTCAGAGTAGAGGGCGAACCGAGAGAAGGGTGAACAAGAGAAATGTGAACAAGGCCGCATTGCGGCGGCTGAAAGTCATCAGGGTATCTACAACCAACTGGGAGCTATCACGAATAGGGTGCAAGATGCCAGTAACGAGAAGGTGGAG
>Ga0307513_10003395_pt1 | contig 21639 bp, 15 predicted proteins | sample 15_EM_MG_FD_202174 | JGI IMG/M metagenome (GOLD analysis project Ga0307513, IMG submission 202174) | Populus trichocarpa ectomycorrhiza microbial communities from riparian zone in the Pacific Northwest, United States - 15_EM | ecosystem: Host-associated > Plants > Roots > Unclassified | place... | reverse complement strand
ATCTATCTATGACAACACAATTTTCGTTCTTTTGTGTGGAAATTTAAGGAGAAGATGACATTACAGTATTTATCTCACATATGATGATAAAAAACAAAACAAAACAAGAGAGAGAGAGAGAGAGAGAAGAGAGAGAGAGAGAGAGAGAGAGAAATGGTCACCTGCCAAAACCACAACCACTACGAACAGAAAGAGAGACAACTAATGGGCACTGTAGTGTCATTTGTAATTTGTCTTGGTGCGAAGACTTGACCTAGCCAAACGTGGGGTTGTAGCTATGACGGTGGCATGTGGGCTCGTAAAGAATGGGTGTGGCTCACCGTGGAGCTGGTGGATGGTGCATTGAATTTGATTCCATGTCCTTGATATTTGTGTCAGCTATATAGTTTTGGTGCCACTGATGCATGGGTCCTCTTCATTGATGGATAGTCTTTCTACTTCTGAAAGACTTGGCATAACTCCATCCACTTTTCACTCAGACCCATGACTGACGGCCAAGTCTACTCCATCAATAGTAGAATTTTAATCATGTATTTCAGTGGGGAAAAAAAATCAATTGTTCATAATTAATCATGTATTCCAGTGAGAGAATTTTAAACAATAAATAAGTTTCTTTTTTGTATTAAGATTTGATATTCGAATTCAAACATAAAATATTCTTAAATATGCTCCGAATAGGGATGATAATAGTACTCATGAGCCAAACAATATTTTTGGGATTGAGAGAGTAGATTTTATATTGCAAATCATTTTATACAAGTGCCCCAAAGTAGACTCTGCTTTCCAGGTTCAAGCGGACTGTAATAATTTTTAAAATATTTTTTATAATTTTAATATATTTATGTTAAAAAAATTATTTTAATATATTTTTAATTAAAAAATACTTTTAAAAAACACCACTCATCACATTATCAAAATACGTACTTAAAGCTCATAGGTAAAATGAACTTGGAATTTATTAGTTTTTTTTTTAATTTCTAAAAAGAATTTCATAATATTCCTAAGTTAATGGTGATGATTTTTTAGTAATATATATATATATATATATAAAGGATTTTTTCTGTATTATTATATTGAGTTTGAATATATGTACAGGAATTTTCTTATGAGCCCATTGATCTATTAAACTGAATAAATTATACAAGATATATTTCATAAGTAAATACCCTATTCATTTACAGAAAAAACTCAATCAAGTCTTTCTTTATTTCTCTCTGATTGAAGCTTTAATTAATTTAAGCATGGAATCACATGTAAAGCTTGGCTGTCTTGTTTTTTTTTGGAGCAACAACTCAATTAAGAAATTCATTCCCCCGAATCTAAGTACAAACGAACCTAATATTGTGGAGTCTTCTAGTACCTTGGTACAGTTAAAAATACATTTTAGTAAAATAATATCGGCAAAATAATATTTAAGAATTTAGTATAATTGATCGAGTTGCAATTAATATTTGTGACACTCAAGTTTTAAATACCATCTGCAACTCGATTATTGTAGATTCTATTTGCGACTCCTTTAACAGACTCATCATGGGATAGTCTCTTCTTCCATTAACTCCCTGACTAAAAAACAACATTTCATACAATTTAAATAATCAAGTTTCCAACATAAAAACACAATTCACATAAACAACACATAATATCTTTAGTTATATGCCATTGTTGTACTGCATTAACACATTCAGACTTGTCTCTAAATTTTTTTTCAACCTCTAATTCATCAAATGATAAGCCAGAATGCTTACAACTATCAGCTCAATCATTGCATCTGTAATGGTTGTCCTCACTCAAAACTTCAAATTCAAGAGTCAAAGGTGTCATGTATTGATTAACAAGTTCAACTAACTCAGCATCCCTATCTTCTCCATCTTTCTCTTTAACCTCAACTCTAACAATGTGACAGTCATTTTCTTCGTCACGTGGTTTGGATTCTCCATAGCAATATAGAATAGATGTCATACCCAATTGAGGTTCTAAATTAACAATTTCCTGCACTAATATTTGTCTATTTGCATTACCATCTATCTTAGATAGACCAACTATTCTTGATACATGTGTGGTTCTCTAAGAGTTACTTGGAACATGAGTCAACTCCATACTAGAAGAGTTTCATTATCTAGGTCTACTATTCAAGTAGAGCTCCACCATATTAATCTCATTAATCCTTGCAAACCCAAATATTGAGTTCACACTCCCGTCACTATAGATTGGTACAATGACATAACGAGACTAACTGTGATTTGCAATATCCTCAAAGTAATTTCAACTTTCATTTCAAACATATTTCAGTCAAGTTAATCATATAACATTCTAGATAATTTTTTAAGGGACATATATAATGTAGTAATTAAGAATTCATGGCTTCCTCCATTATAAGTGATACCATTATCAGTATTGACAATTATACCACTATAGAAGCATAATATTCCTAAACTATCGGACATTCTGTCAAGCAACACAACAAAATACAATTCTAATTTATTAATATCTTGGGGCTAATCAAAGTTCATAATTTATCAACAAAACCATAAAAGTAATACAATCGGTTATAACCTAAATTCGTTAAATTAATAAGCAAACACATATATTCATCAAATTTCGCTACCATAACAAAATTATCAATTCAATTCATGTATTTCATAGCAAATTTTACTATTTTATATATAATTTAGTATAATCCATAATTTAACCTAAATCAACACTAACTCTTTCAAAATAATTTTATTAATTCATAATCAACAACAACCCAAAATCATTTATTATTTAACAAAATAATCTATTTATCAACTTAAATTATATCTAATTAACATAATCTCTAATTCAAAACTCTAACATTTAATAAAATTAAATTAACACACATTAAGCATAAATTACATCAAATTGATAGAGGGGAATTGTTCAATATACATCTAAATATATAATATGGATGGTGATGGTGAAGGATGAACCGCTGCTATGGAGAGAGAGAGAGAGAGAGAGAGAGAGAGAGAGAGAGAGAGAGATGGGTGATGTAGTGTTGTTGTGTGTGTTTTTAACGGTATAGAGAGAGAAAGAAAAAGAAAGAGGAAGGTTGTTGATGGTGGTGAGAGGGGCGGGGCGAGTGGCTGTGGGGAGAGAGAGAGGATGAGGAGGAAAGAAAGAGAGAAAGAAGAAGAAAATGGTCTTTAGGTTTAAATTTCAAATGAAGTCACAAATCTTATATGTGACTCGTGTGTCCTAAATGACAACAGTGAAATATGAATCACTGATGATATCTACCACTACTAGAAAATTGGTAAATACAAACGAAAACAATGACATAATTTTTGTGTTGGTGTATTACGATGACCTTTACCGATATAATTTTCCATTCATGTATTCATCGATAAGCACCAACAGAAAAATTATCTTGGTATATAACGAGAAAATTACAATGGAAAAATAAGGAATGAAAAACAAAAGGTAAATAGTAGGATGACGTATAAAGTACATCCATAAATATACCGACAAAACAATTTCCTTGGTATATACTAAGCGAATTGTGGAGGGTATTACAGTAGGATTCAAAAACAAAAATTGTACGATAATGTTATTTTTTTACTGATAAGATGACTAACAAAGTTATTGACAGAATAATTATGTCGATAATGTTGTAGGTAATATTTAATTTATGACCTGACGATCAACACCCTCCCTCATTTCTCCTTCTTCTTTATGCATTTTATTTCTACAACAAACAACCACTTGTCCCCTCCAATCTCAACATAATTCAACCTCCTACAACAAATTCAGCCACCACAACACTCTGTTTGTCAGCATCTGTTTTTTTATTTAAATTTTATTGAGGATTCTTCACTTTAAGTAAGCAAATCTACCATTTTTTTTATTTGAACTCAATTTTAAAATGTTAATGTTTTTTTTATATATTTTTGTAATAGTACTTTGTTTGGGTGTTTACTTATTTTATAGCTTTTTCTCATACAAATTTATTGTATGGATTTATGATTTGTACATGTTAGGGTTTGTTTTAGATTTTGTAAAATTTTATTTGTTTGTAAATTGATAAAACTTATGTCGAACTTTTAACTTAGGTGTTTTGTGATGAAATAAATAATGATTTATTTAACGAGTCCATTTTATATTTTATCAATTTTATTGTTGAGTTGAATTTTTTTGTAAATATGTAGAAATTTGAATTTATATAGATAACTAATAATGAATTAAGAGTACTAATAAAATAGATTGAATAAGTTTGAGCTAAATCAAGATTTTTGCAAATTTATTTAGTTAACATAGTTAATTAATACATGTTGTCATCATTATTATATATAAGTTTGATATAAGTAATGGATGATCATTCATGGATGTATAGAGATTCACCTCAAGGGTTGCAGATGATAGATTATTGTAATGAGGTTTAGGGTTTTATTAATTACAAATTATTTAATTTGAGAAATATTAGCGAAGGGGGTATTAGATGTCCATGCAAGAGGTGTAAAAATAAAAAGTTTCTCGATTCAGATATTGTAATGATGCATCTTCTAGAAGAAAAAAAAAAGGGTTCATAAAGAAATGCATGTGTTGGTATCCACATAGAGAACCATGTGTTCCTCACGATGTCATGATAGAAAAGATGGTTAGGTCAGCTTATAGTTTTAGCAACATGCATGGAGTTATAGATGACAATAATAATCCTTATAATAATATAATTATGGATGCGATGGGAATGAATTAGAGTCATGTCGATCAATGTTCAATCGTAGATGAACAACCTCATATAGAAACGACCAGGTTTTTTGATCTTTTGAAAGATTCTAACAAACCATTATGGAATGGTTACACAAATCACAGTTAATTATCGGTCATTGCATAAGTGTTCATCATCAAGTCAAATCATGGGTCGAGTGAGGCCAGTTATGATAGAATTGTCAAATGGGCGATAAGCATTTTACCTGAAGAAAACATACTAAAAAAGAACTTCTATATTACTAAGCCCATGATGAAACCCCTTCGTATAGGATACTAGAAAATTAACATGTTTCTAAACTTATACATGTTATACTACATTGAAAATACAAAGTTGACCAAGTGCAGAACATGTAGGCATTCTCATTATAAAATCATGACTAGCAGGGGAATGACTCTTATCACATACAAAAAACTTATATACTTCTCAATCACACCTAGATTGTAACTATCACATGATATAGTGGATGGGATGATGGTGCACCCTTTTCCCATGGTGAAATCTGAAAATATTTTAACAATGTGCATCCTTAATTTTCAGTGGAGATAAGGAACGTGCATCTTGGGTTATGTATAAATGAATTCAATCCATTTGGGTCATTTGTTGCTCCTTATTTTTATTGGTAGGTGATACTCACGATTTACAACTTATCACCGGTAATGTGTATAAGACCGGAGTTTATGTTTTTATCTATAATTATACGTAGTCCTAATAGTCCAAGTCAAAATACAGATGTTTGTGTTTGACTGTTTATTGATGAGTTGAAATAGTTGTAATCATTCGGGCCTTTGACCTCTGATGTATTGAAGAAATAAAATTTTCTAATGAAGGTAGTTTTGATGTTGACTATTAATGATTTTCCAGCTTATGGAATGATTTCTGATTGGAGCACGTATAGAAAACAAGCATGCCCATATTGTATGGAAAATAACAAGGTATTCATACTAACAAATGGCAGTAAAGCATCTTTTTTTTACTGCCACTAGCAATTCTTACCAACGGATCACAAGTTCAGAAAGAATAGAAAAGACTTCTTTGTTGGAGTATGTTGACATTGTATTTTGCTTTCAATCTTGTAAGTAAAATTTTCTTGATTTTGGATTGACCCACAATTGGGTAGAGCGAAGTATTTTCTAGGAGTTTTCTTCTTGGAAAACCAATCTCCTCCACCATAACCTTAATGTCATGCACATAAAAAAAACATGTTTGATAACATTTTCAACACGATTATAGACATGAATGGGAAGACAAAGGACAACACCAATGCTAGAATGGATATAGTTTTTTTTGTCATCATAAAAATATAGAGTTGGTTTATGTTGGGTCATGGGTCGTAAAGCCCAAAGCTAGTTTCGCCTTAGACAAGAATGCATAGTTACTTGTCTACCAATAACTTAAAAGTCTACGATTTCCTAATAGACATACCTCAAACATAACAAGGTTGGTAAATTTAGAGGGTTGTAGATTGTATGGAATAAAAAGCTATGACTGCTACGTGTTTATGCAAACACTCATTCTATTAGCTTACCATGATTTATTGTCAAAGTGGTTATGAGATGTACTCACAGAGATCAGTCTCTTCTTTAGAGATATATGCTTCAACAAGTTGAAGACACAACACATGAAAAGGCTTGAAACGAATATCGTCCAGACAATATGCAAACTTTGAGATAATATTCTCTCCATTGGTGTTCGACTCGATGAAGTATCTACCCATACATTTATTGTTTGAGGTAAAAGTTGGAGGCCCAGTCCAATATAGATGGATGTATACATTCGAGAGGTTAAGGATTACACATGCATCGTAATTAAATTTTTTTTGTCTTTCTTTGCATATTTCAAAATATTCATTTAATTTCATGTAGGTACTTATTCAACTTTAAGAGAAAAGTAAAAAACAAGGCGCATTTTAAGGCTTTAATATACAGGGCCTATATTGTTGGAGAGATCTCAACATTTATCTCGTACTATTTTGAGCCTCAATTGAGAGTAAGAATCAACCATGTTTCAAGGCATGACAATGGTGGAAAAGCGTCTTTATGTGGAAACTTGTCAATATTCTCTCATCCTATACGACTTGTACCAAAAAATGTTGTGAGGGGAAGATATTTGTCAAAAATAGAATTTAGATAAACACATAATTAAGTGTTATTTAAGTGTGATGAATTGATACCTTTTATTCAGTAAGTATACTACTTAACATGTCGTTATTTTCAAACAATTTATCTCTTATAATATCATAAACTGATAGGATGGTAGGATGTTTTTTAATACATCCATTTTTTATTAGTTGTTTTTTATAAATATTATTAACTAACAACATTTTTTCTTATTGACTGCAATTCTTGGATGTGAGCCAAACCTGATAAAGCTTTTCGTTGAAACGCATGTGCGAGTGATGGCCGTAAAAAAATGGCAGCAGTACGTGGATAGCCAAGCTCAGTACTTTGTGATATGTTGGTTTTCAACAACGTTTTTCTTAAGTTATTATTTTCTTGAATCTGATGAATTTATTTTTTCTTTTCAAGATACACATAACAATCAGTTGAAGGAAAGATATGGGGACGATCCTTCGACCCGTCCGGATCTCGATTCAGATTTGTGGTTGAAAGCATAATCGTCTGATTGACCAGATAGAAATTGGATGTACAGACTCTTTAACATTACAACCGAGAACTTACGAATAACTCGTATTGCTTTGACCATTAGATGCTTGCAATCGATTCTCAACACTCAAACTTCAGAGTTCACGGCGATGTTAGACTAACGAGTACAGGCTCAGATGGGTCATCTTAATGATAAATGTGAACGACTCACTGGTGATTATGAAGAACTTCGCCAATTAATAATGGAGATGAGATAACAAATTGGGGGGTACATGTGCACCCTTTAATTGGCCTCACGATCCCAACGACGACCAGCCTCCTGTTCCTCCTCCTCTAGCACCGCCTCTATCTTAAATTTATTATATTTGAACGTATAAATATTTAAATTTGTAATAAATATTTGATTTTTATATTAGTTTATTTGATTTTAATTATTTTTCCACTTCTATTCAATATATTTTTAAAATATTACTGACAGGGTTACCGACGGAACAATTCCTTCGGTATATTTCATAGAGAGTTGGAAAAGAATTACTGCAAATTTCACTGCTATTATTAACTCACCGATGGAATTACATATGGTATTTTATCGGTGATATGTTATATTTATTGATGGATATATCAACGGACAAATAAAAACACTAATGACATTACATATGATTTTCCTATCAGTGATATGTTAATTTACTGATGGATATACCGATGGAATAAAGTGAGTAAATTATTTTTTAATGCGCTTTATCCGTTTGCAAATCCATTAATATATTTATTACCAACAGACTCATTAACAGTCTATAAATTACTGATGAGAATATTTTTGACTGATTGTTTCTTTTCATAAGCCTATCAGTAATATACAACTCACATGTTCCATGTGGTATTTATGATTCATGTGTCATAGCATCTGCAACTCGTAAAATTATTCTAGATCCCAAATTATTATTATTATTTTTCACTGTATTAATGTACTTTTCTTTTAACTGAACTAAAAAAAGAACACTCCCCATCGGGGAAGGGGGGGTTTGCTTAATTAATGTCAAGCAAGTGATATGGCATCATCACGGAGGCAAGCGGATGATGTCATCTACATGACGAAAAGGGAATGCCCCCCTTGTCTTTGAAACTTTCAAAAATATCTGATATTGAAAGTCCTCAGTATCTGCCGTGAATAAAGTGCGATACACTGCTCTGCGTGGCTCTTCCATCACCCAGTGTTTGAGAATGCGATCAGAAATCGTTTTCCAAAATATTTAAAAAATTTTTTTTTTGAATTAATATACTTTTTATGTTTATAAATTATTTTAATATGCTAATATCAAAAATATTTTTTAAAAAATAAAAAAAATATTATTTTAATATGTTTTATAATAAAAAGAACTTTAAAAAACAATCGCTACCTTACCTTCTAATTTTTTTTATTATATATATATATATATATATATATATATTACATCACTAATGTCCCTTTCCTTTACTTGCCCCTGTTAACTTTATCATCTGTCATTTTCAAATTGAGCAATTAGGAAACCTTTTTTTTTATGTTTTTTAAAAACTTTAAATTAATTTTTTTATATTATTTTAATATACTAATATTAAAAATAAATTTTAAAATAATAATAAAAATATTATTTTAATACATTTCCAAACAAAAAATATTTTAAAAAATAATCAATACAACACTTACAACCAATTATATACGTTAACTTAAGCTGTGGTTTAGAAAAGTAATTAAAAATAAATAAAAGACTACACTTAAAAGTCATGATCATTGCGGGCACTTGATGAAATTAGATAGCCATTACGCCATAGGTGTTGACATGGTCAACGATAGAAGCTAATATCTAAAGGGGACGTACGTGTCATCTATTGTGACTTGGAAGTCATCCTCTTCTCACTTCATATTAATCTCTACCATAAACAAAAAGAAACCTCCTTGACAAAAAATCAATTGAAAACAATGTTCACCTACCTACATTTCTTTATCGACGGGAAATATGTATTTTCCTTCTTGGCCTTCAAAAAAACAAAAGCTCTTTGCCATGGGTTTAAGGATAAAATAGTCTTTGTCTTGGACAATTTTTGGGTTCTAAAATTGATTGGAGCTGGATGAGTATTCTGCGTCTTAGATTATATAGTGAATTTACATTACTACTCCTAAAAAAAATTAATTTTTAAACTTCTACTCATGATTAGTTTTATATTTTCAACAAAAAAAAATACACAATAAAATAACTTTCTTACACTTAAAATAATAAAAAAAAAACTAACAGGAAAATGAAGAGCCTTTTTGTTATTTTCAATATTATTGAATAGTAAAAAGGTTTTTGTTATTTTTAATATTATTGAATAGTGAAAAGGTCTTGGCACCCTTGGTGTCAAATAAATTAATTCTTAGGCTAAAGGGTATTTGTATTATTTTATTGCTTTTTTTAATTATTTGTATATTACAACATCTTTTTTTATGAAATGTTACCTTTATTACGTGTTTTCTCCTAATTTTTTATTATTATTGCCATTAATTATTCTGGTATTTTTTATTTCTATTTTTTAATTATTCTATTAAAATTTTGACTTTAGTTCTTAAAAATACAAGACTCGTCGAGAATGTTGATGTCAAGTCCTCAAAAGAAAATTTCATTGAAATTGCTAAAAGTAGACATAACTTGTATTTTATTTTAAAATCTTGATATCGATACCTTTTAAAAAGGAGACATGTAAAAAAAAACATTTATCTCTAAAAAGAGAGATCACGTGAAAATTGTTAAGAACATACATTGAACTCATATAAATGATAAAAACTGAACTTTAAACCCATATTGATGATGTAAGTTGAGCTTTGGACCAAACTATTAACTATATAGATCTTAACGAGGATTGGGCTTTGACCCATTTATTTTTATTGGTTTTTTCATATCATATTTTTTTTGTTTTATTTTTTATTTTTATTATGAGAATATAACTACAAAAAAAAATATTTAAATTTTTATAATGTGAAAAAGAAGAAGTAATATACATGAAATTTAAACACACAAATAATGAAAGTATTTATTCAGGGTTCGAAATTTATCTTCGAGGGTGAAAATAAATACCAAAATTTGCTGGGAAATAACATAGGAGCACGTGTCGCGCGTGCAAATCACGCGCTACTCAATTGATTGTCCTGGAAATGGTGTGTGCGTGTCTTCCCCCGTGCGTTAATTAAAATGAACCTGTAAAAGAAAGAAATAAATTTGGCAGTATAAGACATCATCATCTTCTCTTCTTCTAATTCTTCTTATGCTCTCAGGTTTATTACCACAAGTAAAGGAACTTAGGTGGCTAACTGGAGGAGATGCCGACTGTGTGTGGTGGCTGGACGTTGCTGGCTCGGTCAACTGCTGTAGTGGTTGGTTTTGTGTTGGTCGGGCGATGCAATGGTCCGGAGGGGTGACAGAAGAGGAAGGAAGTGGCTTTGAGTTGTTTTTTTTTAGGTGTCTTCATTGTTGCGGTTGTGAGAGATGGTTTGATGAGGGGGACAGGAGATGGGTCGCGGATACTGGCGTGAAAGAGGGGATATGGGTCTGTGATGAGGTTTTGATCTTGTGGGTGGTTGTTTTAATGGGACTTTGGCCAGAGGAGGGGAAAGATGTCTGGTTTTTGGTTCGGCTAACCTAAGGAGACTGCTAGGTTCAAGGCTTTATGAGTCTTTTTTCGTGGGTTGGTGATGCTATGGGGTGTGGATGTAGAACTCGGTGGTTGAGGCAGAGCTGTGGTGGAGCTACTGGAGGCGCTGTCATGGGCAGTGGAGGAGAAATAGGTGAGGTTGAGAGTGGTGAGGGTTATTGGATCAATCCATGAGGGAGTGAAGGCTTGTCTCGGTTGGAGCCTGAGATGGTGGTGGTCTCGGTTGGGAGGCTCTCTGGTTCTTTGAAGGTTGAGTATGGTGATGGTAAAGGGTGGTGAAGGCTACTGGTTTGGATGATGGTTGGTTTGTTTTTGGTGGAGACTCCCTGGAATTAAAGGCTGTCTTTTCCTTTTTTTTGTGTTTTCCTTGTCTGAGAGATGAAAAGATTGATAGAAATCTGGGAAAATTTCCCAATTTCTTTATTGTTCTTTGTGGGAGGCTTTTGATCGGTTGGAAAAAGGGTAGTAGGTGTTTATGGATTTTTTTGGTCAATGCTCTTTGTCTCTGTAGGCTGGTGAATACGCCCTTGTGTTCTTTGTTGTGCGTTCCCTTTACGGGGAGAAAATGTTGGAATTTGAATGATTCTTGGAGATTTGATTGAAGACTTGCTGGAATTCTGGGATTGAGGAGCTGATTCAAGGCATTAATTAAGATGCAATCCCATGATTATAGCTGAAGAATAAAATCCCACAATTTTTCAAAGAAAATTTAAAATATTTTTGCATGCTTTTCAAAAAACTTATGGATTTTATAAAATTTTTTGCCTATATTTAATAAATATTAAAAAATTATATTTGATAAAAAAATATTATTCATTTTTAATATAAGGATAAAATCTTAAAAGAAAATAATATCCAAAATATTATTATTTTTTTTAATATAAGAATAATATAAGAATAAAAAAAACTTGTATGAGGTTAATATCTAAAATATTATTGTAAATAATACAACTCATTCACTTCTAATATAAGGATAAAATCTACAAGGAATTTCATCTTAAATATTATTTGGAATGACATGGTAGCAAGAAGCTTCAACGATAATCGATGATATTTTACATTCTAGATCAAGTTTTTTACCTAGAAAACCAGAGTTTGTTTATCGTAGTACGTCATAGTAGGCTAATAGAAAGAGACATCATTAGACTATAGCAAACAATAAAAAGAAAAAAAATAATGCAACTTATTTTAGGTAAGGCGTATTAGGGGTGCTAATACCTTTATTTTACGCAACTAGTCCCTTGCTTAGAATCTCTGGAAAAAAAAAAGAGTTAGGGTTCCTAGTAACTGTAATACTAGGTGGTGACTCCCCAACCAACCAAAAAGACCTTCAAAACCCCTGTTTGGGAAAGGTCATCATGACGTCGTGCCCTTGACGATGAGGGTATAACAAGATGGTGACTCCGCTAAGGACCTTTAGACTAGGCTTTGTTTTGTTTGTTTATGTTATGTAAAGATTGATGCTGGTTTATTTTTCAGTTATGAATGGCTTAAGAGCTTTATCATACATCATTTTTTTTTTTTATTATGAGGGCACACGTTGTGAAACTTCAGGTTAAGTAGGGGACTAACAACTTATCTTATGACTTTTAGTCAAGTTTTAAATTTGTGTAAACTCTAACTCTTTGTTGGGTGCTTAAATTGGTAATGATTGATGCACATTCCATCGCGTTGCCTACTAAGCCCCAATATTGCATTCATGAGGGTGATCACTGGGAGAGCAAGAGACCCTTTTAGAGACCAAATAGTGAACCTACCCCCTGTCTCAGATAAAAAGAATTAGAACCTATCTTTTAGGTATATGCTCCCTACACATGTTTTGCATCAAGGCAAATCCTTTATGTAGCATTTGAGTCTAGGACTTACGAGTGACACAATGGCCGTTACTCAGGAAATTTTTGTTGTAGAGTTTGGACAAGAATCAAAATTTATGTTCATCATGCAAGAGTTATGACTACGTGTCACCCTTTGAAGGGCGAGTTTATCATATGAATACATGCTCATACATTTAGTATATGCATGTTCACAAGTTGAAATGTAGGTCCCTTATAGAAGGTCCACTACATTTGACTAAGTAAAGGATGGAAAATGAAGAAAGGATTTAGATATAAGCTCATTATCAAAAGGAAATTGAGAGCATCAAAGGTGAAGTGGCTAGACTTATAAATCTACTTGAACAAATGCTGAGTTCCAATAGTGGAAAGGAAACGTCTGCACAACCTCCTGTGGAAACACCATCAACTTATATCCCTCATACATCTCAGAACATGCGGGCATATTCAACAGTAGAGCAAGACTTTATCCCCCATTGCCCCAGTCCAGCCAACTCAAACTCTGATCACTGTGGATTTAACAGCTAAAGGACCCTTTGATGATAGATTTATTGGTCTTATAGACTATGATAAGTGGCCTGCTGTAAAAGAGAGATTGAGAGCAATTGAAATCTAACTAACCCTGTACGCGCAGCTGAAGTTTATTTGGTTCGAAACATTATGGTATCGAAGGAGTTCAGAGTGCTGGACTTCATCAAGTATACCAGGCTAGAATGTCCAAACACCCATCTCCGATCATATTGCAATAAAATGGTTGAAGTTATCCACGATAAAAAAAATGCTAATATTTTTTTTTCAGGATAATCTCACAAGGTTTGCCTTGAGCTGGTATATAAGACTGAATAGTTCTAAGATTAATAAATGGAAGGATCTGATAGACACCTTCTTAAAGCAGTATAAATTCAATTTTGAAACTGCTCCTGACAGAACCATCCTAATGGCAATGGAAAAGGGAAACCAAGAGTCTGTGTGGGCATATGCGCAAAAATGGCGAGATAAGGCAACACATGTCCAACCTCCGCTAATAGAAATAAAAATAGTGATGTTGTTCGCCAACACCATCAAATCCCTATATTATAGGCATCTGATGGGAAACTCGGCTCAACAATTCTATGATAATGTTAGGATTGCTGAAAAAATTGAACAAGCTATCAAAATGGGAAAAATTAAACGTCCTACCATGGGTTATAGAACAATGACAAAAGATGAATCAGAAGATAGCTCTCAGGTAGGAAATCTTAGTTATGTGGTCCAACCAGGTCTCGTTATAGCAACCATTTAGTCTTTATCAATAAATGAACATGTTTAACGCAATATAAGCAAGATGTTTTCCTTGTGAAAGTAAAAAAATTTCCATTTAAACCTTTTCTTGCCTAATTTTCCAAGATCCAGATAATGCTTTTTCTTAAGCCCAATTAACATTTGGCCCAACATTCAAAGTGTATCATATCATTTAATGATATATTTTAGGTTCTCGACCAATTTGTTTTTTTTTAAATTTACATCTCAATGATTTCTTTTTAACAATTAGATTTGAAAGAATACAATTTTTAAATTTTATGGTCTATTCTCAAGATAAGAAAAATGATTTACAAAAAATGGTCATTGATCGAGTCTGCAAAATTCTTTGGCAAAGATGATATTGATGCATGAGAAGCTCATATGGTCCACTAGAAAAACAAATGGTATGGCTATCTAGAAGGTTGAATAATGATGATGGATAAGAGTCACCTCAACTAGGGGGCAATGTTATTTATGACCAAAACAGCCAAGGGGCAATTCCATGAGAAGAATATGTGGTATGAAATCAGTTGGTAGCGATATGGCTCAAAACAGTCCATGACAATGATTGATCTGGTGAACTCTGTTAGCCTTTAAGAGTAACACCACACTTTAAAAACATGGTCTAACTATGGGGCATCTTCATGGATGAAAAATAGTTTCTCTTTTGAAAAATAGTTATGATACCTACCAAAGATGAATGCCTTTTTAAGGAATGCTGAAATGACTCACACTGCCAAATAATTTGGGGGCAATTTGACAGTCTTTGACAGTAAAGGACTTGTTGAACTCTTTCAAACAAAGAAAAAATAAAGCATCGATTCTCTAATTAAGGTAAATGAAAAGTGCACGATGGAGAACAAATTCCAAACCTGGGGGACATTGTCCAACTAATGGGCAACATCACATCTAAGAGACAGTTTGCCACTCTTCAATGAATGGTCAACTAAGCAAAAGCTTTACATAGCACAAACAAGAGAGCAATATTTATGGCATGAGGTCCACGTTACATGATAAAAAGCACTCATACATATTAATCACATGGGCAAAACTTGAGTGAGTTAAAGAGTCGAGTGCAAAACAAGCAAGAGAGATGGTGAAGAAAAAGAGGGGGGGATCTATATTTCAATCCAAGTAAGGATTCATGCATATCATTCTAACCCAAAAAAATTGCATAATGTTTTTGTAGAAAATTTATGGAAAAAAAAATCCTTGATAGAGTCCAAGAAGACTTCGATGAATCCAAGTCAAATATCTGCACATCTCAGGTTAGATCTTGTAATCAGGTAAGTTATTTCTACACCTTGGGGAGGCCATTCATTATAACAAGACCATTTATTTTGTATTTTTCACATTTCGAGTAGGTTGTCTCTTCCAATGAGACCATTTTCATATTTATCATATTCTTGGGTAAGTCACCCATTATAATGAGGTATTTTATTTTGTATTTTTCATATTCAGGGCATGTTACCCATTACAATGAGACCATTTTCAAATTTCTCACATCTTGGATAGGTCACCCATTACAATGAGACTATTTGTTTTGTATTTTTCATACTTTAGGTTGGACACCTATGAGAATGAGACCAACTTAGGCAGGTCGTCCATGAAAATGAGACTAAATTGAACAGGTCACCCATTATAATGAGACCATCATGTGATTTTCGAAGGTGTCGGATCCCTTTTTTGGAATTTAAAGGTGTCAGATCCCTTTCCTTCCAAACTACATGATTTTTTTGGGTGTTAGATCCCTCCGTTAAACTTAAAGATGTTAGATCCCTTTCATTTCAAAATGAAATCTTCAAGGGTGTCGGGTCCCTCTTCTAGAATTTAAGGGTGTTGGATCCCTTTTCTTCCAACTATGAAATTAGAGTTAAATGAGGTGGAACAAAAGAAAACTAAATACAAATAGGGGCCAATATATAATTAATGAAAAACTAAGGTATAAATACCCATTCCTTCTCTACCTAGCCAACAATCTACACGAGAAAAAGGGAAGAAATTGTGATTTTTTTCTTCCAAATTCTTGCACAATTCAACAAAAAAAAAATAGATATTATGGTGTTTAAAGCTTAGCCAATGAATTAAAAAGGGCAGATTAAGGGTTTTGGGTGAGTTTTGGAGAGTAAATTAAGGGTTAGGGTTTTGAAAAAAATATAAGGAAAAGGGGAGTTGAAAGGGGCTTGATTTCCTAAGCTTCCAACACTTGAGAAATCATACATTTAAGATATGAAATACCTTCAAATAGATTAATTGCATTGAATTTGAGTTTTTGTTAATGAATTGTGAATGTTATGCTTTTGTGACAATGAAATTGTATTGATTATGTAATGGATGAATGTTTTTGAGATTGGTTAATGATTATTAGCATGAATTACGAATGAGTAATGGTTTAATGTAAAAACAATATTGAAAGGATAAATGCCTTTTTCATTGGTTTAGTTTCGGCAAGGGAGAAAAAAAATTAGGTGATTGGAAATTTTAATGCATTTAATTATGATAGATGAAGATTTTGGGTTACGTGAATATTGATGGATAGGAAAAGAGAGATAATTTTTTTTAAAAAAATAAATAGATTAGTTGTGAACAAATGAAAGGAAAAATTATATTAGTTATAGGAAAGGAAACTAGTTAACTTCATGAAGAACAAAATGGAAATGAATAAAAGAAAGGAAATGGACATTGTACATGACTATAATAAGAATACTTGATACAAATTAAATAAGAATTCAAGATTTATATGAAAAATGGAATTGAGTGATATGATGGGTGAATATCCAATGATGTGTTGATTTTATTGATATAAAAGAGGCCATGGGACCCAATCAACAGTAGGGGACCAACTCGGACGTATAAATGTCAGGTAGGTGTTTGACATCTTGTAGTAAATTAGTTAGTTTCTGAATAATGATTTTATTATTTCTATTTAATCTTTGTCTAGAGTTGTGAATGGAAACAAGAATAAATTTGGGAAACTAACTCCCTGATTAATGGGATTAGTGCCTTGTTTAATAGGCAATTTGAAAAAACTAACTCCTTGGTTAATGGAATTACTGCCCTATTTAATGAGAAATTTGAGAAAACTAACTCCTTGGTTAATAAGATTAGTGTCCTGGTTAGTAGGCGATTAAGAAAATTTACTTCATTGATGAATGCGATTGGCACCTTGATTAATGGGCAATTGAAGAGACTAATCTCTTGGATAATAAAGATTAGTATCGTAGTGAATGAGCAATTAGGAATCATAATTTGAATGTTGGTGATGGAGAAAAAAGAGAAGGGCTGGCTTAGGCTACAAGTGAACATAATATGTTCATAATGTTGGGCATAAGGGTGTCGTGTCATAAAAAAAGAGAATAATAGCAAATGATAGTGTGTGTGTGTGTGTGTGTGTGTGTGTGTGTGTGTAATTACATTAGATATGGAAAGTAATGATAAATAATTGAGTAAAAAGTTGATATGCCTATTATAAATAATTTTCAGGTTCTTCCCAGCATCGAACAAAGAAATAGATTTATTAGTATGTATATTTTATAAAATTAAACCGATACAATTCGAGAAGATTATATTTTGTTGTAATATAATTTTGTAATTAAATTGTGTTTACCTATTGAATTTAATTATCGATGTTGTAATTAAGGAAGTTGTTTCTTTTGTATGCATTATATAAGTTGTGATACTTTTAAAGGTTATCTATTTAGTTTTTAGATTCACTTTTAGTTATAATTTAAAATTTGTTACTACTTAATTTTATTGAATGAATGTTGAAGAAAATAAATGTTGGTGTGATAATTAAATTATGAGAGTCCTGGATGGTGGGACAAGTGATAGTTGGACTACTAGCACGTTGTGAATATATTAGGTTGATAACTTGGTATTGAAAATATAGAGAAAACTCTGCTAAAATTTTGGTAGAAATAATAATAATAATAATATAAAAAAAATCGAGTCATTATAATTGATATCAATTCAAGAAAATTAGGGTGGTTACACCAACTTTCAATAGTGTCAACATCCTTATCTTGATTTATTTATTTGAAGATTTGCTACACTAAGTAAGCAAACCTGTCTATTTTTTTTTATAATCCATTTATATTTCAGGTTAATTTATTGAAATGTTTTTGTAGTATTTGTAGTTTGCTTGTATAACTTCTCACTAGAGAATTTTGTTGTATAAATGTATTGATTTGTATGTACGTCAGGGTTTGTTTAAGATTTGATGGAAATTGAATTTGTTTATAATTTGATAAAAATGAGTTTGATTTTGTAACTTAGGTTTATTATAATGGAATAAACGATGGGTTATTTATTAGGTATCAATTATATTTTGTCAATTTTATTGTTAAGTTGGAAATTTGAGTAAAAATTAATTTTTTTTGAATTAATAATAATTAAAAGGTATTAATTTAGATTGAATAAGTTTGAATTAAACAAATGATAGATAATTAATTGGGCATCAAGTATTTGTTGTTAATTTAATTGGTCAATTCACATTTTGACACAACATTCAATTTGTGTAGAAATGATAATTGATTATTGGATTGTGAATTTATTTTTAACAAAAAAAGTTAAATTTTAAATTGATGGTTACATTATTTATAAATTTTATCATCAATATTTTATATAGGTTTTATAAGTAATGAATGATTATTCTTGGATGTATTGAGATTCACCTGAAAGGTTATATAAGCAAGATTATCTTTAAAGGTGGTTAAGGGTTTTATTAGTTTTATACTTTTTAATCAGAAAAATATTAGTGGAGACAAAATTAGATGTTCATGTGTGAAGTGTAAAAATAAAAGCTTGATTTTAACAGAGAAGGTGATGGTTTGTAGTGGTGGTTTTTGGGTTAGTAGAAGTTTATGATGTTTGATAAAGCGGTTAGAGTTGGTTTGTAATGAATTGAGTTTGTGTGTTTTAAAATATGTTTTGTGGTTTTATGCTTGATTTTATAAAGGGGATAATGGAAAATATAGATGGAGGGTTGTTGGGTTGATTTAGAGGTAGTGAAAGGAGATTATAATAATGAATGATTGGCATAATGGTTATGATAGGGTTGCGAAAGGCATTCTAAGTATTAAGAATAAAACAAATTTGCACTAATTCTAAGCCACGGTAGCAATCCAAGATCTTTCCGTAGTTATGAATAAAAAGAGCATATACAATATGCACTAAATTATATAAAATATTGTCATGTGCACATGTTGTTTTGGTTGGCATGTCCACTTACATATAAATCAAGTTTTTTTTTTCTGCTTTAAGGCTTGACTATTGTTTTAGTTATAAATTTCCATAGTATACTGTAATAATTGTGGTTTTTGTTGATAAATAAAGGTGGTTAAATCCATGATTTATGTTCTTATTGAATTGGCTAGTTATATTGTCAAGATGGTGAGAAAAGGTTCCAAGTTGAATATGAGAATTACTACTTCATCAATTAGTAGTGTTGATAAGTCTACTATGCATTTAGATGTCGATCATGAAAAGAAACCTATTGCACACATTACCGATCAAGGCTCGTTCAATATGGGTTGCAGAGCCAAAATCTCGTTTTCTATAGACTTCATGTTTGGCAAGATTATTGTTTAACAAAAGACGAACCTCATCATGTAAGTCATGTTTTTTTATATAATTATTGAAGATTTGTATTAAGTTATTTAAATTTTTTCATTAATGAAAAATAAAAATGGCTTTGATTAAATGATTTTCAGGTCTACAAATATTAAACTTGCTCATAGGATAACATCAATGATGAAATGTTTGATGGAAGAACCATTGTTTAAATGAAATCAGCTTCAAGATCATCCTAAATGGATGAGTATGATTAAACTTTCATGGGGAAATTTTAAAGTTAGAAGATAAATAATCCCTACTTTTAGTTAATATGTAGTTTTTTAAATTTAGAGACCAAATTAGTTTACAAAATTAATTATGAGAAATTCTTTTTCTGAGATGCAAAAAATGAGTTGGCCAGGAGAGTCTGAGAAAATCACAATTCAATTAGGTAAGTTGTAACATGTCAAATTTATATATTTCTGTTTAATGATTTTCTTAACCAGGTTACATGATTTGTGGTATGACGCTAACAAATATGCAAAGAGCATGGTCGAGTATGATGACATTTTATTATGAAAAAAATTATAGACCAAGCCACATCACGAAAAGTAATTGGAAAAAATTTCAAGAATTTATGGCATCAGATAGTTTCAGAAGGCGCTTGTTATACGAGTCTTAAAACAAAAACAAAGAGACTCATGGTTCCATAAGCAAAATCACTGGTGAATCACTTCCTTTTATGAAACATTGAAAATGCTTGATAATACCTCGTTATGTCTTTTAAATATTTTTCTTCAAATGTAAACTTAATGTTTATTTATGATAATTTTTAACAAAGGATTCATTTTGCAGGCTACATATATAGTTTGGACGCGAACCATCTCCGATGGAGTTATATGTTGAAACACATATAAGAAAAAAAGATAAGGTAAAAGGGCTGCAACATTTTGTCAACAACAAAGCCGAAGCGTTCATTGTATGTAATTTTTGAAAAGTTATAATAGGCTTGACTTTTGTTTTTTAAATTTTTTACTTGGATTTTGAAATTTAACCCTTTTTTTTTTGCAGGAAGCATGTAACACCAGCAAACGTACGAAACACAAAAAGGACACTTCTACCCATTTGGAATATGATCCTCAATTATGGTTGGGAGCCGAAGCTACCCGATAGGAATCGGGTTTACAACATGTCTATGACTACAACTTAAGATATGAGTACAAATTGTAGTTTTTTTTACTGTAGACAACCCATAATCCGACCCAAGCCAGCCATCATCAGTCGTTCAGGAGATAGTCTGAGAACAAGTTGATGAAAGATTGTGTGTTTTGAAGGCCGATCCGAAGGCAAAGTACGAAGAACAAAATAGGAAGCAATGAGAGCAAATACATGCATGCTTGTCGACATATTATCCTCCCATTTTTGTACATCATGGACCTCCCGGTTCAGGATTTTTTCCTCCCCTTTCACTTCCAACTCCATCTTGTTAGGATTTTTTTTTATTGTAATGAAAATATTTGTATTAACTGTTAAATTAATATTATAAAATTTTGTTGTTCAAATTTGTTGTTTTGATTTTAGGTTAAAAAAAGGCAACCAAGATTATAATAAATGAACATGAAAATAAAATCACTGAAATACCAATAGAATTATCACCGGATATAAAAATTTCTGACTGCGAGTCCGTAAAAAATATCCCAACCAATTTTGTCGAAGAATTATTGGATACTTTCAAGTTTCTGGACTCTGATGAAGCACTGTAATGGTAATTTCATTGGTGATATTTAATTCATGGCCGACACTGACAGCATTACCAATGATATATTTTGTCGGTTTTTGACAAAAGTAAAAACACGTCGCTATTTTTTTGGCGCGCAAACTTCATCAACAATTCCATCAGTAGAATAAGCTCCTAATAGAATCACCAACAAAAATAAAATCCCTGACAAGAAATTAATTGATGACATTCTTTCATCAG
>Ga0307513_10003394_pt1 | contig 21646 bp, 31 predicted proteins | sample 15_EM_MG_FD_202174 | JGI IMG/M metagenome (GOLD analysis project Ga0307513, IMG submission 202174) | Populus trichocarpa ectomycorrhiza microbial communities from riparian zone in the Pacific Northwest, United States - 15_EM | ecosystem: Host-associated > Plants > Roots > Unclassified | place... | reverse complement strand
GAACAAAAACGCGCAGAACTCGACATACAAAATGATCCTTGCTCAAGAAAGAATGGGTTGGGTCCGACTTGGAGGGGAGTTCCAATCATCAACGGTTCGTCTCCTTCGAGGGATCTGGCAGCTTACAGCATGGGGGTTATCAAACACCTTGAAGAAGTCGGGACCATCAGTCTTCGGATAGGGTCATCAAATGCGAATATCAAACAGACCTCGCATTGATCGTGAGCAGAGAGGACTTCTTGGGATGCGCCCTGGAGATCCGTCGAAGCCAGCCTCATCAAAGGATTCAAGATTGGCTGAATAACGTCAGTGACTGATTTCCGGGAGAAGAGAATATGGTCTCACTCCGAGGGCGACAAACACGATAACTGCACATCACATATCAATCACGACAACCTCTGCAAGGTATATTCAGGCTCACCCGAGATCTGTTCATTAATCTTATTGAGCAATGGGCGCAGTCCGGGAACCCTCTCTGAGGAGCGCCGTTAGTCGTTCCACCGCAAGAAGCCTTATCTATCATACCAATCGTCCTATCGATCGCTTTCACGACTGTACGTATCGTTCAGCTGGTCTGTATTGGCCACTGTTCAGGGCTACTCACTCTTATCCCGCAAGCTGAGGATCTTCCAAAGCCTGCGGTGGAGTTCTTGGGGGGTCATTTGTTCCGGATTCGTCTTCCCCTCTTTCCCCTCCGCACCGGCCTGGTTGTCCGCCCCGATCTTCTCGATCTCGTCAAGATCGTTAGAGATCTCTGCAGCGGTGTCTCCCGGAGCCTTAGATAACATCTTCTTCAGCGCTGTGGCAATTGTGGAATTTCCTTGTTCCTTCCTTTTTCGACGGGCAGCCAAAACGCTATGGTTCAGGTCGGTAAGGGAAGACTAAACCCAGACTTCCAGTGAGTGTTCCTCGGTTTCAGATCTCCCAGGCGATACTTACTTCGCTCTACAGTGAACAAGTATGTCAATGTGGTCAGTAGCAAATCCAATGAATGCGCGGGTCCACGCACGATACGGTCGGACCCCTCTGAGATAAAGATTTTAGCACGCGAAGCGAGAGCCGAAAAACGAAGCTGACCTGAAAACAACGAGTGCATGAAGTCATCCGCACCGAACACACCTATCCCACCACACTCTTAGATATCATCAGGGAAATCGTCCGACCGAGAGGAACATACCGGTAACTACTGGGGCGACCATTCTCCCGTCGGGTGCTTGAACCCTCACAGCTTCGCCAACGTAGGTGAATACATCCGTATGACCCATCGACACCAAACAGAGTTCGCAGAAGTTTGAGTGAGCCGGGTAATCTTCTAGGGTGTGGAGCTTTCCGCATGAAAGCAATCGGCACCCAAGCCTCTTCGCATGATGGAGGAATGAACTCACAGCAGCTCCTAACAACCGGAATGATTCGTACTTGTCCTCCCTGTTCGGCTTATCGGAGCTCCTATAACGTCTCCCCAATTCAATGCACTTCTCGAGCGTCCGCCTGACATAGGCTTTACTCGTATCCCACGAACCGCTGTCTGCGTGATGGTTAAGATCAGAAGGGCGCCATTATACACTAAAGGGTTCTACCGTTCGCAATGTAATTCTTCATCCCGGTCCTGGGGTCGATTTCCGTTTCCTCCGGCTAGCGAACACAATTACACCCGTGCTCAATTTTCCGAACGGAAGACTTACTAGTGCGGACTGTAGCCGCGGCTGACGATCAGTGGCTCCAGGGTTGCGATTCTACTGATAATACACACCGATCGGAGCCCTGGATCGGTTTCCCTCGGGTCTTTTCCATCTCCATATCCTTTTGGATTATCAATGTGTTCGACCTGTATTACGCGTGAGCCTTTCAGGAACAAACGTGAGACGTCCCAGACACCCACTGGCAGGTAAACACCAAGCCTTTCCCGGGTGACTTCAAACTCATCCGTAGCATACCCGTGCGCCTACGGGGTTGTGAGAGATGACATCTTGAGATGAAAAGGAAGGGAAGTACCATGAAGCCTAACACCACGACGATAGTGATGATACTCTGTCGACGGTTTGCGTTAGGGTGTTTCAGCTAGATCCACGAGGTTGGCTCACCTGCCATGGCGCCCTATTGAGCGTGGCGACATCCATAGCCTACACGAGAGCGAGGTCACACAACAGATATACGCCTATACCCAGCGAAGCAAACCTGGCTGTAATCCCGCAACCAATTCCTACGGAGAGTGTTTGTCAAGCTATCTTCGTTTGTGAGACGCAGGACGAGACCTACCCAAAGTAGATCCTCTTTATATCCATAGGCGAGAACTTGTGTTTCCCTATGAGATTGCTGATTATTCCAACCTTTACACCGTGGCGTTTGAACAAGTCTCCGATGACCTCTTCCTGTGGCGGAGGTCAGCACACTCCCAGCGCGCAGTCAAACACACCTACGATATCACCATGTCTGAACGCCTTCCCTTTCAGATGACCATAACTGCACGCGCCACCAGATAAGCCCCAGACAGAGGAACAGGATTGATCTACAGCGCACCTTGGGATATTCCCCGCACCAAACGCACATACGCCATTCCCGGACAAACAAAAGAGTAAGAGGACCAGCAAAAGCAGGTAAAACCTTTGACTAGCTGCCATCTCAATCGCTCAATCGCGAACGATGTGGAGATAAGAATAGACCGAGTGGGGTTCCATCCCTGATAAGGGGCGCTCATTAAAGAATTGGTTGCCACGTGGCTCGGTGAGACAACGATGGTCGGTTCGTCGCGTCAGGTCGCGTCCTGTCGCGTCCCTCGCGCTGCGTCGCTACGCCCCCATTAAACCCTTCCGGCTGGCTTCTGCCGGTTGTTGTAGCAGCAATCCAGCCCGGGTAGCTGAATGTCCGTCAGAACCCGGCGTCGCGTCCAAAACTCGTGTTTTTAATACTGTGACCCAATTTCACCCAGCTTGTCAACGCCCATGCGCTGAGCTTACGAACAACCACACAAATATGACCTATCCCTCACCAATTTACGTTCTCCAGGGTCCCAGGCCAGCGTGTTCCCCACTCAGTTGGTTGGCCGACATCCGTCTCGTGTGTCAGTGGTGACACAAATCCATAAAACACTATGGAATAAAAATATGTAAAATCTTCGGAGCCTGTTGGTAGACGTCAGATTTCTTGGGACTCGTTGGATGAATCTCAACAAGTTCAGCATACGCCCACTCTCGGCCCCTGTACGGAAACTGGCTAGGTGTTCGGGGTCTGGGGCGAGCTTTTCCAACTACTGGATAAGCTCTCGCAGCCGTTAGGAAACAAAGCTTTCCAGCAACTCCTGGGTTTTCTACCAGCTTTACCTGGACAGTGGAATAAAAGGGGAGGGGATCAAGTTATCCGGCTATCTCCGGGAGCCAATAGGCGCTCATCGCTGGGTCTGATCTTTCGGCATAGATCATCTTTCCAGAGTTTCCAACCCTCACACTCATCCCACCACCACCTCTACCGCCTCCTCTCTACCTCCACCCTAATCATGTCCTGGCAGAGTAACGTGTTCTCAATTCCCATGCCTCTAACATCGTCTGATGTCAACTTCCAGGTTATGTCGATGACCAACTCCTCGGCACTGGCAAAGTCCAAAAAGCCGCGATCTTAGGCCTAGCCGGAGGCGTTTGGGCTACCAGCAAAGGCTACAATGTATGACACCCCTCTGACCTGGCTACTTGCGCATTCCCTGACCTTTCTCGTGTCACAATACCCCATACAGCTCGCCCCAGACGAGCAGAAGGCTGCAATCAAGGCATTCAATGACCCAGCAGTCACCCAGGCCAATGGCGTACGACTTGCTGGTAACAAGTTCTTCACTCTCCAAGCCACCGACCGGAGCGTATACGGAAAGAAGGCGGTATGTGCCCGCCTTACCCCTTACACGATTCATGGCGCCGAACTTACGACCTTCCTCCCGTAATTCAACTATCGTTCCACGCCGATTGTGGATAATTTGCGCCGGCATGCGCTCATATTACGCACTCACCCGGCCGCCAACCCGGTGTTGACGAAACCAGGCTGACGGCTGTATCGTAGTCAAGACGAAACAGGCCGTCTTGGTTGCCGAATACGCAGCTCCTACCCAGCAACCCGAGGCCGTCCTTGTCGTCGAGAAGTTGGCTGACTATCTCATCAGCGTCGGTTACTGAACATCTAGAAATTGTTCGGATAACGTCGGAATGGTAGCGTCTCATTTGCGAAGGTTCAAACTCCTGTATCAATCGTCTATCGTGCCACAGATATTCACTTATCTCAGTCCATTTTTACCCCTTTCAATATCAAACCCCTATTAATACGTGGTTCGTGGTCCGTTCGGTTAGGACTCACTCCGCCATATTTTACTCGTCAGGTCTGATGAGCGATTCCGCCCGATACGATACAGTACGAGTAGATGGTTGTGCGAAGGCTCACTGGTGTGTGAAGTTGGGTTTCCTCTTCTCCGCGAACGCCGCCATACCTAAATCGCCACATGAGAACGGGGAGGCGATAACAGATTGTTGCCCCGCTCACCTTCTTTCTGATCCTTCGTTGCGAACAGACTGTGGAACAGCCTCCGCTCAACCTTGAGCCCTTCAGCCAAGGTGGATTCATATGCTTGAAAGAACGGTTGAACAGCCACAGAGCCAGGTTTATAGCCAGCGGCTTACCGGCGTTGACAGCCTCTTTCCCTGCCTGGACGGTAATCTGGCTCTTGCTAGCAATCAATTTCCCCATCTCAACGGCTTCGTGAACGACCTTCTGCTCGCCGTCGACAGGCTCGATGATCCTGCTGACAACGCCCCACCGCTCAGCCTCGACCGCAGAGAAATTACGTCCAGTGAGGGTGAGTTCCATAGCCCTCGATTTACCAATGATGCGGGCGAGACGTTGGGTTCCGCCTCCGCCGGGGATCACACCAAGGTTGATCTCTGGTTGGCCAAAGACGGCGGTGGGCGAGGCAAGGATGATGTCGCACAACAAGGCCAACTCACAGCCACCTCCAAGCTATCCGAAGTCGAAATGACATGTTAGTCCCGTCCATCAAGAGAAGGGGTCCAATGTCATACAGCGTATCCGCTGACAGCAGCAATAATGGGTTTGCGGATTGTGCTCAGAAGGGTCCAGTTTTCTAAGAATTTGCTCTTGTATACATCGGAGTCTGTGAAATAGTGCACAGCTTGAGATTCAACGCGGAAAGACCGAAGGTGTACGGAAAGACGTACACTCTTTGTCCTTCATCTCCTTGATGTCGGCACCAGCTAATTTCATCGACCCTCAGCTCTCCTGAACGAAAAACACGTGAATGACCAACGTACCAGCGAAAGCCCTGTCCGACCCAGTGATAACAATAGCCCCGACGTCTGAGTCCTCGTCCGCCTTCCTCAATGCCTCGTTCAACTCGATGAACAAAGCCGAATTCAAGGCGTTCAATGCTTTTGGGCGGTTTAACGTGATGAGTTCCACACCACGGTCCGGCCTAGAGATCAAAAGGTTCTCGTATTTGCAGCTGGCATTAGTCTCCATGGTCCGCACAGCGAAGCTCAGTCGGGAGAGAGAGGAAGCAGAAGAGAGTCGAGATCTTGTTGTGAGGGAAGAGACGCGCAGTGGGACGCTCAAGAGCGAAAACGAGGACTTGAGGGACATATCTCCTGATTACGGCGGGGTTGCCTTAGGTTAAGCCTCTCCGTCGGAACTCGGAAGGCGATTTTTCGAGAATTAGACGCCCGGATCGGACCGAGAAACTCCGAGGAGAAACGCCAGCTTCGAAGCCAGTGCAGATACGGTGTTTAATCCAAAATACAAGAAGGAAACAATAATCAGTCCGTAGCGCGGTCCAAAAACCCAGGCCCCATATTCTTCAACTTTGTCTTGAACCCTTCGTACCACCTAACAAACGCACTCATCGGTACTAATGTGTTCCCGTCCACCTTTCCAGTCCCAACGAAACTCGAGACAAAGTTGAACAGGTGTTTTACGATCTGATCTGCGAGGTGACCAGGATTACCTGCCCTAGTCGCCGCCACCACGGCCCCGCCCCCGCTCGCGTTCCCGGGGTCTGGAAGCGCTGGAGCGATCTGGGACAAGGGTTCTATCGCGATTCCCAGGATCGCCGTGACATCACCACTGACTGTCGCGCTGGTGCCAGTCGCGAATGCGATGGGCCCCGCGCTGGCTCCTGGGGTGAAATTTCCACGTAATCGGAAGAAGGCAGACGGTTTATCGTTCGAGAGCCTAGCAGATCGGTAACCTTATTACCACGGAGGCAACACGATAACGGGTGTGAACGCTCACATTCCTAATAACTGGAACCCCTTCCCTGGCCAATGGAAGTGGACAGTCGCCCCATACCCCTCAGGGAACGGCACTACAAAAAACCGAGAATTTGAGCCCAGATCTTCCCTGACCCGTACCACAGAAACGGCACACCTGTTCCGAGCAAGAACACACAAACGTGGTTGATCGTGCTCGCGTTGGGCAGTTCGAAGAGAGCGTGGGTTTCGTCCACTTGCTGCAAATTCGTTTGCAGGAGTCGTCCTGCTACAACGCACCCAAACATGATAAATCGGGCTTTGGAAGAGCGATCAAGGGCGCGGTGAACTTAAGGAAGGATTCGGTGGATTCGAGGATGGTGGCGGATTTTTTGATACCGTCATTGCGAGCGGACCCTCACGGCGGCGGAACAAAGAAAGTTCCAACACCTTCTCGATCGTCCGCTTGGGGCGCCCCGCATTCTTGAAGTCCAAGGGGGAGCGTGTTCGGTCGTTCTTGCAAGTGACCAAATTTTCAAAGGCAACTTCGTTTAACCGGTAATCCGATCCTCTCACACGAGCTGTCCCTGATGGGTTTTCGAAGTGTACATACCAACTAGGTCGTCTTTGTCACGACGGGTTGAATAGTATCGGTACATCGTAAAAATTATACAGGAGGTATCTGCAGATATAAACGTATAAGTGGCCATTAAAGCTTCGTCTTTTGGTCCTCTTTCTCCCTCAGTCTCTCTTGCCTCAACTTCCTCGCACGCAGCGCCTTGCCAACCCTACTCGAGTTGTCGCGTCCCACCTCGTCGGATATCCACATCCCAATGCTTGCAATCTCGTTCAAGTCACCGGAAGTCGTATAAGGCGAGCCCTTAAGGGCGTACAGGACGTCCTCCGTGGCGACGTTACCCGTTGCACCAGGGGAGTAGGGACATCCACCGAGACCACCGACAGAGCTATCGATCGTTCGAACGCCGGCTGCCAAAGCGGTCATCACGTTCGCTACCCCCATACCGTAGGTATCATGGAACTGTCCAAAGATCAGTTCACCTTGCTCTGATAAATCATACTCCTGGGAAGAAACTTACATGACCCTGGAGGAGACGCGCGTATGAGAACAACGGATAATTTTGAAGTGAACTTTGTGACTTACGGCAAGCTTCTCGACTGAGTTGGTAGATATCACCGCATTGAGCATTTCTGAGATGCTGTGAGGATTCCCCATGCCAGTGGTATCACCCAGGCTGACCTCATAACACCCCATGTGTAGGAGCTCCTTGGTCAGATCCCGAACCTTCCGGTAGTCTACCGGACCGGAGTAGGGACAAGAGATGACAACGCTGAGATACCCCCTCACGCGCAATCCCTTTTCGAGAGCCAGACGAACGACCTGTTTCGTACGTTCCAGTGATTCGGCGACCGTGCAGTTGGTGTTGGCTTTTGAAAACGCATCGGTGGCAGCGATGAAGACGGCAACCTCGTCAGTTGGTGGCGGAGAGGATGGTGATGAATGTTCCGACAAGAGAGCGAGAAGATTCTCCAGTCCTTTCAAGTTTGGTACGAGGACCGGGTAACGAACTCCTGGGAGATGTTCCATCTGGGTGATGACCTCTGGTGTTCCCGCCATCTAAGGGACCTTTCAGCGAACATGCTATGTATCTTGGAACTGGTATACCTGAGGAATCCACTTGGGACTAACGAAGCTACCAGCCTCAATCCTGGTCAGACCCGCGTTGGCGAGTCTATTTATTAGTTCGACTTTTGTCGCGGGTGGTATTCCCTTCTTCTCGTTCTGCAGTCCGTCCCTCGGTCCCACCTCCATGATGTTGACATAGTTCGTCGACGCAGCCGAAGCCCACCCTCTCGACAGCGGGTGTTTAAGCACTCTGGAAATAGGCCGCGCTGAAAGCATTATCTTCCAAACGTCGTGATCGTGGTCAAAGATGAAGAGAGGGGAGGAACAAGTTTAAGATCCGTCGGAAGTGACATGTATGAGCAGATTAGACGCGTGATCGGCTAGGTCGGCCAATCCCCGCTCACGTCACCAGACTGAGACATCCGCTTCCGGTCCAGCCGGTCGGTACAACCACGACCGCCACCATTGGGTATTAACGTCCCATGTCCTCCCAAGCTGTCAGCAGAATCCAAGCAGGGCGCAACCAGAAGCAGTTGCTCGAGCTGGTCTCACAACCAGGCAACGGTCAGCCACACGACCTTCCCGTCTCATCACCGAACTAGGGTGCTGAAGGCTACGTAGACGTTTGCGCAGACTGCAAAACGACACATCCGAGATGGGCTTCGTATAACCTCGGCATCTTCATCTGGTCTGTCTGCTCAAAATATCTCCCATCGTCACTAGGAGCTGACGGTATTGACCATGCGTAATTTCCAGCGTCAAATGCGCCTCCATTCATCGAAAGATCGGAACTCACATAACTAAAGTGTGCGTCCGGATCGTTCCTCCTCCCGCCCCATACACTCACGACCGACAATGACACAGGAAGAGCATCACACTCGATACCTGGTCGAAAGAGCAAGTCGATGTATGACCTTACCTTCCGCCTCAGATGCATCTACCGCTGTCATCTTCTCATGACCAATTTGACAGACCATGAAGGAAATGGGAAATGTCAAGTCAAATGCGATATACAATCCCAATGAAATCAGGAACCCGCCACCGACGAACATGATCGAACAGGAACGGGATAGTGACCTCGAGAAGTATATTCGAGGTAACGACAGCCCCAAAAGCATCCTCTAGTTACTAACAGGTGCTCTGATGGCTCTTTCCAGCCAAATACGAATTCAGAAAGTTCTTCGACAAGCGAGGAGTTGTTGCAGCAAAACTCGGGCCCTCGAGATCCAAGGATTCATTCGCACGTGGGTCCTCGCCACAACCGTCAGTGAGGTCCTCGACCATATCGTCTCCCTCGTCTCCAGCCCCTAGACCCACAATTCAGCCGAGACCATCGCAACCTGTAGTGAACCTGCCGCCGAGACCAGCGAGCACCGTTGTTCAGCCTACTCAGGCCCCTGCCCAACCCCCTGTGCCTCGTCCGGCGTCTGTATGGGACGATCTTGCTTCCTTGTCGACCCCATCTTCGAACATATCGTTACCACTTCAGTATATGAGCAACCCCGCCCCTGCCCAACCGATGATCCAACAAAACGCGAGTTTCAACCCCGCGAATCCCTACGCCAACCTCGCGATCACCCCGGGAGTGCAATCCCAGCCGTCCCCACTGTCCCAACCCCTCTCATTACCGTTCCAGCAGACTTCCACGATGGGTTTACAAACGCCAGGTTTTAACACTGGATTGCAGCCCTCATTTGGAGGGACCTCGGGGTTTCTCTCGACGCCCCAGTCCCAGTCCACGAACCCACTTACCCCTCAAACACAGCAATTCAATACTGGGGCGACGCTTGGGACAGGACTGAACAGTATGAACACCTTTCAACAGCCCTTCTCCACTCCTGCATTCCCCAACCAGACGTTCCTCTCCCAGCAAACTCAAAGCATCCCAGGCCAACAACTTCAGCAACCAGGCGGTGGTATGCTGTCTGCGACCTTCCCCGGGCAGATGCAGGGCTTCCAACAGCTCACCCCAAACGCGACCGGAAACCCATTCTACGCGATGCAACAGCAACACCACCAAATGCAGCCGAGTGGGTACATGCCGCAACAACAACAACAGCAAGCGTTTGGGGTGTCGCCGGCCAATCCGTTCGGTCAGATGATGCAACCTGGCGCTTCGTTTACCGCAGCTCAGACACCGAGTTGGCAGAATGGAGGTTTCCCTGCCCAACAACAACCGTGGGGCTAAGGTCGATCTAGCACGAATTTCTATTATTTTCTCGACGTCATTTGTTCAGGGTCCGGGCTTTGTTCATGTTCTCATTCTCATTCATCATGTTTTTCATTTCCATCTTTTCATTGATGCTCTAGGATCCTCTTCTTTCGGTGGGTAGGATTCCACGTCACGTTCTATACTATGAGACACTCTTTTCCGCTGGTACATGGCCGAGAACAAGAAAACTATCTCCTGGGACAAATACATACAACTGTGTGGAATACACCGAGTTTGTGACGCTGATACCCCGCATATATATACACCGGCAACAAAACAAACAACCAAGAAGAGAGCTGGAGAATAAGAAGAGAAGCATTGGGGAACCCAGAACCCGAGTCGCATGTAATTCCCCGGAGATATCCCATGGAGTTGCAAGATTCTCGACCTTCGTCTCCAGTTTCAGCTCCACTCCTCCTTCGCCCCCAGACTGCGACGTCATCACACACTTTTCTTCAATTCAACGTCGTCATACCCTCAGCCCTGTCACCGCCCATAATGCGTTCCGTCAACACCTCACATGAGATGATCTCCCTGATCCTCCCCACGACCGCCTCCGAGTTAACCTCCCCCATGGGTGTGTGATACAATGAATCGATGGGGATGTCAGAGGAAGCGACTTCCATAGCAACGGCTTCCAGGTCCTTCCGACGGATTCGTTGTTGCCAGATGCTCTCCTTGTAAGCATCTACGAGCCGTATCTCCCTAAGCCCGCCGTCCTTCCCCTCCGCCTCCTCATCGTGATACCAAACGTCCTTCCCTCTTCTGCTGCATATCGAGAATCTCGCTTTCGGTATGGCAAGGGCTAACCTCGCGATACTCCGCATGGGAACGAGGGTCGCTTGACCGATGTATACGCTTCTCAAGTTGGTCAACGTCTCGAGAGGAAGGAGAGGACCTTCATCCGCGCTCGCCAGGATACAGACGACGAGATGGGCCTCCGATGAACTGATGGGAACGAAAGTACTGCGGGAGGGAAAGGAAATGTTGGTGAGGGTGAGAGACTGGAGATTCGACCAGGCTTTGATGGACTGGAAGAGGTGATAGGTGGCACAAGGTACAATCTATGTCCTGTCAGCACCCAGGGTTGCTACCGTACGGGCGCAAGGGCGGACTAACCGCTGTGGAGAAGTGATGTAGGGGATCCGGTCCTGTCCACACGAATTTACGTGGACTGACGAAGCAAATCGAAGAGGCGCCGTGTTAGTCCACAAGTCTCACATGCACGTGGAAAAGAAACGAGGAAACGTACTTGACTAGGGACAGTGCCTCACTAATCTTCCATGGTTTGGGATCGCTCGTGTGGGAATGTAGGCAGAACTCGAGACAGTCTAGCGCCAAGACGTCTGTCCCCATGGCCTCAGCACAGAACTCAAAGACATGCCTGATCCCCTCGAAAACAATGCCACTCCCTTGACCTCCAGGGATCCGTACGCTTATGGAACGTGGAGGGTGTGGGAGTAGCTTCTTCACCACAGTATCTGGGGTCCCATTATGACACACCGTGTCAGTTCCTCCAGGGAACACAGCGCTTGGAGGGACGGCAAAAGCGTCGATGTCCACCAGGTGTTCATGTTTATGACGATGGGGATGATAGTGGTGGACGTGGCGAGCGTAGTGCTCGCGGTTGTGGTGTGGACGAAAACGTCGTTTGAGCGCAAAACTGACGAGTTGAGACTCGCTCTTGAACCTGAGGGAAGTGTAGATGATGAACTGTCCGATATCGTGAAAACGCCTGTTAACCGCTAATATGTAGCTTGGATTCGGGTGTTGCGGAATCGCAACGGTGAGGATGTCCGTCGTGAGTTCTGTCGGGAGATCAGAGAAGGACATTGTGGGTACCGTGCCTCTTCGTTTGCCTGGCCTTGGGAGTCGCCGGCAAAGAGGCGGCGGAAACTAACAGACGAAAAATCCCGGCACGAAACTCTCATGGTGCCTGGACTTGACGCCGTCGATCTTGATCATGATTTAGTTCGAAGCCGAGGAGCCGAATAGTGGGGTTGGGTCTGTTCTGTGTGCTTTACCACGTCTGCCAACCGTTGAGCGCAACGACGATGTCCTCACCTACGACTTCGACGACACCAGGAACACCGCCGACAGAAAATACCCTCCAGCAACGGGCAGTCCCAGAAGAGTGTATTACATGCAGAATCATCGGCACCGGTGCCCTCGCTGGTGTCGGCTTCTACGCGCTCCAGATGTCGCGTCCAAAAGCCCCCGGATCAGTATTTGGGAAGAGAATAATGGGAGGGGTTGGCATCTGTGAGTATTTCGAACCAAGACGCGTTTTTTGTGTTCACTCGTGATCCCAGGTTTCCTTTTCGCGAGCGTCCTACGATGGAATAGATGGCCACAGTAAAATTCGACAATGTCCTTTTGACCTTCTACGCATCCTCAACCACAACTCTCCAATAATAACCATTGCATTCGTGCTTACGGCTCGCGATACTGGGCAGCTGTCCGCCGACGCGAAAGTTCTGACACCTCAATGCTTGGCCGCGTAAAAGTCTTGACATGGCCACCCAAAGACCCATGGGCGCCGCGCACAGATCATTCGTGACTCATCAAGGCCTTGGACGCGGTTTTGCGCGTACGTGTTTAAGGGACCCTATCATCAAGGCGTTTCTTCAGCTCGAACGTTGAACCAAGACCACTGCCACCCCCGCACAATCATAACCAATTCAACAATTCCCCAGAAGGGGTGCGTAAACCCTCTCCCTCGTCGTCCTGACCAACCACTAATGGACTACAGCGGTTCTCAAGCAATATGGCCATTTCCAACTCACCCTTTCTCCAAATCGCCGCCAGCGTGATCGCCACGATCACCGTAGGGTTCGGTGTCAACGCCATCCTTAGGCCCGACAACGCCCTGACCTTCTTTGAGTGGGAAGCACCCACCACCGCTTCTGAAATGACTCTCGTCGACAACTTGATGATCGTATACGGAGTGAGGGACATTTTCATGGGTTTGGCCATATACGCTACGACATACTTTGGGAGTCGTAGGGCGTTGGGATGGATCCTCATCGCCGGAGGTGGTGTCGCGTTCACTGACGGTCTCGTCTGTTGGAATCAAGGAAAGGGGGAATGGAACCACTGGGGTTATACGCCGATGTTGATAGCTGTCGGAAGTCTGTTGCTCGGCATTTTGGACAGGGCATAAATACCTCAGCGCAGTGAATCGCCACTATACTTTTCCATATGCTACATTCGGTAGTAACACGTCCACCATGTCCGAGTCACAAATTGATGTGGTTTTATAAGTTTAACCGCTTTGATGGAGACTGCGCACGCTCAAATGAGCTTGGGAAGAACAAATCTGATTCGAAATAGTGTTGGTGGAGGAATACAAACAAATCTGCGCACGGTACGATACTACCTCCGGGAAGCAAAGAGGAATCAAGTCGTCAAGGAAGTAAAACAAGAAAAAAAGGGGAGACAGGTCAAGAAGTTATTGGTACGAAAAAAACTTTGAAACTATCGATGGAAGTGTATTTTACTCGAAGCTGTACTGCTGGCGACTCGCAGTGAGTACTTACACTGTACTGCTAGTGACTCGGACCCGCCGGAGTCCTCACTGCGAGTCGCCAGCAGTACAGCTTCGGGTAAAATACACGACCCTGAAGATCATAGTTCTTTGCGTCCATATTTGCCCACCAGAAGTGGGCGGTGTTCGTAGAGGCCTTAATTGAAGGCGTCTTCCAAGCTGCGTGTGGTGAAGCGTCCGGCCTTGTAACCAGCATCCCAGGCTTTCCAACATTTCTGGTTTTTAACCAGGTGGCGGACACGAGCGTCGCGCCTCCCAGAAGCGGGTTTCCTGCAGTATTTGCACTCAATCTGTATGCCTGCAGTGTCGATGTGGCGTTTAGCATCGTCGCGGCGTTTGAAAGGCTTGTCGCAGGTAGAGCAGGAGTATCCGCCGCCCTTTTGCTTGATCGGCTTTCCTCCAGCACATTGCGCTTCGGCCAAGACGCGGCGTGCTGCGGGCGGACTGGGGGACGACGTGAATGCGGTGGTGGGAGAGTAGGGGGGAACGTAATAGATATCGCCATAAGGAAGAGGAGGATAATCGTAGGTTTGAGGGGAGCATAGGAGAGTGTCAGAACTGTAAGGGCAAAAATCAGTTTTAAACGCGTTCGTGCGGAGGAAGCGATAAGGCACACGTACCTTTGGCTGCTGCCATCGTCGGAGACCAGGTCCGGACACATGTCAAAATCATCCACGCAGGAGAGTGGATCTGGGAACACTTCGTTAACTGCTGCCACGAAGGCTTCCGAGCTCGAGAGAAGAGGGAGCTCGAGAAGTTTGGGATCCACCCCCGGTGCGTCCGACACAAGGGACGTGAAGGTGCTGGATGATTTGATCATGGCTGAGTGTTCAAAGTGGGTTCCGTGATCAGATATCAACGCTTTGGCACGGTCGGGATATCACCTACTAGAGAGGACTCTGGCGAGGAGGGATGGGGAGATGGGGGTTAATGGCAAAGTGAGGCGGGTTTCTGATGGGTCGGCGGCTGCCTTTATATTGGTTCACGTACTGTATTCAACAGGGCAGTCCGTTTGCCGGCGCTACCGGTCGTATCCTAGTGAACGTTGGCCGCGTGCCCTATTATGGCGGACCTCAGAGCGGAAACGTGGGTCTCACGACTTCGTTCTCCTGGTCCATTTCCCCCACAGTTGAGAACATCGAGGCATTCGGACAGGATACACAATCGTCGAAGAGCTCAGCTCCAGTCAACGCATGTTCTCGCTAGGTTTCAGATTACTGCGCCGGGCCCAGCCGGACACCCCGCCACAAATTGGAGAGGAGGAATTGTTCCCAGGTATGTTGCCTCATCAGCGAGAGGAACCTCGGTCTGATTACAGAACAATTCGGCACAGATCGGTCGCCACAAGTGGAGCACATCCTTTCTCTATTCAAGAATAAGAGCGGACTGAAGCAACTCCTGAATCTGGAGCCTGATCAAGCTCAGAACTATGCGGATATACTTGATGAGGTTCGACATTCCGTAAAACTGGTGCTCCAGCTGATCTAATTCTGTGGTCAGTCTCTAAACGACAAAACAGCCCACGATCAAACACGAACTCGGCACCTGAAGTGCTTGCGGTGGCTTTGCGGAACCTTTGGCATCCTTCCGTCATCGTTCATCCTTACGGACACATTTGATAGACATGGGTCGACGCCATTCGCCACGGGCGGTTTCTCACACGTGTACCATGCAACCTTCAGAGGACGTCCTGTCGCCATAAAATCTCTCGTATTCAATACCGTCAGAAAGGAGAACCTTCAAAAGACGCACAAGGTGTGTGATCCAACGATAGATGCCAAAAAATCACTCACGCCGGGATTCAAGCTGCTTGCCAGAGAGGTTGTCGGGTGGAGGTGGCTCCAACATAAAAATATCTTGTCCTTTGTGGGGGTGACTCCGGAGCTTGCGATCGTTTCGGACCTGATGGAACACGGAAATGTCATGGATTTCATCGGAAACCACCCACGTCACAATCGATTTCGTCTTGTGAGTGGTGCCGGGACATGTAATATCATCCTGGTCTGAATGTTGGGATCCAGCTTCATGGCGCAGCAACCGGGTTGGAATATTTACACAGTCGTGGTATCGTTCACGGAGATCTCAAAGGAGTGAGCTCTTATACCCGTTCTGAGGTTGTGTCTGACTTGGATTGCATCAAGGCGAACATTCTCATCGATTCCGGGCGCTCTGCCCGCCTAGCCGACTTTGGGCTCACCACGATCATCGAAGAGTCAACCCTTGGGCCCACCACCGGTAGCGGTGAGATACGGGGCACAACTCGGTGGATGGCACCGGAGATGCTGCTCCCAGAAGAATACGGGTTCTCCAACGATCTCCGGAGGCGACTCCCATCTACAGGTACGGATACTTATGCGCTTGGAATGACCGTACTTGAGGTATGCCTACGGATCAGCTCTTGATTGTCAAACGCTAGTAACATCTCTGGCAGGTATTGACGGGGAAACGTCCTTTCAACGATATCAAAAAAGTGGAGACAGTTATGCTCGAGGTCATGAGAGGGAAGAAGCCTGATCGCCCTCCTTCCGGATTTTCGGACGCGCTGTGGGACCTTCTGTTAGTGGCTTGGGATGAGGAATACGCGTCCCAGCCTCCCAAACGGCCATCCGTCCGAATGATCTTGGACCAGCTGAAGAGAGATGGGGGCAAGTGGGGTAAATTCATCATTCTACCAGCCCCAGAGCAAGGAGACGACAGCCGTACGTCTCCCGCACGCTTGGAAACATGAGAGGACCACTCAGATGCCCTTCGTTGTAACAGGACTACCAAGGAACTCAGAATTGGTGGGATGCACCGGTAAACGCACAGTAACTTCATGGGATCGATTTAGACGCTCACACGGTAGCTCCAGAAGTGCTGGCTGACACCACAGTGGCTCAGGATGTAATGCTGGACGCCGGGCCGATCTCACGATCCCGACACTCCGTCAGCACAGTGGTACCAGACACTCCAAAGGCTACGGATCAGGCACCTCCTGAAGCTCCCCCCAGGCCTGATCGCCCAGCTTGGGGAGCCACCAGACAACAACCTCGCGGGACGAGAACCAGGGGGCGTCCCCCGTCTCCGCCTGAGCCTGAAGCTCCACCTCGCCCTTCGTGGACCATATGGAATCCCGGGTGTTTGTGATTTCCCTACACAGGTTTCCTTTGCTGACCCACTTTTCTGTAGCTACCACTCGACATACACCTCCACCCCCTGAGTCAGCACCTGCACCCTCTCTCCCTTCATGGACCGAGTGGGGACGTAAGCCGTTGAAACATGAGCCGCTGGACCGTGAGCGGTTGGAACGTGACTGGTTGGAACATGAGTGGTTGGAACGCCAGCAGTGGGGTCACGAGAGGTTCGAAAGCGAGCAGTTGGAACGTGAGTGGTTGGAACGTTACCAGTTGGAACACGAGTTGCTGGAACATTACCGGCTGGAACATGAGCGGCGGTCCGGAGGACCACCTGGACCACCTGAGGATGAATTACCTCCTGATGCGCCGCCTCCCCCTCCCTCGCCTGCTCGGCCAGCTTGGAGAACCGTCCAACCGCGACCTCGCAAGAGAAGAGAGGGGTTCATTGACCCGCCTCCCCCTGAACCTGAATCCGGAGAATCACCTGGACCACCTCAGGATATGCCTCGCCCTCCCTCGCCTTCTCGGCCGGTTTGGAGATCCGTCCGACAGCAACCTCGCGAGAGAAAAACCAAGGAGCCTCCCTCTGAACCTGAACCTCGACCCCCTGCCTCTTCTTGGGCCAGGTGGGAGCGTGAGTCTTTGTGATTTATTCGCATTGGTTCCTTTTGTTGACCCCCCTGTAGCTGACACTCGATACGTGCCCACTCCTCCGACACCGGAACCCCAACTGTTCATTCCACCCCGAGGAAGTCCTGGGTTGTTCGGACCTCGATCTCCCCGCGACTCCCTCCACGAGTGATTTGGCTGTTTTGGTTGTCCTGTATGAGTATGCCGGAAATACTCTGTTGCATATCTCGGGGAGAACTCGAATCGCTATTCCGCTTTTCCGTGCATTACATTCGGTAGTGACACGTCCACCATGTCTGAGTCATAAATTAATGTATTTTGATCTATATAAGTTCTACCGTTCTGATGGAGACTGTGTACGCTCGGATGGGCTTGGGGGGAACAAATCTGATTCGAAACGGTGTTGACGGAGGAATGCAAACAGGACTGCACAAGGTACGATACTGCCTCCCGGAGGCAAAAGAGAATCAAGTCGTCGAAGAAACAAGGAAATAAGTGAAGACGGGTTGGAAAGTTATCGGTACGAAACTATCAATGTATCCTGCTGCTGTTAGCAGTATCACGGCGGGTACTGACATGGGCGGCCCACTCTAGTAATGCGGACCCGCTGGAGTCCTCACCGTGGTGCCGGTAGCGATGCGGTTTCGGGCGGGGTCGCAACCCTGGATGAATATAACAGTTTTTCCGTCTGAACTTGCCCACCGGAAGTGGGCGGCGTTTGTAGTAGCCTTAATTGAAAGCATCTTCCCGGCTATGTGTAGTGAAGTGTCCGGCCTTATATCCAGCCTTCCGGGCTTTCAAACGGCCCAGGTTTCCATCCAGGTGGCGTCATTGGCTTTCCTTCCTCCAAAACCTGAGCCTCCCGCAATACTTGCATGCAACCTTCATGCCTGTAGGGTTGGTATGACATTCAGCGTCGTCGCAGCGTTTGAAAGGCTCGTTGCAGCTGGGACAGTGATAACCGCCGCCCTTTCGCTTGATCGATCTTCCTCCAGCCTGACAAAAACACGGCGTGCTGCAGGTGGGTTGTGGGACGACGTAAACGTGGTCGGGGGAATAGGAGGGAATACAATCCTTATTGCCATAAGGACAATCATAGGTTTGAGGGGAGCACAGAAGAGAGCCGGAGCTGTAAGGGCAGAAGTCAGTTTTGAGCGCGTTCATGCAGAGGAAGGAATAAGGCGGATGCCATCTTCGGGGACCAGGTCTGGGCACATGGCGAAATCACCCACGCGGGGGATGGATGTGGGATCGCTTCGTAGGCCGCTGCCACGAAGGCTCGGGCTCGAGAGGCTTCGGGTCCACCGCCGGTGTGTCCAGCAGGGGGGCCGTGAAGGTATTAAAGTGAGGCGGGTTTTTGATGGGGTCGGCAAATGCCCTTGCACTGGCTTACATGCTGTATTCGGCGGGGTGGTCCGTTTGCCGGCACCGCCGCTCGTATCCCAGTGAAACTTACTATATACCCTGACATGGCGGATCTTGAAGAAATCAGAACAGAAACGTGGGTTCCTCGAGGTTATACGTCTTCGTTTTTCTGGTTCATCTCCCCCATAGTTGAGAATACTGAGCAGTTTGGACAAGAAACCCAATCGTGGAACAGCCCAGTTTTGGTCAGCGCATGTTCTCATCAAGTTCAAGGTCACGCCAAGCCCAGCTGGGTATCTTGCCACGAATCAGTGAGGAAGAATTGTGCCCAGGTATGTCGCCTCGGTGAGAGCAGCCACGGTCCGATTGAAGACAATTTGACGCAGGTCGGTCGCCACAAGTGGAGCATGTCCTTTCTCTATTCAAGAATAAGAGCGGATTGAAGCAACTCCTGAATCTGGAACCTGACCAAGCCCAGAACTATGCAGATATACTCGATGCGGTTTGGCATTCTATAAAACTGGCGTTCCAGCTGATCTAACTCTGCGGTCAGTCCCTAGATGAGGGAACAGTCCACGATCAAACACGAACACGCCAGCTGAAGTGCTTGCAGTGGCTTTGCGGAACGTTTGGCATCCTTCCATCATCTTTCATCCTCGCGGACACATTTGACAGGCATCTATCGACGCCATTCGCCACGGGCGGTTTCTCTCATGTATACAAGACAACCTTCGGTGGGCGCGCTGTTGCAATAAAATCTCTCATAGTCAATACCGTCAGAAAGGAGAACCTTCAAAAGATGCATAGAGTGTGTAGTTCAACCCACAGACGCCGAAAGCTTCACTCACGTTGGGATTCAAGCTGCTTGCCAGAGAGGTTGTTGGGTGGAAGTGGCTTCGACATGGCAATATCTTGTCCTTTGTCGGAGTGACTCCGGAGCTTGCGATCGTTTCAGACCTGATGGAACACGGAAACGTCATGGATTTCATCGAAAACCACCCACGTCACAATCGATTTCGTCTTGTGAGTAGTACTGGGACATGGGATATCATGTCCTGATCTGAATGTTGGGATCCAGCTTCATGGCGCAACAACCGGGTTGGAGTACTTACACAGTCGTGGTATCGTTCACGGGGATCTCAAAGGGGTGAGTTCCCACACCCGCTCTAAGGTTGTGTCTGACTTGGATTGCATTAAGGCGAACGTCCTCATCGATTCTGGACGTTCTGCCCGTTTAGCCGACTTTGGGCTCGCCATCATCATTGAGGAGTCAACCCTTGGGTCCACCACTGGTAGCGGTGAGATACGAGGCACAACTCGATGGATGGCACCGGAGATGCTGCTCCCAGAAGAATACGGGTTCTGCAACAATTTCCAGAAGCGACTCCCATCTACTAGCACGGATATATATGCGCTTGGAATGACCGTACTTGAGGTATCCTTGTGGAGCAGTTCTTGAATGTTGAGTGTTAGTGACATCCCTGGCAGGTATTGACGGGGAAACGCCCTTTTAGCGATATCAAAAAAGAGGCGACAGTTATGCTCGAGGTCATGAGAGGGAAGAAGCCTGACCGTCCCCCTTCCGGATTTTCAGACGCGTTGTGGGACCTTCTATTAGTTGCTTGGGATGCGGAACACGGATCCCAACCTCCCGGGCGACCGTCCATCCGAACGATCTTGACCCAGCTGGAGGGAGATGCGAGTGAGTGGGATGAATATATCATCCCGCCGGTCCCGGAGCAAGGGGACGACAGCTGTAGGTCTCTTACACGCTTGAAAATGTGGGGGGACCACTCAAACGCTCTCCAGATATCGTAACAGGGCTATCAGAGAACTCAGAATTGGTGGGATGCGGTGGTGAGCGTGCGGTGGCTTGGTGGGATCGTTTCAGACGCTGACATGGTGACTCCAGAAGTGCTAACCGACACCACTGTGGATCATGAGGCAATGCTGGACGCCGGGTCGACCATAAGTTCCCCCGGCAGCATAGCAGTACCTGACACTCCGATGTCAGCAACCACGGATGAGGACCAAGCGTCTTTTAAGTCCCCACCTAAACCTGAGCCCCCAGCCCAGGGAACCGCCAAACAACAACCTCGCGAGGCAAAAGACAAGGAACCTCTCCTGTCTCCCCCTGAACCAAAACCTGGCCCCCCTCTGCCTTCGTGGACCGAATGGGAACGTGAGTGTTTGCGGTTCACCCGCGTGAGCACCCTTCGTTGACTCATCTGTTTGTAGCTGATGCCAGATATGCCCCCCCTCTCCTGGCACCTCGTCCTAGGCCGTGGGGCTGTGAGTTTTTATAATTTACCCACGTCGGTTTCCTTTGCTGACCCGCCTTCCTGCAGCTAATATCCGATATACACCCCTCCCTAAGCCTGAACCTGGACCCCCCCTCCCTTCATGGACCGAGTGGGAACGTAAATATTTGTGGTTTACCCGCATGGCTGCTTCTGCTAACCTTCTTGTAGCTGACACTCGATATGTACCCACTCCCCCAACGACGGAAGGGAGTACTGAGCCGTCCGGACCCCGATCCCCCCGTGACTCCCTCCAACCTCCGTGGGCCACGTGGGAACGTGAGTGTTTGACGTTTGCGGCTTACCCGCACCGTTGCCTTTGCTGACTTTCCTACAGCTCCAACCTCTGGGTTGTTCGGACCTCCCCGTAACTTCCTCCAACCATCCCCGCCTCCCCAAGAACTCGCGTCTCGACCCTCGGTCTCTTCGTGGGCCGCGTGGGAACGTGAGTGTTTATAGTTTACCCGTATCATTGCCTTTGCTGACCTTCCTGTAGGTGACACCCGATATATGCCCACTCCCCCGATCACGGAGCCCCAACTATTCGTTCTACCCCGAGGAAGTCCTGGGTTACCCGGACACTGATCTCCCCGTGGCA
>Ga0307513_10003393_pt1 | contig 21651 bp, 18 predicted proteins | sample 15_EM_MG_FD_202174 | JGI IMG/M metagenome (GOLD analysis project Ga0307513, IMG submission 202174) | Populus trichocarpa ectomycorrhiza microbial communities from riparian zone in the Pacific Northwest, United States - 15_EM | ecosystem: Host-associated > Plants > Roots > Unclassified | place... | reverse complement strand
AGGCGAGGCAGGCGAGGCCGAGCAGCGCGCGCACGCGGCGGAGGCGGCGCTCGCGGAGCTGACCGCGGCGCTCGCCGAGGCGCGCCGCGAGGTCGGCGAGGCAGGCGAGGTCGAGCAGCGCGCGCACGCTGCCGAGGCGAAGCTCGCGGAGCTCACCGCGGCGCTCGCCGAGGCGCGCCGCGAGGCCGGTGAGGCGGGCGAGGCCGAGCAGCGTGCGCACGCGGCGGAGGCGGCGCTCGCGGAGCTGACCGCGGCGCTCGCCGAGGCGCGCCGCGAGGCCGGCGAGGCGCATCACCAGGGCGAGGCGCTCGCCGCGCAGCTGGTCGACGTGCAGGGGCGCGCGGCTCGCGCCGAGGAGGCCGCGCGCGCGAGCGCCGACGCCGAGCGGCGGCTCGCGTCGGCCGACCAGCGCGTGAACGTCGCCGAGCAGCGCGCGCATGGCGCCGAGGACAACGCGGCCACGCTGACGCGCCAGCTCGCCGAGATGCAAGATCAGCTCGCGGTCCTCGAGCGCGATCTCGCCACCGCGGAGAACGCGCGGTCCTTCGCGACCGACACCGAGCGCGAGCTGGCGGCCCTGCAGCACGAGCTCCGCGAGGTCCGCGTCCACCTCGCGCAGATGACCCTCGAGCGCGACAACCTCGAGGCCGAGGTGCGCGATGCGCGCGGCGACACCGACACGGTCAACCGCCGCGTGACGAGCAAAGGCTTCGACGCCGACATCACCGCGCAGGTCGACATCGCGCGCTACGAGTCGTTGATCACCAAGAGCAGCGAGCTCGAGCAGAAGGTCGCGCAGCTCGAGAGCGAGGACCACGGCCTGCGCCGCCAGCTCGTCGACGCCGAGAACCGCCTGCACGCCGCCGAGGACCGGCTGCGCGCCGCGATCGACATCGACGACGAGGACGACGACGACCGCGATCTGACCCGCACCGGCAACCAGCTCCCGATCACCGAGCTCGCCGAGCACGTCACCACCCTCGAGGAGTCGATCAACTCGCTGCGCGCCAACATGCGAGCCGCGAGCGACGAGACCGCGATGATGGACCCGTCCGAGTCCGTCAGCACGATCTCGCTCGCGGTCAGCCAGGCCGCCGAGCACGTCGAGGTCGCGCGCGCGGCGATCCGCGCTCTCGCGGCGTCGATCGGGATGAGCTAAATCTAATTTGGCCGCGCGGATGCCTCGCGTCGCGAGGCGACGTGACGCTGCAGGAACGCCAGGCTCTTGGGCACCCGCGCGGTCCAGAATTCGAAGTTGTGCTTGCCTGGCCCGAGGAAGAACTCGTGCTCGATGTGCCGCGCGGTCAGCGCTTCGTGGACGTACTGCACGTTGTCCTGCAGGTTGAAGTCGTCCTCGCTGCCACAATCGAAGTACAGCGCGACCTTGCCGGGCGGCAGCTTGCCGGCGAGCTCGACCACGTCGTGCGCCTTCCAGCTCGCCAGATCGCTGCCGAACATCAGGCCGATCCACGCGCGCAGCGGGCCGCCCTCGCGCGCCCACGCCACGGGGTCGCTGATCAGCTCGGACTTGCCGGCGACGAACGGCCGCGGACCGCTGAACAGAAAGCCGATCGCGCCGGAGTGGCTCGCCGCCGCGGCGAACTCGTCGGGGTGGCGCAGGGCTATCGCCATCGCGCCGAACCCGCCCATCGACAGGCCGGCGATCCCGCGGCCCTCGCGGCTGGCGATCGTGCGGTAGTGCGCGTCGGTCCAGGCGACGAGATCCTTGGCGATATAGGTCTCGTAGTTGCGGTCGTGCACGCACGTCGTGTCGTGCGGCTGGCGCGCCGGCATGAACAGGCCGGTGCCATCCTTCATGCACTGGTCGTAGTCGATCTTGCTCGGCGAATCGACGTAGAAGCCGTCGTCGCCGTCGGGCATCACGACGATCGCCTCGAGCGCGAGCGCGTCGGCCGCCGCGTCGAGGTGGCCGTGCTTGACCCAGTTGGTCTCTTTGCCGCCCAGTCCATGCAGGTAATAGAACACGGGCCACTTGCGATCCGGCTGGCTGGCGTAGCCGCGCGGCAGGTAGACCACGACGTCCTTGTCGACGCCGAGCGCGTCGCTGTGGAAGTGCTCGGTGACGACCTGGCTCGCCGCCGGCGCGGCGGGCGCGGGCCGCGCGGCCGGCTCACTGGTCGACGGCTTGGTCGAGCACGCGGCGACGAGAACGAGCAGGACGAGACGCTTCAGATCGCCGCGCGACATGCCCGTTCATACCACGCTCACTCCGAGCCAGAACCGGCGCCCGCGGGCTCGGCGGGTGGCGTCGGTGGCGTCGGTGGCGCGGCGGGCGGAGGCGTCGGGGCCGCGGTGTCGCCACCGAGCCGCTCGAGCTGCTTCTTGGCGGCCTCGCTGTTGGGATAGATCTCGAGGTACGCCTTGTACGCCTCGATCGCCTGCTCCTTGCGGCCCTGCTGCTGGTACGCCTCGGCGACCCCGCGCAGCGCCGGCTCGTAGCGCGACGACACCGCGAGCGCGGCGCGGAACTTCGAGAACGCGCTCGCGAACTGCTTGGCGTCGATGTGGCAATAGCCCATGCCGGTCAGCGCCTCGATGCCATTGGGCTTCTGCTCGAGCGCCTTGGCGTACAGCTCCATCGCCTGCGCGCAGCTGCTATCGGCGACCGCGTTGGCGCGCTTGAGCAGGCGATCGTACGACTGCTCGCCGCCACCACTGGGCTCGGGATCGCGGCTGGGCGTGGGCCGCGGCGGAGTCGGCCGCGGCGTGGGATCGCGCGTCACGCCGGCATCGCGCGGCGCGACCGGCGGCGCCGTCGGCTTGCCGTCCTCGGGCGGCAGCGGATCGCTCTGCGCGACCAGGGTCTCGAGCTTGGTCGCCAGCGCCCGCGCGCCGGCGTGCTCGGGCTGCGCCGCGAGGATCGACTCGACCAGCGGCTTGGCCTCGGCGGCCTGGTTCTGCGCCGCGAGCACCAGCGCGTGGTGGAACCGCGCGCGGACGTCGCCCGAGGTCTCGAGCTTGCCGTCGCCCTGATCGATCGCGGCGAGCGCCGCCTTGGCCTCGTCGAGCTTGCCGTCGCGCACCAGCACGAGGGCGTCGGCGAGCGCCAGCTCGCGCGTCCAGTCCTTGTCGGGCTTGGCGCGCGCCGTGTCGAGGTAGCGCTTGATGTCTCTCGCCGGCTTGCCTTGCAGCCGGAGCACCTCGGCCATCGCGAGGTTCGCGCCGGCGTCGTCGCCCGCGGCCTTGAGCGCGCGCTGCGCGGCGGTCGCGGCGTCGAGCACGAGCTGCTTGGCCTCCTTGCGCAGCGCCTCGGCCAGCGGCTTGTCGGCGGTGACCGACGCGCGATCCTGGAGCCCCTGCGCGAGCTGCGCGATCAGGTGCGCGCGCAACGCCTGCGACGGCGCGTCGGGCTTGCCGTCGAGCGAGACCAGCGCGGTGCGCAGCCGGGGCTCGACGTCGGCCGCCAGCTCGGCGCGCGCGGCGTCGAGCGACGACGGCGCCTCGGCCGCGGCATCGCCGACCGGCGCGACCGGCGCATCGCCGGCATCGGGCGTCACCACGGCGACGGCGGCCGCGTCGCGCACGGGCTGCGCGACCGGCTGCTCTTCGCCGCGGATCACGAACATGTAGATCGCCGCGCCGCCGGCGCCCATCACGAGCAGCGCGATGACGAGCACCCACATGCCGGCGCGCGAGCCGCGGTTGGCGGGCAGCACGTCGTCGTCGTCATCGAGCGCGCGGACCTTGCCGGTCTCGAACGTCGACTCGTCGCCCGGCGCCATCCGCACCCGACCGGCGAACGCCGGCTCGTCGGGCGCCGCCGAGAGCTTGCCGACGAACGGACCAGACTGCCCCGCGCTCGACGGCCCGCCCGTCAGGCCATCGGTCGCCCACGCCGCGGTGGCGCGGCTGCTCTGAGGAATCGCCGGCGGCTGGCCCGAGCTCGGACCCGACGCTGCGCCCGCCGGCACGACCGGTCGTCGCGGCACGGGGATGGGCGGCACCGGCGGCGGCGCGGTCGGCGACCGGCGCACCGGCGGCGGCTTGGGCGGCGCGAGCACCGGCTCGGTCACCGACGTCGCGGCGTTCGATCCCATCGGTGGCGTGCGGGCGGCGCCACGCACCGGGACCGGCGGTGGCGTCGTCGCGGCGAGCCGCTTGGGGTTGCGCGTGGTCGGCGGCTCGAGCTCGTCATCGTCGTCGGGCAGGATCGTCCCGCCGGCGGCCTGCGCCGCGCCGCCGTAGCCCGGCAGCGTGCCCGACGGCGAGACGTCCTTGACCTGCGGCCGGACCGGCTTGCTGCGCTCGCGATTGGCGCGCGCCTCGTCGGCGATCGTGAAGTACTGGCCGAGATCCGGGATGTCGCCGAGCCGCTTCCAGGTCTTGCCGGTGCGCGAGATCAGCGACTCGCGCGTCACCACGCCGGTGATGATCCATTGCTGCAAGGTCGCCAGCTCGCGGCAGCTCTTCTGCTCGCCGTTCTCGAGCCGGATCAGCCACTGGCGCTCGATCGTGGTCGGCGCCTCGTCGCCGCGGTCCTCGTCGAACAGGGAGTCGGCGCGCGGCCGGGCCGCGGGCGGCGGTGGCGTCGGCCGGGCAGGCGCCGGCGCCGGCGCCACGGATGGCAGCGTTCGCTGCCGGGCGGTCTCGTGGTTGTCGCGTACCGCCGGCGTCCCCACATTCGTGATCGTGCGCTTGCGGATCTTGAACATGTGCCCGCAGTTGGTGCACTTGACGGTGACACCACCGGGCTTCAGACGAGCTTCGTCAAGCTCGTACTCGGTCTGGCACTTCTCGCAGCGGACGTCCATGGGAGTGCACGCAACTGCGTGGTTTCGCGTGCGAACGTAGCACGGCGATCCAGCGCGTGCACCTCGTGCCCCGCCGCGCGATCGTGCAAAATTCGTCGCTGCGGTCGCGCGCACCCGAGCCGCGCGTTCGTGCACGGCGCGCGCGGGCGAGCTTCGTTCGACACTCTGCGCCGAGCCTGGCGAGGCGATCTGAGCGGCGCTCGCCGCCGTCAGTGCGCTTCGTCGGCGAAGACTTCCTCGACGGTCGCGAGGATGTCCTTGACGTCGATCAACCGCAGCCGATCGTCCCACGGCACGCGCACGCCGGCTTCCTTGCGGAACAGGACGTTTGCGCCGTGCGGCACGCCCGAGACGTTCTCGGCGACCTCGCTCGTGGTCGGTCGATCGCGCGCGACCTCGATGACCTTGCCGTAGAAGGCTTCGTCCTGCGCTTCTTTGGCGCCGGCCGGCAGGTACAGCCCGGCATCGGTGCGCTCCTCGATGCGGATGACCTGCACCAGCACGCGCATGCCGAGCGGCAAGATGAGGCGGTGCGCCGCCGGCTTCAGATCAGAGGTCGCGCTCGAAGACAACGGCGCCACTCTGCTCCAGGCAGCGTAGCTTGGTCAAGCCGGCGCCGCGCAGCACGGCCTTCTCGCCGTCGATCGCCGGCGGCATCGCCTTGTCGCCGCACGATCCGGAGCGGACGTCGACGCGCGCGCCCGAGATCTGGACGCGGCCCCATAGCCGCTGCCGGCGCAGGACATCTTCGAGCGCCGCGGCCGCAAGCTGCGGATCCGCCGCGACCGGCGCGACGGCCACCGGCGCCGCGGTCGGCGCGACCGAATCGACGACACGGGTGCGCGCCGTCGGCGTCGGCCCTGCCACCTCGACCAACTCGGGCAGCGCAGGCTGCGCGACCTCCGGCGGCCGGCTCGTGCGATTGAACCCGAACACCAGGATGATCACGCCGGCGACCCCGACGGCGACCAGCACCGGCGTCAACGGAAAACCCTTCTCGACCATCGTCGTCCCGCCCGGATCGCCGGTCACGCGCTTCATGCGCCCGGTCGGCAGCGCCGCGTGGCACTTCGGGCACCGGACGTAGCCGGGCACGACGGCAACGGCACACCTCGGGCAAACCGCGCTCATGCCCGAAACATACCTGGCGCTACGCGTTCGGCGAAGTTCTTCGCTCGATCGGCCCGCCGGCGAGGAACGCCGGTTGCGCCTTACGGAAGCAGATCGCCTCGCTACGCGTCCTGCGTCCCGGGCTTCGCCTTGCGTCGCCGCCGCATCACGAGCATCAGCGTCGTGCCGGCCAGGAGGAAACTTACACCCGGGCGGTCGCGCGCCGCGCTGCAGCACCCGCCGCCGGTCGAGCTGACCTCCTCGCAGCTGTCGGGATCGTCGGCGATCGGGTAGACCGCGCAGATCGCGTCGATGTCGTCCTGGGACAGCGACTCCTTGGAGGTCTCGCCCGAGGACTGGAAGTTGAACATCGTGGCCTGCAGGATCGCGCGGTGCTCGGGCGTCAGCGGCGTCGCCATGACCTCGGAGCACGACGGCACCGGGTCGCCGTTGCCGTCGACGCGCATCGGATCCGTCTGGCCGACCCAGCACGGATGCTCGAGCCCCTGGAGGTGGCCGAGCTCGTGGGTCAGCGTGTTCTGCAGCTCGGACTTGTCGCCGCTGCCGAGCGATTGCTGATCGACCGAGATCGCGAAGTTCACGCCGTTGATCTCGATGTCGGCGTCGATGATCTCGCCGTCGCGCGCGCTGTCCGGATCGTTGATGTAGATCGCCGTCGTGATCGCCGCCGCCGCGGGCTCGTAGTCCCGCGCCGCATCCTTGCCGATCGCCGGGCGGCCCCAGGTCACGTCGCGGAACTTGATCAGATTGACGTTGTCGCGCCCGACCTCGCGCGCCTCGGTCCCCGCGTTGATGATCTTGAAGTACGAGCACGCGTCGGTGCCCTCGTTCCACGTCGTGATCGACGCGTCGATGATCGAGAATTCGGCGTTGCCCGCGATCGCCGTCGTTCCGGCGGCGTCGACCGTGACGTAGGCGCAGCCCGACTTCCAGTACAGGTAGTGCCCGGCGGTGGTCTTGCCGGTGCGCACGAACTCCGGCGGATAGGCCATGACCTTGGCGCTGTCGAGCACGAGGTGATCGTTGTGCTCGAGATCGAGCGCGTGGTGCGCCGCGACCGCGACCGCCATGCCGACGACCAGCGGCTCGGGCCCGGGCAGCTGGCGCATCGCGATGCCGTCGACCGTGCCGCCGAGCTGGCTGACCACGACGCTGCCGCCGTCGGGCCGGCGCAGCGTTGCCTCGGTCACGATCCGCGAGCCGTCTTCCGTCCAGTGGCTGTGAACGGCCACCACATCACCTTCGATCGTCATCACTGGCGGTGCCATGCCTGACGACGCTAGCACGCCGTGTTACAAGGACGCACCATGACGCCGCTCGCCAAGCCGGTGCGTGTGCGGATCGCACCATCGCCGACGGGAGACCCCCACGTCGGCACCGCATACATCGCATTGTTCAACTACGTGTTTGCCCGTCAGCAAGGTGGCAAGTTCGTGTTGCGCATCGAGGACACCGACCAGGCGCGCGCGCGCAGCGACTCGGAGCAGATGATCTTCGACGCGCTGCACTGGGTCGGCCTGACCTGGGACGAGGGGCCCGACATCGGGGGGCCGTTTGCCCCGTACCGTCAGAGCGAGCGCGGCGCGATCTATCGCGAGCACGGCGAGCTGCTGATCGCGCGCGGCCAGGCCTATCGCTGCTTCTGCACCGAGGACCGGCTCGCCAAGATCCGGATCCAGCAGCAGGCCGAGAAGCGCACGCTGGGCTACGACCGGCACTGCCGCGAGCTCGACCCCATGGAGGGCGCGCGGCGGGGCGCGGCGGGCGAGGCGTTCGTCGTCCGCCTCAAGGTGCCGCTCGAGGGACCGATCACGTTTCGCGATCTGCTGCGCGGCGAGGTCACGCGCGACGCCAAGGAGATCGACGACCAGGTCCTGATGAAGTCGGACGGCCTGCCGACCTACCACCTCGCCAACGTGGTCGACGATCACCTGATGGAGATCAGCCACGTGATCCGCGCCGAGGAGTGGATCTCGTCGACGCAGAAGCACGTGCTGCTGTACCAGGCGTTCGGCTGGGACCCGCCCGTGTTCGTCCACATGCCGCTGCTGCGCAACGCCGACAAGGACAAGACCAAGATCAGCAAGCGCAAGCAGCCGGTCTCGGTCAACTACTACAAGGACATCGGCATCCTGCCCGAGGCGCTGCTCAACTTCCTCGGCACGATGGGCTGGTCGTTCGGCGGCGACCGCGAGAAGTTCACGCTGGCCGAGATGGTCGAGGTGTTCTCGTGGGACCGGATCTCGCTCGGCGGCCCGGTGTTCAACCTCGAGAAGCTGACCTGGCTCAACGAGAAGTACCTCCACGAGCTCTCGATCGACGAGCTCGCCGATCGCGTCATCGCCTGGCGGCTCAACAAGGCCTACCTGACGGCGGTGCTGCCGCTGGTCCAGAAGCGGATCCGCAAGCTCGACGAGCTGATCCCGGCGACCGAGTTCATGTTCTCCGGCGATCTCGACTACGCGCCGGTGCTCGCCGAGCTCGCGGTGCCCGAGGTCGCGCCGGCCGACGTCGGCAAGGCGCTGCTCGCGTACGTCGAGCGCTTCGAGGCCCAGGTCGGCTGGTCCAAGCAGATGCTCGAGGACGAGGCCAACGCGTGGACCACGCAGCTCGGCTGGAAGACCAAGCACGCGTTCATGCTGCTGCGCGTGGCGGTCACCGGCCGCAAGGCGACGCCGCCGCTGTTCGAGACCATGGTCGTGCTGGGCAAGGAGGTCACGCGGCGGCGGCTGCGGCGCGCAGCAGAGGCGATCGGTAAGGCCAAGTAGTGCGCCTGGTCGCGCTCCAGGCCGGCGTGGTGATCGGCGTGCTGCTCGGGCTCGCGCTGGGGATCCGGCACGCCGAGCGGATCGCGCGCTGGTGGGTCGGCTCGTCGGTCCGCCGCGTGCCGCTGCTCGGCCGGCTGGTCCGGATGGTCCGCCGGCTGTCGATCGATCAGTGGCGGGCGATCGACGCCGAGACCGAGCGCGCCCCCGCGGAGGCCGGCGCGACCAGCCTGCAGGTCCTCGTCGTGCTGCTCACCATCGCGGCGATGCTGACGCTGCAGGAGTACTTTGGCGACCTCGACAAGACCTATCCGCACCTGTTCCCGCCGGACCGCAGTCGATACTGGGAGCTGCGCGGCTTCGCGTGGTGGTCGGGCTGGCGCGTGCTGGGTTACGTCGTCGTGCCGATGATCGTGCTGTGCTGCCTGCCGGGCCAGCGCATCCGCGACTACCACGTCTCGCTGCGCGGCTTCGGCAAGCACCTGTGGATCTACCTGGTGATGTTCGCGCTCGTGCTGCCGGCGGTGCTCGCCGCGTCGACGACGCCGGCGTTCCGCCAGACCTATCCGTTCTATCGGATGGCCAATCGCTCGTACACCGATCTCGTGATCTGGGAGCTGCTGTACGCGGCGCAGTTCTTCTCGCTCGAGTTCTTCTTCCGTGGCTTCTTGCTGCACGGCCTGCGCCGCGCGTTCGGCGCCAACGCGATCTTCGTGATGCTGGTGCCGTACTGCATGATCCACTACGGCAAGCCGCTGCCCGAGACGCTCGGCGCGCTCGGCGCCGGCCTGATCCTCGGGACGCTGGCGATGCGCACGCGGTCGATCTGGGGCGGCGTGCTGATCCACGTCGGCGTCGCCGTGACGATGGACGTGATGGCGCTCCGGGGCTGTCCGCCGTTCGGCGGCGGCCCGTGTCACTGACGCGACCCGCGCGCGACGCCGCTACTGCGTCGTGGTGGCCGAGCCTGCGGCGGGCGCGGGCGACGGGCTGACGGCGTTCCTCCGGACCATGGCGGGGCCGTCGTCCGGATGCGCGGCGCCCAGCGCGCCAGGCCGGGTCGCGGCGACCACGGCGATCGCGGCGGCGAGCGCGGCCACCGCGGCGACCAGCGTGACGCGCCAGCTCCACTCCCGCCGCTTCGCCTGGCCCGCCATCGCGCTCGGCAGCGGCACCGCGACGGCGCGCGGCAGCGCGGCATGCGGCGTGACCGCGATCGTCGCCTGCGGGACGTACGCCGGCGCCTGCGGCACGCCATACGTCGCCGACGCGGGCGGCACGCCGTACACCGCCGAGGCCGGCGCCGGCGGCACGCCGTACACCGCCGAGGCCGGCGCCGGCGGCACGCCGTACACCGCCGACACGGGCGGCACCGGCGTCGCGTCGCGATGCGCGGGCGGCGGCTTGCCATACAGCGCCTGCGCCGCGCCGGTCTGCGGAACCCCGGTCGGCGGCGTGCGGCGGACCGTCCCGCGGGCCAGCATCCGGCGCATCCGATCGACCAGGATCTGCGCCTTGTCCGGCTCGCGCGCCAGCCGCGCCAGATCGCGGCCCAGCTCGGCGACGTTGACGTACCGCGCCGCCGGATCCTTGGCCAGGCAGCGCGCGATGATCGCCGCGAGCTCGGCCGGCGTGCTCACCATCGGCGCCGGCGGATCCACCGCGACCATCACGCACATCTCCGAGAAGCTCTCGGCGCGGAACGGCAGGTGCCCTTCGATCGCCTCGTAGAGCACGGTGCCGAGCGACCAGATGTCGCTGCGGCCGTCGACGTGGCGCGCCGAGCGCATCTGCTCCGGAGACATGTACGCCGGGCTCCCGAGCACCGACCAGGTCTGCGTCAACGACAGCTCGGCGCCCGCCGGCGACTTCGAGATCCCGAAGTCGAGGACCTTCAGCAGCAGGCTGCCGTCAGGCCGCGAGGACAGAAACAGGTTGGTCGGCTTGATGTCGCGGTGCACGATGCCGAGCGAGTGCGCCTCGGCCAGCGCCTCGCAGGCCTGGATCACCAGGTCGATCGCGAGGCTGGGCTGCAGCCGCCCGCGCTCGGTGAGCAGCTGGCCGATGTCCTGGCCCTCGAGCAGCTCCATCACCATGTACGGCTTGCCGTCGTCGAACGTCCCGACGTCGGTGATCCGCGCGATGTGCTCGCTCTTGAGCTTCACCGCCGCCTGCGCCTCGCGGATGAACCGCGCGATGGTCTCCTCGTCGATCGGGATGTCGTCGCGCAGCAGCTTGATCGCGACCTCCTCCTCGAGCCCGAGGTGCCAGGCCTTGACCACCAGGCCCATCCCGCCGCGCCCGATGATGGCGTCGACCCGGTACTTGCCGAGCAAGACCATGCCGACCATGCCCTCTACGAGCGACCTTGCGACAGACACGTCTGACCATCGTAACGCGAAAGCCGAGCCTCCCGCTGAAACTTCGCCGGCGACGCCATGCGACGCGCGTGCTGGTCGCTACGAAAACCTCCGAAAAAGGTACGGGCGCAGCGGCTTTCACCGCTGCGCCCATAATGAGCACGACCGTCCGACCGTAGGGCTTTCTATCCCCTACGCATTTGCGTAGGTGGGCTCCACATAATCCTTTGGGCTTCCCGACGAGCGGGCGTGCACACCCAGATCAGAGGCAGATCCCTAGATAGCTATTGTAGGAGACAGAGTTGCCCTGGGTCTCGCATCGAACCGCCAGTGCTCAAGAACCAGACTAAGGACCGCACTGCCTTCCGTCAACCCAAAAATCGCCGCGCGCGCTCGCACGCAGTGAACCGCGGGAGCGGAATCCTCGTCGGAAAAATCGTGCAGCCTGGCGGTTTCTGCCGGCCGTCAGCGGTTGACGTCGCGCTTCGGCGGACCATCGCCATGATCGCGCCAGCTTGGACCTTCGCCACCCTGCTTCGCGATCGAGCGAATGCCGCGCGCCATCATCGACTCCTTGGTCTCGATGGCGACCGCGCGATCCTCGACCGGCTTGGCGTGCTCGCCGGTATCCATGCGGATCGCGTCGCACGGGCAGGCCTCGACGCACAGCCCGCACACCACGCAGCGCAGCTCGTCGATCTCGAAGATCGCCGGGCGCTTCTCGATGCCGTGGTTGTCGCTCTCCTCGGGCACGATCGTGATGCAGTGCGCCGGGCACACCGTCGGGCAGCACATGCAGGCCACGCAGCGCACGTTGCCGTCGTCGCGCAGCATCAGGCGGTGCAACCCGCGGAACCGCTCCGGATAGGTGACCTTCTCCTCGGGGTACTGCACCGTCTCGATCAGGTTGATCGCCTTGTCGGTCTCGTCCGGCGCGCCGGCCCGGCTGCGCGCCGCGACCTTGCGCAGCGGCAAGAACAGATTCTTGGCGAAGTGCTTGAGCGTGATGCCCAGGCCCTTGGCGGTCGCCGCCAGCAACGTGGTGTCGGCGTTGGCCGGCCGCACGACCTGGATCGTGCGGACCCGCGGGTGCCGGTCGGACACCGAGAGCACGACCGGGCCGCTGCTCGGCTCGGCGTGACCATGATCGTCGTGTGATGCGGACATCAGTTCCCCGTGACCATGAAGTAGATGAGCTTGATCAGCGCCGTGAGCATGATGTTGGCCAGCGACAGCGGCAGCAGCAGCTTCCAGCCCAGGTTCATCAGCTGATCGGCGCGGAACCGCGGCAGCGTCCAGCGCACGAGCAGCTGGAACGAGGACAGCAGGATCACCTTGAGGCCGAACGCGCCGAACTGCATCGCGACGATCAGGCCGTGCGGCACCGAGCGGAACCAGCCGCCGGTCGAGACGTGGGTCACCGGATCCATGTATCCGCCGACGCGGAAGCCGTCGATGTCGAGGAACGGCACCTGCCAGCCGCCGAAGAACACGGTGGCGATCACCGACGAGATGAACACGATCTCGATGAACTCGGCGAGGAAGAACATGCCCCAGCGGATGCCGGAGTACTCGACGAAGTAACCGATGATCTCGGGCTCGCCCTCGGGGATATCGAACGGCGCGCGCTTGGTCTCGGCGATCGCGGCGGTGAAGAACAGCACGAAGCCGAGCGGCTGCCACAGCCACAGCCAGTTGAGCGGGTTGGACGCCGACAGGTTGCTGTTCGCGCCGTGCGCGACGATCCAGCCGGGCTCGAGGCTGCCGGTGACGACGAACGCGCCCATCAGCGCGAGGCCCATCGCGACCTCGTACGACATCATCTGCGACGAGCTGCGCAGGCCACCGAGCAGCGCCCACTTGTTGTAGCTCGCCCAGCCCGCGATCGTGCCGCCGTAGTTCGCGAGCGTCAGCACCGCGAAGTAGAAGATCAGCCCGAAGTCGATCGAGAACATCTGCATGCGGATCGCATCCGCGAACTCGGGCGCGCCGGGCTGCAGCGCGAGCGTGAACGGATCGATCGTCTGGGTGATGAGGTGCGGGAAGATCGTCGGCCCGAACGGGATGATCGCGAACGCGATCAGCACGGGGGCGAGCGCGAGCACGGGCGCGAGCGCGAACAGGCCGCGGTGCACGTTGGCCGGGATGAAGTCCTCCTTGAAGATCATCTTCAAGGCGTCGGCGACGAAGTGCAGGATGCCGATCAGCTTGATCGGGCCGATGTTGGCGCGGTTGGGCCCGAGCCGGTCCTGCATCATCGCGCTCTGGCGGCGCTCGGCCCAGGTCAACAGCGACGCCAGCGGCATCACCAGGACAAGGACGAGGAACAGCCACTTGGTGGCCGGGAAGTCGAGGATCGCGTAGAGGATGTGCATCTTCAGCCTCGGCTCCCCGCGAACCGCAGCGCCAGCGGCCTGGCCTCGCGCGCCCAGGTCAGCGCCTTCCACGCCGGCACCGTCTGCGTCATGTCCTTGAACACCTCGCGCGCGTGCGTGTAGCCGAGCTTGGCCGACGTCGCCTGCGCGAGCCGGACGACGGCCTCCCAGCCGGCGAGCGCCTGGCCGGGCGCGACGAACGCGGCGTGCATGCGCTGGACGTGGTCCTTGTTGTTGGTGACCGTGCCGGCCGCCTCGGCCCACGCGGCGACCGGCAGCGCGATCTTGGCGGTCGCGACCGGGCCACGCTCGTGCGTGCTGAGCGCGATCACGTCGAGCTCGCGCAGCTTGGCGTCGTCGACGCCGGGCAGCTCGGTGCCGAGCAGCACCAGGCAGCGCACGTCGGCCGACAGCTGGGCGACGGGCTTGATCGCGAGGCCAAGCGCCTCGGCGATCACTGCGACGCCGGCGCGGTTCGGGTTGACGTCGGCGACGCGCAGCCGGCCGTCGGCGCGCCCCGCCACGTCGGGCTTGCCGGCGGCGTAGACGTTGCTGACGCCCCACAGCTTCGCCAGCTTGGCGAGCGCGAAGTTGTCCTCGTTGCTGTACTCGGCGGACAGCACGACGCCGACCGTCGGGGCGCCGCCGGTGAGCACGCCGGCGAGGCGGTCCGCGGCAGCGCGGATCGCGCGATCCCAGCCCGCGGGCAGGCTATCGACCGTGGCGCCGACCAGCCGGTGCTCGCGCAGCGCGTGGTAGGTCAGCCGGCCCTCGTCGCACATCCAGTACTTGTTGACGTCCGGGTTGTGGCGCGGCACCAGGCGCCAGGCCCGGCCGTGCTTGTGGTGGACCTCGATGTTGCAGCCGGTCGCGCAGCCGTTGCACACGCTCGGCGTGGCCTCGAGCTCCCAGGCCCGCATCGTGAACCGGAAGTCCTTCTGGGTCAGCGCGCCGACCGGGCAGACGTCGACGGTGTTGACCGAGTACGGGTTGTCGAGCTGGGCGCCCGGCGGCGTGGTCAGCACCTCGTGATCGCCGCGGTGCGCGAAGTCGAGCTGGTGCTCGCCCGCGACCTCGTCGCAGGTCCGGATGCAGCGCGAGCACAGGATGCAGCGCTCCTGATCGAGGACGACGGTCGGGCCGAGGTCGACGACCTTGGCCTTGTGGACCTTCGGGACGTCGACCCGCGAGTTCTCGTGCTCGAAGTACAGGCGCTGCAGCGTGCACTCGCCGGCCTTGTCGCAGATCGGGCAGTCGATCGGGTGGTTCAGCAGCGTGAACTCGAGCTGCTGCTTGCGGGCCAGCGTCGACTGGGCGTCGGTCGTGTGGACCACCATGCCTTCGCCGCAGGCCTGCTGGCAGCTCGGCTGCAGCTTGGGGTTCTTCTCGACCGCGACCAGGCACTGGCGGCACTGCGCGACGATCGGCAGCCCCGGGTGGTAGCAGAACGCGCTGATGTCGATGCCGAGCGTGCGCGCGGCCTCGAGCACGTTGGTGCCCTTCTTGACCGTCACGGCCATGCCGTCGATGGTCAGCGCGACCGAGCCCTCGGGCGTGGTCGAGGCGGGCGGGGGCGGCGTCGCCGGCATCGGAGGCGTCGTCGCGCCGGGGGCCGGGGCAGGGGTCGTCTTTACAACGTCGGTCACTTGTCGCACTCCCCGCCGATCATGTTGATCATGCCGAAGATCGGAACCACGTCTGCGATGAGGTGGCCGTGGATGAGCTGCGCCGCCGTCGAGAGATGGACGAACGAAGGCGAGCGAACGTAGGCCTTGTACGGCCGGCCGGTGCCGTCGGCGACGACGTAGAACCCGAGCTCGCCGTTGCCGCCCTCGACGAAGGCGTAGGCCTCACCGGCCGGGACCTTGACGCCGTCCATGATGTGCTTGAAGTGCCGGATCATCGACTCGATCGTGTTGTACGTGTCGTGCTTGGGCGGCAGCGCGACGCGGTGATCGGCGATCATCACGGGGCCGTCGGGGATCTGGGCCAGGCACTGCCGCAGGATGCGGATGCACTGCTTGAGCTCCTCGACGCGGACCAGGTAGCGGTCGTAGCAGTCACCGGTCGTGCCGACCGGGACGTCGAACTCGAGCTCGGGATAGACCGAGTACGGGTAGTCCTTGCGGACGTCGTAGTCGAGGCCGGCGGCGCGCGCGATCGGCCCGACGCAGCCGGTGGCGATCGCGTCGGCCTTGGTCATCGCGCCGATGCCGGCCATGCGGTCGCGGAAGATCTTGTTGTTGTTGAGCAGGCCCTCGCCCTCGGCGATGACCTTGACGGTCTGGTCGAGGCACAGCGTCAGCTCGGCGTGGAAGTTGTCCGGCAGGTCCTTGCTGACGCCGCCGATCCGCACGTAGCTGTGGGTGAGCCGCGCGCCCGAGACCTTCTCGAGCAGCTCGTACATCCATTCGCGCGCCTTGAGGAAGAACAGGAACACGGCGAACGCGCCGAGCTCCATCGCCGACGCGCCGATGCAGGTCAGGTGATCGGTCATCCGCGACATCTCGCTGACGATCACGCGGACGTACTCGGCGCGCTTGGGGATGCTGCCGGTCAGGCCCATCAGCTTCTCGACCGCCATCGCCCAGCCGCAGTTGTTGATCATCGGCGAGACGTAGTTGAGCCGGTCGGTGTACGGGAACACCTGCGTGAACGTCGCGTACTCCGACTCCTTCTCGAAGCAGCGGTGCAGGTAGCCCGGCTGGACGTCGCCCGCGACCACGCGCTCGCCGTCGACCGTGAGCACGATCCGCACGGTGCCGTGCATCGCGGGGTGCGACGGGCCCATGTTGACCGTCATCAGATCGGGCGGCAGCTCCTGCTCGGTGTCCGACAGATCCTGGACGTCCTTGCGGCCCAGGACGAGCTGCTTGAGCGAGCGACCGCCCGCGTCTGGCGTCCCGCTCGGTGTGGATGGCGCCGCCATCAGCGATGCCCCTCGCCGTCGCGCTTGATCGGGTTGATCGGGAGATCATCGCGCCGCACGAGCGGCTGGCGCTTCTCCTTGGGGTAGTCCTTGCGCAGCGGATAACCGACGAACTCCTCGTAGAGGAAGATCCGGCGCAGGTCGGGGTGCTCGTCGAACTTGATGCCGTACATGTCGAAGGTCTCGCGCTCCTGCCAGTTGAACGCCGGCCACAGCGATGACAGCGAAGGCACGCGCGCGTCGTGCTCGGGCACCGCGCACTTGAGCCGCAGGCGATGGCGATGCGTGGTCGAGCGCAGCTGGTACACGACCTCGAAGCGCGGCTTGCCGCCCTCGTCGGTCCACGCCGCGCTGGCCGGGTACACCGGCGGGCCGGGCGGGACGTCGATCGGCTTCCAGTCGAGCCGGTCGATGCAGGTCACGAACACCGGCGCGTCGAACGCCATCGCCGGATCGGTCTTGAGCCAGGTCGCGACGGCGAGCAGCTGATCGCGCTTGATCCAGGCGATCTCGTCACCGTGCTGGGTCTCGAGCGATTCGATGGCGCCAGCGTGCGCTGTCTTCAGCGCCTCGAGAACTTTTGCCGACATAGGTTACTCGTCGTTCTGCGCGGCCTCGGCGATCAGCTCTTCGCGCTTGGTGCGAAGCTGACTGTGGCCGCGACCGGACTGGATGCGATCCATGAGCATGATCAAGGCGTCGAGCACTTGCTCGGGGCGGGGCGGACAGCCCGGGATGTAGACGTCGACGGGGATGACCTGATCGGCGCCGGGCATCGCGTGGTAGTTCTGGTAGAACCCGCCGGTCGACGCGCACACGCCGAACGCGATCACCCACTTGGGCTCGGCCATCTGGTCGAACACGCGCTTGAGCGCCGGCCCCTGCTTCTCGGTGATCGTGCCGACGATCATCAGCAGATCGCTCTGGCGCGGCGAGAACCGCGGGAACTCGGCGCCGAACCGCGCGATGTCGTACTTCGGCCCCGCGACCGACATGAACTCCATGCCGCAGCACGCGGTGACGAACGGGTAGGTGAACAGCGAGAACTTGCGCCCCCAGTTGGTGGCGCGCTCGAGCGTGCTCTGTTTGGCCCACTTCGCCGCGTCTTCGAGGCGCGTGGTGGTTAGCTCTACTCCCATCCGATCGCCTTCTTTCTCCACACGTAGGCGAGGGCGACGACGAGGATCGCGACGAACACCAGCATCTCGCCAAACCCGAACGCGCTCGCCATCGGCATCGCGCCGCCGGTATGGGACAGCTGGTTGTACAGCGTGGCCCACGGGTACATGAACGCGGCCTCGATATCGAACACCAGGAACAGGATCGCGACCTGGTAGAAGCGCACCGAATAGCGCCCGCGCGGCGAGCCGATCGGCTCGCTGCCGCACTCGAACGGCTTGAGCTTGTCAGGGTTGGTGGCTCTGGGGCCGATCAGCACGGCCAGCGCCGTGAACAGACCGCAGAACCCCACGGCAAACACGATGGCCAGCCCGGCTGGCATGTACGCCTGTAGCTGCAAAGCGAGGCGAGTATAGGGCTCGCGCATCGAGGGTCAACGCACACGCCAAGGTTTTCGGCGCTCTAGCGTGTGCGTCGCCGTCCGACGCTCAGAGGTTCGCTTGCGCGTTGCGCAGCGCTTCTTCGAGCGCGAACACCATCTCTTCGTTGGTGTCGACCAGGTAGATCGTCTCGGGGTTGGGCCGACGATGCGCGCGGATCTCTTCGACGATCGCCCGCGCGGCTTCGTCGAACGGGACCTCGCCCAGGTCGGTGCCGATCCCCGGGATGGCGATGACTTTCAGGTTGTTGCGGTCCGCGGCGATCAGCGCGGCGCGCGCCGCCCGGCGGACGTTCTCGGCGCCGATCTTCTGCCCGGGCTCTTCCATCGTGGGCACGTGGATGACGTGCTTGGCCGGCAGCTGGCCCGCCGTGGTCACGATCGCGGCGCCGACCGCGATCGGCGCGGCCTGCATCGCCGCCTGCTGGATCACGTCGCCGCCCTGCCGGCGCAGCGTCCCGCTGATGCCGCCGCCCATGATCCCCAACGAGTTCGCCGGATTGACGACGGCGTCGACCGGCAGTGTCCAAAGCTCCGCGCGCGCTACGTGAACCTGCACGCGCGATGCCCTAGCACGACAATCGCCAGGAGTACAACCGCCGAAACGAAACGAGGGGCTCGCGGCGAGCCCCTCACGCGGAAACCGAGCGGGCAGTGCGCCTACGCGCAGGCCTTCTCGAGCTCGGCTTCGACCTTCTCCTCGGTCCACTTGCGCGCGACCGCGAGCTCCTTGACGATCAGCTGCTTCGCGTTGTCGAGCATCTTGCGCTCGCCGAACGACAGCACCTTGCTGCTCTTCAGGCGGTACAGGTCGCGGTAGACCTCGGCGACGTCGAACAGCGAGCCGGTCTTGATCTTCTCCATGAAGCCGCGATAGCGGCGGTTCCACGTCTGCTTGTCGATGTGGACGTCCTTGTCGCGGAGGATGTCGAACACCTCGTCGATCTCCGACGACGAGGCCACGTGACGCAGTCCGACCTGATCGGCTTTCTCTTTCGGAACCAGGATCTGCATACCGGTCGCGAGGACCTTCAGCACGTAGAAAGACAACACGGACGTGTTGATCTCCTTCTTCTCGATCCCGATCACTTCCGCCACGCCATGGGCTGGGTAGACGGCTTTCTCGCCGATTCTGAAGTCGTTAATCACAGTGGGTTCTCCTCTACGTGGTCTTGGACCCTGCCTGCATCGAGGCCGCTGCATCGAGGATGCCGGTGCCGCGCTGTGGACGAGGTCCCCAGAAAAGCGTTACGTTCTCTCTGGTTGGTTCAATGAGCGCCAGGGAATATCACCCGAAGCTTCGTGCGACACGGTGTCGCATGACGGCACTCTCCGACGGAGAATGTGGGTGCGGGGTTTTCCCAACGGGCAGCGGAGGATATCAACCTCGACGGCAATGGCCAGTCTAAACGCACATCGGCAGATCCAGCCGGGCCTGGTCGGTTGCGATCTCAACTACTTGCAGCGCAAAGAAAATGTGAGATCTGGCCAGGTCTGATACCCTCCTACGTGAAGTGCGTGGCTCGCTGGGTCAGATCCTCGTCCTGCAAGGGGTGATCGATGCCAGCGCCTTGTCCGATGCGCTGGCGCGTCAGAGCGGCCGGCACCCGGTGGCATCGACGCTCTACACGCTCGGCTATGCCAGCGAGCGCCAGCTCTGCGTGGCGCTGTCAGCGCAGACCGGCTGGCCCGGCATCGTGCTCGACGAGTCGGTGATCCGGCTCGACGTGCTCGAGTACGTCTCGCTCGAGTGGGCGCGGATCTTCTCGGCGCTGGTGGTCTACGAGGACGCCCACACGCTGGTGATCGCGGCGGCGCGGCCCGAGGACGCCATCGTGCCGGCCCGCGAGCTCGCGGCGTCGCGCGGCAAGAAGCTCGAGCTGCGCATCGCGCTCGACATCACGCTGGCCCGGACGATCCGGGTCGCGTTCGCCAAGTGGAAGACCGGCGAGCTCGTGCTCGCGGGGCCCGAGGCCGATCGCCCGGGGCCCTACGTCGCGACCGTGCACGCCGATCGCGAGGACGACGATCACCGCCGCGCCCAGCGCGCGCTCGCCGAGGAGGCCGCGCGCAACATCGTCGCGGACGACGAGCTGCCGTCCGAGGAGACCGTGGCGGGCGCGAGCTCGACCGGGGACTGGCAGGTGCCGACGACGACGACGACCGGCGTCGACGAGCTGATGCCGGAGGAAGGCACCCTGGTGATCGCCGCGGCGCTCGACCGCGGCGACGAGCCGGATACCCAGAATGGCCACGGCGGCCGGGTCCGCGCGCTGATCGTCGATCCGGATCCGAGCAACCGGATCCAGCTGGTCTCGCAGCTCGAGCAGCTCGGCTACGAGTGCCAGGCCGCCGCGACCGCGGCGCAGGCGCTCGATCTGCTCGGCGGGCTGTTCTTCGACCTGGTGTTCGCCGACATCGCGACGCCCGAGCTCAACGGCCTGCGGATGTGCCGCGCGATCAAGCACAGCAAGCGGCTCGCGCGCTGCCGCGTGATCGTCACGACCTCGGTGGTCGACTCGGGCCAGGTCTCCGACGAGGAGCTCGCGCGCCACGGCGCGGACGGCTACCTCGAGAAGCCGCTCGACTCGCGGCGGCTGCGCCGGTTGTTGCGCGATCTGTCGACCGAGGAGCGCGGCGATCACGAGGCCCTGCTCGCCGACGCGCTCGGTCGCTACCACGCGGGCGACGTCGACGGCGCGATCGGCCGCCTGCGCGGCGCGCTGGTCGGTGATCCGTCGAGCCCCAAGCTGCACTTCATGCTCGCGAACATGCTGCAGCGCGCGTCGCGCTGGGCCGAGGCGGTCGACGAGTACGAGGCGGTGGTCGAGCTCCAGCCGGCGTACTTTCCGGCGCTGACCCGGCTGGCCTACCTGTACTTTCGCCAGGGCCTGCACGCCCGCGCGGTCGAGACCTGGCGGCGCGCCCTGCCGGTGTGCGACGACCCGGCGCTGCGCCGCAACATCGAGCTGTTCATGCGCAAGCTGGTCGCCGACATGCAGAAGTCGGACGCCGGATAGTCGTCCGGCGGCCGGACGATGCTCAGCCCAGGGTGCCCGGGTTCATGATGTGGTCCGGGTCGAGCGCGTCGCGCAGGGCGCGCAGGTAGGTGTCGAGCTTGTGGGCGCGCGCGCCGAGCAGCCAGCCGCCCGCGGCCTCGGCGGCGCGCTCGACCGTGGCGACCGCGTGCTCGTCGGCGGGCGCGCCGGCCTGCGTGACGGTCGCGAACATCACGGCGCCATCGGCGTCGAACCGCGAGATGTGCGCGCGCACCGTGCCGCCCAGGTTCGCGACCTCGGCGAGGACGGCGCGATAGACCGGGCGCAGCTTCGACGGTGTCGCCATCACTTGCAGCGTGGGCTGCGGGCCCGGCGTCGGCTCGCCGGCGTGCGACCGGCGCCACCACAGCTCGGCCAGCGCCGCGTCGGTGATCGCGCCGCCCTCGGCGACCACCGCGCTGGTGATCAGATCGCGGTCGCAGGTCGCCAGATCGGTCGGCCCGGCGGTCGCGGCGCACAGCAGCGCGCAGCCCGCCGGCAAGGTCAGGCCATCGTAGTGCAGCGCGGCCTCGGCGGCGTCGTAGATCCGCAGCCCCGACGGCGCTGCCTCCTCGCGCAGCGCGAGGTACACGGCGCTGACCGCGGCGTCGACCGACGGCAACAGATACGCGGCGACCAGCCGGGCCTCGGGCCGCAGGTGGATGCGCAGCACGGCCGAGGTGATGAAGCCGATCGTGCCCTCGCTGCCGCACAGCGCGCGCG
>Ga0307513_10003392_pt1 | contig 21651 bp, 17 predicted proteins | sample 15_EM_MG_FD_202174 | JGI IMG/M metagenome (GOLD analysis project Ga0307513, IMG submission 202174) | Populus trichocarpa ectomycorrhiza microbial communities from riparian zone in the Pacific Northwest, United States - 15_EM | ecosystem: Host-associated > Plants > Roots > Unclassified | place... | reverse complement strand
GACCTGGGCGACCGGGCCGGTGGGCGGGTGCACGATGCGCTCCAGCAGCAGATCCCGGGGATTGATGCCCTGGGCGGCCTTGCGGCGCAACTCCACCGTGAACCCGGCGGTCGGGAACGTGCAGGTGCCCAGCACCGTGAGCACCGACGGCGCGGGCTGGTGCCGGTGCACCGCGCTCCAGTCGTGGCACGGGTCCGCGGGCGGGACCGGACTCCAGCTGACGGCCTCGGCGAGGTGGTCCACGAGGGCCGCGATGACCCAGAAGTCGGCCGGCCGGTCGGTGCCGTTCTGCCGCACCGTCTTTGTCTCGTCGGCGGTGACCACGGTCAGGAAATAGTCCGGCAGGTCGCTGACGTCGGCGAGGAACTCCGGCGCCCAGTCGAAGAAGCCGGCCCGCGCGACGAAGCGGCTCAACCGGCCGTAGTCGTTGAGATCCACCTGACCCTCGTGGCGGCCGGTCCGGTCCACGAAGCGCTCGCCGTTCCAGGTCGCCGTCCCGTCGGCCGCCAAGGTCACCTCATAAACGGGGCAGGTGCCGAAACAAGGCCCCCGCCGAAGTGCGATCGAGACAATTTCCGGCGCGTATCCGTTCATCCCTTCGGCCTTTCCGTGGTGAGAAATGCATTACGAAGCGGAACCGACTGTACGCCGGGCCGGCATTGCCGCGGTGTCAGATGTTGGACCCCGCAACGGTTTCCACCCGCACAGCCGATCTAATTGGACGGGCAGTGGCTTCGCTTTACCGTTATCTGCTCCCACGCGGGGGGTTGCGATGGATCCGCTCCGGCTGGTGCGGTTGCCGGCGTTGATGGCGCTGGGCGAGGGCAGCCCCAAGCTGACCATCGGCCTGGTCGACGGTCCCGTGGCCGTCGACCACCCGGACTTGGCCGCGGCTGCCGTCCGGCCGCTCGACGTGCGCCGGGGCGCCTGCGCCGACGCCGGCAGCGCCGCCTGCCGGCACGCGACGTCGGTCGCCGGCATTCTCGCCGCCCGCCGGGGCGCGGACGCGCCCGCGATCGCCCCCGGCTGCCCGCTGCTCGTCCGGCCGATCTTCCTGGAGCCGGGACCGGGCGGCGCACCCCGGGCCACCCCCGCGGAGCTGGCGGCGGGCATCGCGGAGTGCGTCGACGCCGGCGCCCGGATCGTCAACATCAGCGCGGCTGTGGACGGAGCCGGCGCCGACGCCGGGCTGTGCGCAGTGCTCGACTACTGCCTGGGGCGCGGCGTGCTGGTCGTGGCGGCGGCCGGAAACCAGGGCCGGCTCGCGGGCTCCGTCGTGACCCGGCACCGGTGGGTGCTGCCCGTGGTCGGTTACTCCCCGGCCGGACGGGTGCTGGCCGAGTCGAACCTCGGGGCCTCGATCGGCCGGCGCGGCCTCGGCGCGCCCGGCGCCGGCGTACGCAGCCTCACCCCCGGCGGCCCGTCGGCCGTCCTCGCGGGTACCAGCGTCGCGGCGCCGTTTGTCGCGGGCGCCGCGGCCCTGCTGTGGTCGGCGTTTCCGGGCGCGTCCGCGGCCGAGATCAAGCACGCCATGCTGGCTTCGCCGGGCGGGCGCCGGACGGTCGCGCCCCCACTGCTCGACGCGGAGGCGGCATACCAGCAACTGTGGAATCGCCAGAGGAGGCAGCACAATGACCGAAAAGGATCCCATGTCGTCGACCGGGCCCGAGCCCCGGCGGATCCGTCTGCCGGGGTTCCTGGTCGAGGATGAGACCGGGCTGGGCGACCTGCTCAAGCGGGCGACGTCGGTGGCCGGCATCCGGCCGTGCGGCTCCTGCCAGGAACGGGCCCGCGCCCTCAACCGGATGCTCGCCTTCACCGGCAGGACCCGACCGCACCGGAGGCAGCCATGACCCAGGCGGACAACGGCGCGAGCCCCGCGGTCGACGACGCCCCGGAGGTCGGCCGCTCCGCGTTCCCGCCCCCGGCCTTCGTCTACGCGCTCGGCCGGATCGAGCCGCGGTTCCCCAGCCTGGCGGTGGAAAAGGAGCTCGCGCAGGTGACCGGCCGGGCCGAGCTGGCCGGGCTGACCGACCGCGAGGTGCTCGAGACGGTGCTGTCCGAGCGGTCCAACCGCTACCTCGCCCGCCAGCTCTGCTGGGTGCTCACCGTCGCCGGGCTGGAGACGTACCTGCTCGTCCCGCGCGATCCGGTCGACCTCGATCAGCTCGTGGAGGCGGTGCGGCGGCGGCCCGACGGCACGGAACTGGACGTCGTCATCGGGATCCGGGGTCCGCTCGCCCCACCGGACGCGTGCAACGGGCTCGTGGTCCCGGTGGTCGCCTTCGACCAGCTCTACTCCTTCGACCGGGACACGCTGCTGCAGGCCGTACCCCGGCCGGACGAGATCCCCGCGGAGCGGGACGACCAGTTCCGCGCGACGGCCGCCGAGGTGCTGGATCTCGTCCTGCAGTCGACCGACAACGCGGGCGCGACCGACGAGCACCGGGCGATGAACTACCTCGCGCTCCGCTATCCCGCGATCTACGCACGGACCACCCTCGAGCACTCGAACAACGCCACGCTGGCCGGCATCGAGACGCGGCCGTCCCCGCTCAGCGGCGTCCGCGCGATCGTCGAAGTCATCTTCTGCTACCGGCACCGCCAGACGGACGTCGTCACGAAGTACTTCGTCCGGGTGGACGTGACCGAGGAGTTCCCCTTCCTCGTCACGAAGCTGTCGCCCTACTACGACCGGTGAACGGGAGGCACACCATGGCCCTACCAGGATTCGCGGCGGAGGCCGCGCTCTACCGCAGCCGCCGCAGCTACCGCGGCGTGCGCCACGGCACCAGCGCTCCGGCGGTGCGGCCGCAGGCGATGATGGAGGAAATGCGACAGTTCTACGAGGAGACGTACGGCGCCGGCGCGGACCCCGGCGGCGGCGAGCCGGGCTGGGGCGACTTCTTCCGCCGCGGCCAGGTCGGCTGGGGCAGCTCGGCGGCGCTGCGCGGCCGGGGCGGCACGTGGGGACCGCCCGGCCGGCGCGGTGTCGGCTGGGGCCCGTACACGCGGGAAGGCGGCCCGGACGGCGACGGCCAACCCGGCACCGGCGGCTCCGGCCCCGCCCCCGTCCCGGGCGGCGAGATGTGCACCGAGGCTGACCGCCGGCTGGCGCGGCAGGGCCGCGGGGCGATCGGCAGCTGCCTGCGCGACGGCGGGACGGCCTACCTCGTCACGAGCGACATGGAAATGCCGGCCGGGGACTACTGGGTGAACGGCGTGGACTGCCGCGGTGCGGGACCGCAGAACGATCAATACCACTATCTGTCCGCGCCCGCGCCCTACTCGTGCTACCTGGCGGTGGGCGGCGAGGACATCGACAAGCATCCGGACGTCATCATCGAGTGAGCGAGCCCTGCCGGGGGTGATCGGCGCGCACCTGGTTGGCTGCCACAGTGGACCTTCTCTTCGACACCGTCGATCGGTTGATGTCGGGGCTGCGCCGGCGGTTTCCGCGTTCGTTGGCCTTTTTCGCTGGTTGTTGGTCGTTGTCTGCGTCGGTGCCCTGTCGGCTCTGACGGCGGCCTGGACGACGCTGGTCCTGCTCACCGTGCCGGTCATCGCCCTGGCGATCACGGTCCGCGTGCGCGGCCTGCGCCGGACGTGGTGGTGGACCTGGGGGATCGGGACCGGCTGGATCGTGCTGTTCGCCGGTTTCGTCACGCCGCAGCTGGTTCCGAAGGTCGACGAGGGGCTGGCTCGTCGCGCTGCTCAGCTTCGTCTACGCACAGCTCTACTTTGGCATGTTGAGCGTCCTCGACCAGCTGTGGATCGCTCGGCACGGCGGGCTGGAGTCCATCGAGGACGCCCGGTTCCGGTTGCGGCGGATGCTGCAGGTGCGGCTGCTGCTCGCGACCGTGGTCGCGGGCGCGAGCATCATGGTCGGGAGTGAGTCCGATCAGTACAGCCCGGAGGGACGCTACGACCCGCTGTTGCCCCTCGCCCCGCTGCTGGGTTGCTGCTGCATGCCGATCCTCTTCGCGGTCTGGTTCCGCTGGCGGCCGCTCGCCTGGACGGTGGCCGGGCTGCTGGCAGTGTTCTTCGCGGCCAACCTGCTGCCGGTCGACGGCGACAACCGGCAGCGGACGATCCTGCAGTACGGCTGGGTCACGCTGGTCGCGGTCTATCTGTGGACCAAGGCGGCCCGGGTCTGGTACTGGCCGATGAAGTGGCCGCAACCGCTGCCGGGGCCACCCGGCTATGTGATCGCCGTTCAGCGGCCGGGCGGCGGAGGCTAGCCCGCGGTGGCTTCCTGCAACAGCGAGATGATCTTCATCGTCACCTCCGGCGGCTTGCCCTGGCCGCACTGCTCGTACTTGATCATCTGGTAGTCCACCATGAGCAGGTAGGTGAAGGCGTCATTGCACTTGTTCGCCCCCGGGGTCGACCGCTTGGCCTCCGCGTCCAGTCGCGGGTCTGCCACCAGTGCCTGCAGCCGGGACAGCTGCGCGGCGCTGAGCCGGCCGGTGCGGTTGGTGTTGCGCGCGTCGCCCTGCTTCCACTTGCCGTCCGGCTGCACCGTGATGGTCTCGGCCAGGCCGGCGAGCCCGCCGGACTTCACGAGCGTGATGCTCCCGGTGATGGTGCCGCGGGTCGGCGCGGTGGTGCTGGGGGGAGGGGTGGTGGTGGGCGTCGCGCTCGAGGCCGGTGCCGTGCTCGGCGTCGGCGGCGCGGTCGACGCGGGTGTCCCGCTCGCGCTCGGCGGCCCGCTGGGCTGCGACGAGTCGGTCGAGGCGGCATCGCACCCGGCCACCGCCAGCACTAGCAGGGCGGCGACCCACCGCAGCCGCCCGACGGCCGGACGTGCACCTGTGCGGATCATCGTCACCCCATTGAAGCCGGTCAGGTCCTATTCGCTGGAGTCGATGCTATCAATGTGCGGATCCCCGGCCGCGCCCGATGTCAAGGATGGCCTGCCAAGCAAGTGCTTGGTAGGGTGATCCGGCGCGGAGCGGAAGGTGGCGTCAGTGATCGGTCACGAGGGAGTTCCGGCGATCTCCCCGAGCAGCCGGCACCGATGACCGGGCCCGGCTCCGTGGTGTGGCGGCTGCGCGTCGCCACCTGCTGCGTGCTGCTCACCGCGCTCTGTTTCCTGCAGCAGCCGGGCCGGATCGTGCCGGACACCAAGGTGGACCTCGCGATCTCGCCCGGTGCCTGGCTCGAGCGCGCCCTGCACGCCTGGGATCCGGCCGGAAACTTCGGGCAGATGCAGAACCAGGCGTACGGCTACCTGTGGCCGATGGGGCCGTTCTTCGCGCTCGGCCGGCAGCTCACCGTGCCGGCCTGGGCGGTGCAGCGGCTGTGGTGGGCGCTGCTGCTGTGCGTGGCGTTCACCGGCGTGGTGCTGCTGGCCGGCCGGCTGGGCATCGGCACACCGACCGCGCGGCTCGTCGGCGGGCTGGTGTTCGCGCTCTCCCCGCGCATCCTGAGCGAGCTGGGCCCGGTCTCGGTGGAGGCGTGGCCCAGCGCCGTGGCGCCCTGGGTGCTGTTGCCGCTGATCGGCCTCGCCGACGGCCCGGTGCCGGGCCGCCGGCTGCGGCGTTCGGTCGCCCTCTCGGCGCTCGCGGTGGCCACGGCCGGCGGGGTCAACGCCACCGCTGTGCTCGCCGTCGTGCTCCTCCCGCTGCTCTGGCTGCTCACCGTGCGGCCGCTGCGGTGGCGGATCGTGGTGACGGTCGCGTGGGGTGCCGCGGTCGCCTGCGCCACCGCCTGGTGGGTCGTGCCGCTGCTGGTGCTCGGCCGGTTCAGCCCGCCGTTCCTGGACTACATCGAGACGTCCGCGACCACCACCCGCCCGACCGACGTGGTGAGCGTCCTGCGCGGCGCGTCGCACTGGCTGGCCTATCTGCAAGACGCCTATGGCCCGCAGTGGCCCACCGGCTGGCGGCTGGCCACGCAGGCGCCGCTGGTGGTCGCGACAATGGTGGTGGCCGGAGTCGGGCTCGCCGGCCTGGCCCGGCGGGGGCTGCCGCACCGGCGGTTCCTGATCGCCGGCGTGCTGGCCGGCGCGGCCGTCGTCGGCCTGGGTCATCTGTCCGGAGTGGATGGAGCCTTCGCCGGGAGTGTGCGCGCCTGGCTCGACGCGGGCGGGGCACCGCTGCGCAACGTACACAAATTCGACGTTCTGCTGCGGCTGCCGCTCGCCCTCGGCCTTGTCCACTTGCTGGGCACGGTTGGCCGGGCTGCCGCGGTGGCCCGCCAGCGCCACCCAGCAGTGTTGAACCCCGCCGTGCCGAGCCCTGCCGTGTCGAGTCCCGCCGTGCCGAGCCCTGCCGTGTCGAGTCCCGCCCTGGCGAGCCCTGCCCTGGCGAGCCCCGCCCGGCTGAGCTTGGCCCTGCTTCATCCGGCCCGGCTGCGTGCGGTCGTGGTCGGGGCGATCGCGCTAGTCGCGCTCACGGTGGTGGCCGGACCGGCCCTCGGCAGCGGGCTGCCCGGGCCGGGCAGTTTCGTGGAGGTGCCGGGCTACTGGCGGACGGCCGCGTCCTGGCTCGACGCGCATGCCGGCACCGGCCGGGTGCTGGTCGTGCCCGGCGCCCGTTTCCCCAGCTACCTGTGGGGAGCACCAGGCGACGAGATGGTCCAGCCGCTGCTGAAGTCCGGCTGGGCGGTGCGCAACTCGATCCCGTTGGTTCCGCCCACGACGGTCCGGCTGCTGGACACGGTCGAATCGGTGCTGGCCGACGGTCAGGGCTCGCCCGGCCTGGCCGGCCTGCTGGCCCGCTCCGGCGTGCGCTACCTGCTGGTCCGCGCCGACCTGGACACCGGGCGCTCGGACTCGACCCGCCAGCTGGCCGTGCGGGCGGCGCTGGCGGGCTCGCCCGGGCTGCAACCGGTCGTCTCGTTCGGGCCGTCCGTCGGCGGGCAGCCGCTCGGCTCCTTCGTGGACCGCGGGCTGGACATCCCGGTGCCGGCGCTGCAGGTGTACGAGGTGCAGCCGGCCGCCGCGCCGGTCGTGGCGTACGACGTCGCCGACACCCGGACCGTGGTGGGCGGGCCGGAGTCGCTGCTGGCGCTCGGCGCGGCCGGCCAGCTGAGCCCGGCGCCGACGGTCCTCGCCGGCGACCAGCCCGGCGACCTGAGCACCGGCGGGACGGTGCTCACCGACGGGCTGCGCCGCCGGGAGGTGGCCTTCGGGCAGGCCCAGGACAACGCCTCGGCCACCCGGACCGCCACCGAACCGTGGCGGCTCGACCAGCCCGCGCACGACTACACGCCGGCCTGGGCAGCGGGCTGGCAGACCGTGGCACGCTATACCGGGGTGCAGGACATCACCGCGTCCAGCTCGTACGCGGAAGCCTTGCCCTTGATCGCCAACCGCCCGGAATATCAGCCCTATGCCGCACTGGACGGCGACGCCGGCACCTCCTGGCGCTCGGCGCCCGGCACGGTGGCGGTCGGCCAGTGGCTGCAGGTGACCTTCGACCGGCCGCAGCGGGTGAAACAGATCAAGATCACGATCGATCGGGGCGCCGACGCGATTCCGACCCGGATCGGCGTGCAAGCGGGCAACGAGTACCGCAGCGTCGAGGTCGCCGGCGAGACGGCGACGGTCCCGCTGGACGGCTGGTTCGCGGTCAGCGACCTGCGCATCACGATCGAGGCGGTGTGGGACGTCCGCCTCGGCTACGGCGGCGTCGGCATCGCCGAACTGGCCATCCCCGGCGTGCAGGCCAAGCGCACCCTGGTGCTGCCCGGCCCGCGGGAGTCGACGTCCACCGGCGCGTCCCGCGACACCCAGGTCGCCGCGGTGACCAGCCCGACCGCCCCGGCCGTGGTCCTGGACGCCGCGCCGTCCGCGCCGTCCTGCTACTTCCTCAACGACCAGCCGTACTGCTCGGCGCAGGCGGCCCACGGCTCGGAAGACGGCACGGTCCTGGACCGTACGGTGCCCTGGCCGTCGATGACCGGCGACTACACCGCCCAGCTGTGGGCGCGGCCGCGGGCCGGTCCGGAGCTTTCCGCCCTGATCGACAAGGCGATCGCCGGCCTCGGCACGCCGCAGGTAACCGCCTCCTCGACAGGCGTCACCGACCCGGCGGCCCGACCGGGCGCGGTGGTCGACGGCAATCCGGACACGGTCTGGTACGCCGCGGACGAGGACAACGCGCCCTGGCTGCGCCTGCAATGGTCGTCCTGGCAGTACCTCACCGGCCTGCGGATCACCCTCGGCGCCCAGGCGGCGGCGTCCCGCCCGTGGGCGGTGACCGTGCTGACCGACGCCGGGGCCCGCACCGGAACCCTGGACGCGAACGGCATCCTCGCCTTCGACCCACCACTGCGGACGGACGACCTCACGGTGCTCTTCACCGGCGGCCCGAGCGCGGTCTCGTTCTCCCCGTACACGGCCCGCTTCGAACGCCTCCCGGTCGGGGTGGGCGAGGTGAGCGTGCTGCCACCGAACTCCGACCAGCTGGCCCGCGGCCCGAACACGGTGGTGCGGATGCCGTGCGGCAGCGGCCCGAGTCTGCAGGTAGGCGGCCGCCGGATCAGCACGGCGTTCACCGCGACGGTGGCCGACCTGTTGCAGGGCCGCGAGGTGGCGATGCGGCTGTGCGCGACCAAGCCGGGGGTCAAGGTGGGCGCGGCGGGCAGCACGGTGCGGGTGGTCGCAACCGCCAGCGCGTACGCCGAGCCGACCCGCGTGGCACTGCTGCCGGAAGCGTCCGCAGCCCCGGCCTCTGTCGACAGTGTCCTCTCGATCGACCGGTGGGCCCCGACCCAGCGCCGGGTCACCCTCGCCTCCTGGGCAACCGAGCGGATCCTGGCGATGCGGGAGAACGCCAACGCCGGCTGGAGCGCGCGGATCGCGGGCAGGACGCTGCGCCCGATCGTGGTCGACGGGTGGCAGCAGGGCTGGATCGTGCCAGCCGGCCTGGCCGGCGCGGTGACGATCTCGTTCGCTCCGGACCAGGCGTACCGGGCGGGGCTGGCCGGCGGGGCGGTGCTCGCGGCGGGTGTCGTGCTGATCGCGCTGCCGTTCGGCCGGGTGGGCGCGACCGTTCCCGCCCGCCCGGGTCGACGCCGGCGGCGAGGCCTCGGGCTGGTCTTGGTCGGCGCGATCGCCCTGTTCGTGGTCGGCGGGTACGCCGCGGTGGCCGTGGCGGCGCTGGGGGTGGCGACGTTGCTGGCGCTGTATCTGGCGGGTCGGGAGGGGGCGAGCGGCCGGCGCCGGGTGGTGCGCCGGGCCGAGCGGTGGGGTCCGGTGGCGTTTTTCGCTGTTGCTTGTCTGTTGTCGTTGCGGGCGGTGGACCCGCATACGGCTATCGGGCCGCAGCTCGCGGGGTTGGCTGCGCTTGCCGTGCTCTGGCTCGGCACCCTGCCGGTCCACCGCCGAACCTGACAATCAGCCAGTCCATATCTACCTGAACTACCTGCTGATCTACCTGGCCTTTCGGTGCCCCTCTTCGGCTGGCATCGTCTTTGGCTGGCACCGTCTCCGGCTGGCACGTGCTCGGGCTGGCAGGTCCTCGGGCTGGCACGTGCTCGGGCCGGCGCCTCCACGGGTGGCGGGCGCGGTGAGGAACTGCGTGAAGCACGAAACGAGGGTGTCGCGTGGCAACCTTGATCACTGGGCGCCCCTCCGGAGGCGTCCAGTGACCACCAGTTAGTAATTTGACGGTGTGGCTTCGGACAAAAGCAATTTGACGGACTTGGGTAGCCGCCTTCGCGGGTCAAAAGTCCGGAAAGGGTCGTTACGCCGGCTGCTCCGCCACCGTGGCTTGACTCGCTGACTGCTTCTGCTCGTCATCCTGGCCTGGCTCCGAGGTTGGTGCCTGTTCCGTTGTCCGGCTCTGATCCGGAGCCTGGGCCTGGTTCGCTGCCGGGGTTTGATCGGGTGCCGGTGCCTGATCCGTTGCCTGGCTCTGCTCCGCTGCCGGTGCCTGATCCAGCGCCGGGTTCCGCTCGGCAGGCCGGGACTTGTCCACTGTCGGGTTCTGATCAGTAGGTCGGGGCTTGTCCGCTGTCGAGTTCTGATCGACGGGCTTGGGCTGGTCAGCCGACGGGCTTGCTTTGCTGCCTCGGCGGCGTCGGCCCAGTCGCTGCACCGGCTGCTCGAGTGCGTACCAGCTTGCGGCGGCCAGCGCCAGCGCACCCGCCACGGTCAACACGTAGGTGCGTACCAGGTCGGTGAGGCTTGCGGTGCCCTCGTCGGGGTGGATCAGGGTCAGCACGAACGGGTGCCAGAGGAACAGTCCGTATGAGATTGTGCCGAGCCATCGGGCGGCCGGACTGGACAGCGCCGTGCGGACCGGCCCGGCGGCGGCGAAGGCGGTCGGCAGCACGACGGCGACGGCCACGGCGAGGAACAGCACCACCCGGGTCCCGAACTGGCCCGGGGTCGGCTCGGTCAGGTCCCGCGGCCCGGTCAGCGGCGTCGCGGCGATCACGAACAGGCCGGCCGCCAGCGCCCAGCAGGTCAGTGGCGCGCGACCCGCCTCGGTCAGGACCGACCAGCGCGCCGGCGCGGTGCCGGACTCGATCGCCACGTGCGCAGTGGCCAGCGCCATCCCGGCGGCGAACCAGATCGCGAACGCGGGCAGCCACATCGTGTGCAGCCCCATGTCCAGCCCGCCGGCGGCCATCGCGACGAGCCAGCCGCCGGTGATCGTCGCGCCACCGACGCACAGCAACACGACCGTGCGGCGCGGCCGCCAGACGGCGCCCAGCACCGGGCCGGCCACCAGCGGCAGCAACAGATAGAACGCGGCCTCGGTAGCCAGGCTCCAGGTGTGGCCGAGCCCCGCCTGCAGGTGACCGCGTTCGTAGATCTGGGTGAGGGTCGCGAAGCGCAGCCAGTCCTCCCGCGGCACTTCGGCGTCGCCCGGCAGCACGGCCAGGCAGACCAACACCGTCAACCAGTACGCCGGCAGGATCCGCAGCGCCCGCCGCCACAGATAGCGCCGGGCGCCCGGCCGGCGGGCGCCGTTGGCCACCGCGTACGCGAATGGGCGGAACAGCAGGAATCCGGAAAGGACGAAGAATACCGCCACGCCGACGTCCAGCCGGGCCAGTAGATCGCCCCAGGCGGTGGCGCCGGTGACGCCGGTGGTGAAGCCGACGTGCGTGCCGACGACGGCGGCCGCGGCGATCACCCGCAGCGCGTCGAGGGCCGGTAGGCGAGATGGTGCCGGTGCGCCAGAAGACATCTGATTCCCGGGCTTTCGCTTGTGGGGTACTGGGCAGTAGATTATAACGTGTTCTACTTCACAGGAGGCGCAATGAAGCGGCGAGTAGCAGGAGCGGTGCTCTTCGGTTTCGGGTTGCTCTGCATTATCCTCGCCGCGGCCCTGGCCTGGGTGATCGTTCCGGGGCAGCGGCAAGTCCCTTATGGCCTGCAACCCCCAGATGTCCAGGTTGAGGCGCCCGGAGCGACTTTTGTGCTGGCGCAAAAGCTGCCCGACGGCTCGCCGAAGGTGAGCGTGGAGCATGGCTTGCTGCGTTCCACGACCGGCATCAAGCCAGATTTCAAGGCCGCCGCCGATCTGACCGGCAAGCTTTCTGGAAAGACTCTTATCTGGAACGTGTATCAGGCGACAGATTGGGTGGATTCCAACGAGCCGGTCAACCGCGCGGAGAGCCGCATCGCGCTCGACCGCAAGTCCGGCGCCGCGGTGGCGTGGAGCGGCCAGTGCTACAACGACGTGAAAGAGGACCCGGCGGAGGACGCCGGCTGCATACCGGGAAACATCAACTACACCGGTCAGCTCTACCTCTTCCCGTTCAGCACCGAGAAGAAGACATACCAGTACTTCGACGGCACGCTGGAAAAGTCGCTGCCGATGACCTACCGGGGCGAGGAGAAGTTCAACGGCCTGCCCACCTATCGCTTCGAGCAGTCCGTGCCGCAGCAGGACGTGGAGGCCGACCCCGAGACGGTGTCGAGCCTGCTCGGCTTCCTGGCCCCGTGGGGTAAGTCCGCCACGATGTCCTATCAGGCCAGTCGTACGCTCTGGGTGGAGCCGATGACCGGAGCCATCGTGGGCTACCGCGAGCAGCAGCACCGCGAGCTGGTCCCGGACACGGGCTCGTCGGTGGTCCTGCTCGACGCCACTTTCCAGTACGACAAGCCGACTCTCAAGGCGGTGCATGACGAGGCCGAGCACGGCCGGTCCCTGCTGCTGCTCCTCGGCCGGTACGTGCCGATCGGCCTGTTGCTCCTCGGGCTCCTGGCGGCCGGCTTCGGCCTGCTGCTCACCCGCCGGGGCGCCGCGGCGACCGGGGCGCACCGGGCGGACGACGTCACCGAGCCCCAACCGACCGCCGTTTCCCAGGCCTGAGCGCCGCCCAGCGCCGTGCCCGCCGATCAGGTCCGCCACGTCCTGTTCCTCAACTGGCGGGACTCCCACAACCCCGAGGGCGGGGGTTCCGAGGTCTACACCGAACGGATCGCGGCCCAGTTGGTGGGGCACGGCCACCGGGTGACGCTGCTGAGCGCGGCGCACCCGGGCGCGCCCGCCGAGCAGGCGCTTCCGTCGGGCGTCCACATTGTTCGCCGGGGCGGTCGGCACACCGTCTATCTGCGTGCCGCGCTGACCTATCTGGCCGGCGGGTTGGGCTTCGGACCCTTGGCCCCGGGGGCCCGGGGCCGGCCCGACCTGATCGTGGACGTCTGCAACGGGGTGCCGTTCCTCTCCCCGCTGTACGCGCGCTGCCCCACCGTCGTCGTGATCCACCACGTGCACCGGGAGCAGTGGCCGGTGGTCCTCGGCGGCTGGCGCGGCCGGTTCGGCTGGTGGCTGGAATCCTGGGTCGCGCCCCGGGTCTACCGCCGCTGCCGCTACGTCACCGTGTCTGAGGCCACCCGCGATGAGCTGGTCCGGCTCGGCATCGGCGAGGAACGGATCTCGATCATCCACAACGGACTGTCCGAGGTGACCGGTGACCCGGTGGCCCGCGCGGCGTACCCATGCATGGTTGTCCTTGGCCGGCTCGTGCCGCACAAGCGGGTGGAATACGCGCTGCATGCCCTGGCAGTGCTCGCGGCCGACCTGCCGGAGCTGCGGCTGGTCGTGGCCGGACAGGGCTGGTGGGAGGCGAAGCTACGGGAGCACGCCACGATGCTCGGCGTCGCCGAGCGCACGGAGTTCGCCGGATACGTCAGCGAGGGCCGCAAGCACGAGCTGTTGGCCTCCGGATGGGTGGCGCTGGTCCCGTCTCTCAAAGAGGGATGGGGACTAACCATTGTGGAGGCCGGGGTTCGGGGAACGCCGGCGATCGCGTTCCGGGCCGCCGGTGGCGTCCGCGACGCGATCCGCGACGGTCACACCGGCCTGCTCGCCGACGACCTGGACGACTTCGTGGCAAAGACCCGGTGGCTGCTCACCGACGACCGCGCCCGGCGCCGGATGGGCGCGGCCGCTTGGGCCTACGCCTCCGGGTTCACCTGGGCGGCCGCCGGCGAGCAACTGGCCGGACTTGTGGACGAAGTGCTCGAGGCGGCCGGTCAGCGGCTGCCGTAGAAGTTCGGCGGCGCCAGCGGATCCGCGGCTGTCGTGCCGCCGGTTCCGCCGCGGGCCGCCTTGTCGGCCATCTGGTTCGCCACCTCGCGGGCGGTCGGGCTGATCACCGCCAACGTGGTCGCGACGCCGGCGACGGCCAGCACCGCGCCGATCGCGGCGCCCACCAGCAGGGTTCTGAACGTTGTCATGCGAGACTCCTCCTTCAGTTTTCCACAGTAGAGACGGTCGTTCTCCGGCGCGAAACGCGTCGCCACCCGGCTGCGGCGACAACGGAACCGGCCAGCAGATAACCGGCCAGCTCCCAGCCCCGATCCGAACCCAAGGGCCGGTACCCCGGGTTGCGGTACAGCTCCAGGCTGGCCCCGCGATGCACCGGCGTCAGCCCGGCCAGCGCCGTCGCCGGCACGGTCCCGCCGGCGTCACGCTGCACCAGCACCCAGCGCACCCGCTCACCGGCGGCAGACTGGCCCGCGGCGAGCCGGGCACGCACCGACGCGGCCGCCTGGCTCTCGCCCGCGACCACGGTCGAACCCACCCGCAGCCGGTCGTCGGTCACCACGGGCCCCGGCAGATAACGGGTCGCCGGATCGAGCACCACGGTCGACCCATTCCACGGATAGGCCCGGTAGGCCGACATCGGCAGCGACACCACCGGCCCCGGAGCGGCGGCCACCGCATCAGCCACGGTCGCCCACTCCGCCGGGTACGCGACCGGCCGCAGCTTCCCACCAACCCCCCAGGCCAGGTCGGGCAGCACCACGATCGGGAGCAGCGCGAAGCCGGCCAGCACCAGCCGACCCGCGCCCACCGAGACACGCGCGCCGAGCAGATCGGCGAGCCGCTCGGCCCCCAAAGCAAGACAAAGGGCAAGGCAGAGAGCGTACGGAATAAGGAACTTCTGCCCGTCGCGCAGCAGCCCCGCACCCGGCAGATAGGCGACGGCGGCCCGCAGCACCCCGGCCGTCCCGGGCAGCGCACCGGCCGCCGCAAGCAGCAGGGAGCCGCCGCCGAGCAGGGCCAGCCGGGTCGCGGTGCCGTCGGCCCAACGCCGGCGCAACCACCCGAAGCCGAAGACCGCCGCGGCGACAATAGCGAGCGTCCACAGAGGAGCGAACGGGGTGCTGCGGCTGGCCGGCACGGCAAACGCGTTCCAGATGCCACCGGTGCCGGCGAGGGCGGCGAGCGTGCCACCCCAGTTCTCGGCCCGAGCCGCGAAAGCACCCACGCCGGCCGGATCCGACACAACCGGCGCCGCGGAGCCAACCGCAATCAACAGCCAGGGCGCATTCAACGCTGCGACAGCGACCGGAAGCCGGAATCCGCGGAGCGCGCCACCAGCCCACTTGCTGTGCACCGAGACGGAGAGCCGGCCTCCCCAGACCCTGAAGCCGGCCCATCCGAAACGCGGTTCGCCGGTGGCCTGGAGACCGGGCCGTTGTTCGCGGAGTGCTTGGCCGTCCCATTCGCTGTGCGGTTTGGCGGCGGCGAGAAGCCCGCGTTCGTGGGGCGCGCGTTTGCTTTGTGGTGCGTCACTGGGGTGAACGCCGAGTTGATGAGAGCCGGGCGTAACTCGCCGGGCCAGTAGACAGGTGGTGGCGAATGCGATGACTCCGCCGGTCGGTGTCACGGATGCGCAGGCTGCGGCCAGGATGAGCCGGGCACCGGCCATCGGCCGGCCGAGCCGGACGTCGCGGGCTGCTCCGACGAGCCACGGCAGCGCGGCGTAGCACAGCAGCAGCCCCCATTGGCCGAGCAGCAGCCGTTCGGCGAGGAACGGCGTCCATGCGTAGGCGATCGCGGCGACCACCCGGGTCGCGGTGCGCCGAGCCGGTACGAGCCGGCCGGCACCGATGGCCGCGGCGGCGAGGATGGCGCCGAGCGCGATCCGCTGCACCAGCCAGCCCGGCGCGACCAGGGCGGTCAGGCTCACGAGCGCGTCCAGCGGCACGGCCCGCGGCGGCGTGCCGGCCGGCACGAGGAGATCCCAGCGCAGCGGCTGCCGCGGGACGAAGACCATGTCGTAGCGCAGGACATACCCGGCGCTGACCAGCGGGGCCAGCACGGCAACCACGATGAGCGCCGCGCATCCATACAGCAGCAAGCGTTCCCGCCGGGCACGCGTGGCGGGTACGCTGTCGGGACTATCCGACATCGCGACATTCTCCGCCGGTGGAGGCACAGTGGACACTCCGCCGAATGCTCGCCGCTCCGCCGCCGTGCTGGGACGTGCGGGCTTCGTCGTCACCGCCGCGAACGCGGCGGCCAATCTGCTGGCATATCTCGTGCCAGTGCTCGGCGCCCGCCGACTAGCCCCGGCCGACCTGGGCGCCCTGGCCACAGCGCTCGCGCTAGTCGCCATCGCGACGATGCCGGGGATCGGGCTGCAGACCGCCGTCGCCGTCGCGGTGGCCCGATCGGGCGGGGGCGCCGCAGCCAGTCGCGGCGCGGACCGGCTGGCCTGGATCACCGCGGTCAGCTGCGGGGGAGCGGTGCTGCTAGCCACCCCGCTGCTTGCCGAGGTGCTCCGGCTGCCGATGGCTGTGCCGCCACTGCTGGCCGCGATGACCGTGCCGGCCGTGCTCGCGGGCTGGCCACTAGGTGTGCTGCAGGGCAGCGAACGCTTCGGACGCCTCGCCTGCGGCACGGTGCTGCTGGCGGGCGGGCGATATGCCGGCGTGCTCGCCGCCCTGGCCGCAGGGACCGGCCTGACCGGCGCGGTCGCGCTCGGCGCGCTGGTGGCATGGACAGTGCCCCCGGCGCTCTGGTGGCTGATGCGACCCGCCGGCTCCCCGGCACAATCGCCCGACGATGCGGCGTTGGTGGCGTATTCCCCTGGTGACGCGGCGTTGGCCGTGGGTTCGCCCGATGCTGTGGTGCCCGCCTCGGGTTCACCCGACGTCGCGGCGCCTGCCGCGAATTCCGCCGACGCCGGGGCGCCGGTCGCGCTTTCGGCCGCCGACGCGATGCCCGCCCAGCGCTCGCCCGAAGACGTGGGACCGGCCGCGCCTTCGCTCGGCGCTGCACCTGCCACACACTCGCCAGATGGTGCGGTGTCTGGCACGCGTTCGTCAGATGGTGCGGTGTCTGGCCTGCTTTCTCCGGTCGCCGCCGCGCCGACCGCGCCTACACCTGCCAGCGCGCCGCCCGCCCCGCCTTCGCCCGGCACGTCAGGACCCGCCGCGGAGGCGCCCGCCGACGGGGTGCGTGGGCGGGCGGTGTTTGCGGCGGCGAGTGCCTCGCTGGCCATTCTCGTGGCCTCCTATGCCGATCTCATCCTCGCCCGGCGGCTGTTGCCGCCCGGCGAGTCCGGCGCGTACGCGGTCGGCGCGGTGCTCACCCGGGCCGCCATCTGGGCGCCCCAGGTCGTCACCATCGTGGCGCTGCCCCGGCTCGCTCGGGGGCGGGGCGCTTCCCTGCGGGTGGGGCTGGCGCTGGTCGGGGCCGCTGGCGTCCTGCTGGTTGCGGCCGCCCTAGTGGCCGGTGACGAGGTGGTGCGGGCGGTCGGTGGCCTCCGGTACGCCGCATTGGGCCGGCTCGCCCCGTATTTCATCCTGGTCGGCGCCCTGTACGCGATCACCGTCTTTCTGCTCAACGCGCAGCTTGCGGCCGGCGCGCGGTGGCCGTCCGCGGGGGTTTGGGCGGTCGTGGCCGGGCTGCCGGTGCTGGTCGCGGTGGTGGGGCCGGGCACTGTCGCGCAGCTCCTGGCCTGTGCGGTCGGCGCCGCGGCGGCCAGCGTGCTGACGACCGGCGCCGCGGTGTGGTGGCGCCGGTCGCGGCGGGAGGCTCCGGCGCTCACATCCGCTCGATGATGCTCGCCGTGGACATCGCCCCGCCCGCGCACATTGTGATCAGCGCGGTGCTGCCGTCCGAGCGTTCCAGCTCGTGCAGGGCGGTGGTGATCAGCCGCGACCCCGTGCTGCCGACCGGGTGGCCGAGGGCGAGCGCCCCGCCGTTGACGTTGAGCCGGTCGGGGTCGGCGCCGTGCACGCCCTGCCAGGACAGCACCACGCTGGCGAAGGCCTCGTTCACCTCGAACAGGTCGAAGTCGTCGATCTTCATGCCGGTGCGGGCCAGCAGCCGGTCGGTGGCCGCGATCGGGCCGTCCAGGTGGTAGTAGGGCTCCGCGCCGACCAGGCACTGGGCCAGGATCCGGGCGCGCGGCCGCAAGCCCAGCGCCCGGGCCCGGTCGGCGTCCATCAGCAGGACCGCCGCGGCGCCGTCGGAGATCTGCGAAGACGTGCCCGCGGTGTGCCGGCCGTCCTCGAGGACCGGGCGCAGCCGGGCCAGGCCCTCCATCGTGGTGTCGCGCAGGCCCTGGTCGCGCTCGACGGTCCGGAACTCGCCGGTGGGCCGGCGCTCGTCGTCCAGCACGGGCGCCTCGACCGGCGTGACCTCCCGGGCGAAGCGGCCCTGCGACCAGGCGCGGGCGGCGTTGGCCTGCGAGCGTACGCCGAGCCCGTCGAGGTCGGCGCGGGTCAGGCCGCGCCGGGTCGCGATGCGCTCGGCCGCCACGTACTGGTTGGGCAGGTCGAGGCTCCACGACTCGGGCCGGGGGAGGCCGGCGTCGGTGCCCAGGTTGGCCCGCAGCGGGACGCGGCTCATCGACTCCACCCCGCAGGCGACGCCGACCTCGATGGCGTCCGCGGCGATCAGCCCCGCGACGAGGTGGGCGGCGTGCTGCGCCGAGCCGCACTGCGCGTCCACGGTCACGCAGCCGGTGGCGTACGGCAGGCCGGCGTGCAGCCAAGCCGTCCGGGTGATGTTGTTGGACTGTTCACCGCCCTGGGTGACGCAGCCGCCGATGGCCTGCTCGACCAGGGCCGGGTCGAGGCCGGTGCGGTCGATCAGCGCTTGTTGCGCCGCGCCGAGCAACTCGGCGGCGTGCAGGCCGGCCAGCCAGCCACCGCGCCGGCCGATCGGCGTACGGACCGCATCGACGATCACCGGAACGCCCACGGCGCCTCCTTGCCCAAGACTAGAACGTGTTCCTATATGAAAGCACAACCGGCATGCCGCTGGGGATCGCGCGCGGGCGTGAGTTGATAGAACCTGTTGCAGTCTGAGACCGGGGCAAAGCGCCCATGATCGTTATGTCCACAATGCCCTAACTCGTGGCTTGAATGATTTCGAGGGCGTGTCGGACGTGTTTCCCAGCCGTTCCGGCGGTCAGTTCTGAAGATCCGCCACATCTCCCTCCGTCGATCGGCTATGCGTGATGTGCGCAGAGTGGTCGGAGCGGTACGTTGAGCATGCGGCGATCCACCTGCCATCGGTTGGCACAAAGCTGCGCTGATCTGGGAAAACTCCCGATCGAGGGACCTCGGATGGGCTCCTTTTGCGGCAAATGGGTGATCAGCCGTTCGGCGTAACCGAATGGACACGTAGCGATACAGAGATAGGAACTTCCAACGTCTTCTGCAGGTCGACGATCCGGCCGGGCCGGCGTCCATCGGCGAGGTGGTGTGATGATCCGGGTTCTGGTGGTCAGGGACGAGGGGTACTTCGGTGTCCCGGTCCGAGTGCTGCTCGAGGTCAAACCCGACATTCAATACGTCGGCACGTTGCCGTTGGCCCCCGATCTGGCGCCGCAGGCGGCGGAGCTCTGGCCGACAGTGATCGTCTTCGATACCGAGTACATGGTGAGCCAGGTGCTTCCGATCGCGGAGGAGCTGCGCGCCACCATCCCGTCCTCGGCCATGCTGATGCTGTGCGACCCGGCCAAGCGCGGCATGCTCCCGCCCCGGCGCTGGGCCGGCGGCCTCAACTTCCTGCTCAAGGACGCCTCGAGCGAGCTGCTCGCGGATTCGATCCGGCGGCTCGCCGCGGGCGAACACGTCGTGTCCCCGCAACTGCAGGCCGCCTCGCTGAACACCGACCGCGGCCTCAGCACCCGGGAGCTGGAGGTGCTCGGGCTCGCCGCCGAGGGCGAGTCGGTCAAGGACATCGCGGGCCGGCTCTACCTCTCCGGCGGGACCGTCCGCAACTATCTCTCCGCCGTGATCACCAAGACCGGCGCCCGCAACCGGCTCGACGCGATCCGCATCGCCCGCAAGGGCGGCTGGCTGCGCTGAGCCCAAGGAGCTGCGCTGAGCCCAAGGAGCTGAGCCGAGCCCAAGGAGCTGCGCTGAGCTTCAAGGACCGGACCGATTTCGGGAACGGGCCGGGCGCCGGCGACGTACCGTTGGTCCGGATGTCATCCGATCAGATCGACGTGCCGGCGCTGCCGATTCTGCTGCCGCTGGGCCTGGTCCTCATGGTCGCCTCGTGGGTCGTGCTGCGCCGGCGGGACAGGCTCACGGCCCAGCGTCTGGGCGCCGCGTGGCTCGCCGGCTGGTATGCGGTCGCCGTGCTCGGGGCCACCCTGCTGCCGATGCATCTCGCCTGGGGCGACCGGGGCGGCGAGCCCGACCTTTATCGGATCATCCTGATTCCGCTGACCACCATGCGAGTGGACGATTTTCTGCTGAACATCGTCATGACGCTGCCGCTCGCCGCGCTGCTGTACGTCGTGTTCTCGGTCCGCGAGAAAAACCGGGTAATCCTTGTCGGTTTTATGCTCAGCGCAGCCATCGAGCTGACCCAGGCCGTTCTTGATCTCGCATTCCACGGCACCCGGTGGGCGGACGTCAACGATTTGATCTCGAACACCCTCGGCGTTCTGCTCGGATACCTCGCATTCCACCGGGCCATGCGTTTCGAGCCGTTTCGGCAAGTGCTGGAAAGCTGCCGCCTGACCGGTTCCGAGTCGCGATCGCAAAAGGCGGTGCGCTAACCGGCGATCTGTTCGTAGAGCTGCCCGACCGTGGCCGCGATCCGGGCGGCGTCGTAGCGGCAGTCCGCCGAACGGGCCGGCAGGCGCGTGCCGTGCCGCTCCGCCAGGCAGAACAATTCGGCGCGTAGCGCCCGTGGCAGCGACTCCGGATCGCGGGAGAGCCGATGGGTGCCCGCCACGGCGGCGTGCGCCCCGGCCAGTTCCTCCAGCGGCGGGCAGGTCGCGTACAGCGCGGGCAGGCCGGCGGCGATGGCCTCGAGCACCACCAGAGCGAAGGTCTCCTGGTCCGACGGTGAGGCGAAGACGTCCATCGCGCAGAGCATCTCCCGCGCGTGGTCGACCGTCCCGGCGAAGGTCACCCGGTCGGCGACGCCCTCGATGACCGCCAGACGCTCCAGCGCGGGCCGGGCCGGGCCGTCGCCGACCAGCAACAACGCCGCCCCCGGGACTTCGGCGACGGCCCGGATCAGCCGGTCGAACCGCTTGCCCGGCTCCAGCCGGCCCACCCCGCCGACGACCGGCACGTCCGGCGCGATGCCGAGCCGGGCCCGGGCGGCGGCCCGCAGCGCCGGGTCGTAGCCGAACTCGGCCGGGTCGATGCCCTTCGGGATCACCACGATCCGCTCCGGCGGCACGCCCCGGTCGCGCAGCCGGCCGGCGATCGCCGGGGAGACCGCGATCGTGACCCGGCCGAGCCGCTCGCCGAGGAGGTAGCAGCCGCGTCCGCCCGAGGCCCGGCGGCTCCCGAGCGCGCCCGTACCCAGGTGATACTCGGTGGCGACCACCCGCCGCACGCCGGCCAGCCGGGCGGCGACCCGGCCCTGGGTGCAGGCCCGGTCGAGGTGGGTGTGCACCACGTCGAAGCGGCCGAGCCGGATCAGCCGGCGGAGCCCGCCGAGCGCGAACGGATCGTGGGCACCGCGGCCGGTCAACTCGTGCACCCGGACGCCGTCGGCGCGCAGCGCGACCGCGACGGCTCCCGGCCGGGACAGCGTGACGACCTCACTGTCGTGTGGCAGCCCGCGCACCAGCAGCCGGAGCTGATGCTCGGCGCCGTCGGCGGCCAGAGTGGTGATGACGTGCAGCACCCTCATGGCCGGTTGTCAATCTGCGCGCGGTATTCCTTCATTTCTTTCTCCCGATCGGCGCCGGCGACAAAACGCTGGCACAGCAACGGGTGGAAATGGAAGTCGCAAATGTCATGCCGAACATGAGGACTTCTCGCGCTCGGCATGACATTTTCCACCGGTTGAACGGCCGGGCGGCCGATCCGAATGGCGTTGACCGGAAGGTGATCGAGAGCGGGTTGTCGCCCGAAGTGCCGAACATGAGCCATGCTCGCGTAGTCCATGACAATTGCTACTGTGCTCGATCTTCCCGGGCTGACACGCTCTATTCGCAAGCGCTGAAAAGCGG
>Ga0307513_10003391_pt1 | contig 21652 bp, 21 predicted proteins | sample 15_EM_MG_FD_202174 | JGI IMG/M metagenome (GOLD analysis project Ga0307513, IMG submission 202174) | Populus trichocarpa ectomycorrhiza microbial communities from riparian zone in the Pacific Northwest, United States - 15_EM | ecosystem: Host-associated > Plants > Roots > Unclassified | place... | reverse complement strand
CGCGCTGCTCGGGCGTGGCGTCCTGGCCGAGCAGGTTGGTCACCGGGTCGCCGACGTACTGGAACAAGGTGAAAGCGATGAAAGCCACCGCCAGCATCACGATGACGGCCTGGGCCAGCCGGCGGAAAATGAAAACGAGCATCAGGACTTTCGGGCTGGCGCAGGAGCAAAGCTGCGCATCATCCGCAATATGCGTGCCGCGTGCAAAGGGGAAGACCCGAGAAACGGGGCGCCAAGACGAATGGGCAAGCCGGGCTGCGCCGGGCCGACGGGCTGCGCGCGCCCATGAAAAAGGGCCGCCCGAAGGCGGCCCATCGTTGATCCGAAGGCGCCCGCCGAAGCAGGCGCTTCGATCAGAAGCTGTGACGCAGACCGAACTCGTAGCCGGTCGAGTTTTGACCGGTCGTGTTGTTGATCGGGCCATTGCCGGAGGTCACGTACTTGTAGCCCGTATCGTTGCTGATACGCGCGTAGGTTGCGTAAACCGCGGTCCGCTTGGACAAGTCGTAGACGTAGCCGGCGGCGATCTGGTCGGCACCGCCGCTGACCCTGTTGTAGCTCGCCTTGATCGTGCCGGCGCCAATCGGCACCGAAAGCGCGGCCATCGCATTCTTCTGCTTGAGGTTGTTGTAGTCGGCCTCGCCGTAGAAGCCGTACAGGGTCATGAAGCCCAGGTTGTACGAACCGGCGACGTTCCATTCCGTGTAGTCGTCGACCATCGTGCCGGTCTTCGGGGTTTGGCCATAGGCGCCTGCCACGTTGAACGGGCCAGCGCCGTAGCCTATGCGCCCGCCGCCGTACTTGTTGCCGGTCGTGGCTTCACCCGCCGCCACCATCAACTGGCCGTACAGGCCGCCCATCGCCGGCAGGAAGTAGCCGATGGTGTTGTTCGCGCGGACCTGCGTGCCGATGCCAGAGTTCAGGACCGTCGCCTGGCTTTGCTGCGTCATCAGATTGTTCGCCGAACCGACACCGTTGGTGCCGAACGGATCGAACACGGTGTGATTCCAGAACGTCGGCGTGTAGTCGCGGCCGAGGCGGACTTCACCGAAACCGCCCAGCAGGCTGACCGTCGAACGGCGTTGCCACGTTTGGCCGCCGGCATTGCCGGTGTCAGGAGCCAGCGCGCCTTCGATCCAGAAGCCGGCACGCATGCCGCCGCCGATATCTTCGACGCCGCGGAAACCGAGCCGGCTGCTGTTGATACCGTCCTGGCTCAGCGACTTGATTTCGCCAGCCGAACCATTTTTCTGGCTGCGCGCGTTGAGGTCGACGATACCGAACAGCGTCACCGACGACTGGGCCGATGCAGCACCGGCGAACGCGGTCAGCGCGGCCAGAGCGAGCAGAGATCTTTTCATTGCCACTATCTCCTAGGTTGAACAAGAGGTCCCGATCGGGGATGTCACCCGGCGAGGGGCTGATCAGGCCAACCTCCTCAGCGGAAGTTGGACGTATTGCACCAGACCACCCCTCGGCTTGCAAAGGCTTGCGCGACAAATCGAGACTGGATGTTGCCTGGCAACAACGGGCGCTGCGGCGCGCCGGGTCGGCTATGCTGGCGCGCGATGACAAGCCTCGATCGACTGATTGCCAGCGCCGACAACGCGCTGCGCACCGTGGCCGGTGCCGTCCACCCGTCGCGGCCCACGCCCGCCGACAGGGCGGCTGCCGGTGCGCCGCTCGATGAGCGCGAACGGCGCCTGGCCGGCGCGCTGATGCGCGTCAACCACGTCGGCGAGGTCTGTGCGCAGGCCCTGTACCAGGCCCAGGCCCTGACGGCCGCCAGCCCGGGCTTGCGCGAACAAATGGACCGCGCGGCACGCGAGGAGAACGACCATCTCGCCTGGACCCAGCAGCGGCTGGCCGAACTCGGCGAACGCGCGAGCCTGCTGAACCCGCTGTGGTACGCCGGCGCGTTCGCGATGGGCCTGGTTGCCGGGCGCTTCGGCGACCGCGTCAGCCTCGGCTTCGTCGTCGAGACCGAGCGCCAGGTCGAGCAGCACCTGGCCAGCCACCTCGGCCGCCTGCCGGCCGGCGACACACGCTCGCGGGCGATCGTCGAGCAGATGAAAGACGACGAAAGCCGCCACGCCGACGCCGCCGAACGCGCCGGCTCGACGCGACTGCCGTTGCCGGTGCGTTGGGCGATGCGCGGGGCGGCGAAGGTGATGACGCTCACCGCCCATCGGATCTGAGCGCAGCGCGCGCGCCGCCGCCCGTCCGACCTTGCCTACACCTCGACCACCTCGTGGCTGGTCGTGATCTCGGCCGTCTTGCCGAGCATGATGGTTGCCGAGCAATAACGCTCGTGCGACAGTTCGATCGCCCGCGCCACTGCGGCTGGCGGCAGCCCACGGCCGCTGACGACGAAGTGCATCCGGATCCGCGTGAAGACCTTCGGATCGGTTTCGGCGCGCTCGGCGCTGACCTTGACCTGGCAGCCGCGCACATCGTGGCGGCCGCGCTTCAGGATCAGCACCACGTCATAGGCGGTGCAGCCGCCGGTGCCGGCGAGCACGGTTTCCATCGGTCGCGCGGCCAGATTGCGGCCGCCGCCGTCGGGCGCGCCGTCCATCGTCAAAAAATGGCCGCTGCCGGTTTCGGCGACGAATCCCATGCCGGTGCCCGGCATCCAATTGATGGTGCATTCCATGGTGCGTGCGCCCCCTTCTTGCGCATCGGCGTGAATTTTGCGGTCGGTGTGGCGTTTTGGCTGCGCGACTTCACGCAACCCCCTTGAACAGGATATTGCAGCGCAGCATCCAGGTGATAGACTGTCCCTCATGGGTCGCTGCATCAGCAACCCGCCAGTTGTCTCCTCCACCTCCTCCAATGGTGGATTTGGCCCGAAGCCGCAAGGCTTCGGGCCCTTTTCTTGTCCGCGGGCCGCGTATCATCCGCGCCCCTTGCGGCACCTTAGTCCAACCCCATGCCCGCTGCCCGACAGACCGCTGCGCGCATCGCGGCCGACTACCTGAAGAAGATCCTGACCGCCCGCGTCTACGACGTGGCGCACGAGACGGCGCTGTCGCCCGCCAGAGTCCTGTCGCGGCGCTTGGGCAACCACGTGCTGCTGAAGCGCGAAGACCAGCAGCCGGTGTTCAGCTTCAAGCTGCGCGGCGCCTACAACAAGATGGTCCAGCTGGCGCCCGAGGTGCTGGCGCAGGGCGTCATCTGCGCCTCGGCCGGCAACCACGCGCAAGGCGTGGCGCTCGCGGCGAAGAAACTCGGCTGCAAAGCGGTCATCGTGATGCCGGTGACGACGCCTCGGCTGAAGGTCGACGCCGTGGCCGCGCTCGGCGCCGAGGTGGTCATGCACGGCGACAGCTACTCCGACGCCTACGGCCATGCGGCCGGGCTGCAGAAGGCGCGCGGGCTGACCTTCGTCCACCCGTTCGACGACCCGGACGTGATCGCCGGCCAGGGCACCATCGCGATGGAGATCCTGCGCCAGCACCAAGGCCCGATCGATGCGGTCTTCGTCGCCATCGGCGGCGGCGGCCTGATCTCGGGCATTGCGGCCTACATCAAGGCGGTGCGGCCGGAGATCAAGGTCATCGGCGTGCAGACCACCGACTCCGACGCGATGCTGCGCTCGGTGCGCGCCGGCAAGCGCATCCAGCTCGACGATGTCGGCCTGTTCGCCGACGGCACCGCGGTCAAGCTGGTCGGCGAAGAGACCTTCCGCATCACGCGCGCGCTGGTCGACGACTTCGTCGTCGTCGACACCGACGCCGTCTGCGCCGCGATCAAGGACGTCTTCCAGGACACCCGCAGCATCCTCGAGCCGTCCGGCGCCGTCGGCGTGGCGGCGATCAAGGAATACGTGCAGACGCACAAGGTCAAGGGCCAGACCTTCGTCGCCATCACCAGCGGCGCGAACATGAACTTCGACCGCCTGCGCTTCGTCGCCGAACGCGCCGAATTCGGCGAGCGGCGCGAAGCCTTGTTCGCGGTGACGATCCCCGAAGAGCGCGGCTCCTTCAAGCGCTTTTGCGAACTCGTCGGCCCGCGCGCGGTGACCGAGTTCAACTACCGCATCTCCGACCGCCAGGTGGCGCACGTCTTCGTCGGCATCGCGATCGCCCGCCGCGACGAAGCCGAGCGCATCGAAGCCAACTTCGTCCGCCACGGCTTCCCGACCGTCAACCTGACCGACGACGAACTGGCCAAGGAGCACGTCCGCCACATGGTCGGCGGGCATTCCGAACTGGCGCACGACGAGCGCCTGTTCCGCTTCGTCTTCCCCGAACGGCCGGGCGCGCTGATGCGCTTCCTGGCTGCGCTGCACCCGAACTGGAACATCAGCCTGTTCCACTACCGAAACCAGGGCGCCGATCACGGCCGCATTCTGGTCGGCATGCAGGTGCCAGCGGCCGAACAGGCCGCGTTCCGCGGCTTCCTGAAGACGCTGGCCTACCCTTGCGTCGAAGAAACCGACAACCCGGTGTACCGGCTGTTTCTTCGTTAGTCCTTCGTCAGGCCGCCGTTACGCGTTCGGCTCGCTACACTCGCGACTCATGGTCACCAGCCGCTCGCTCGTCACGCCGACTTCCAACTCGCTGCTCGAGCGGGCGTTGCGCGAAAAGCTGCAGCGCCGCAACGAAAGCAGCGGCGGCCTCGGCGAGCTCGAACCGCTCGCGGTGCGGCTGGGGTTGATGCAGAACACGCTGAAGCCGCGTTTTCGCGACCCGCAGCTGCTGGTCTTCGCGGCCGACCACGGGATGGCGGTCGACGGCATCCACGGCCCGCAGCGCAAGCAGACCCATGAACTCGTCCACCAGCTCCTCAGCAACCAGCTCCCGCTGACGGTGTTCGCGCGCAGCCAGCAGCTCGAACTGGTGGTCGTCGACTGCGGCATCGCCGAGAACCTGCCGACCCACGACCGCCTGCTGATGCGCAAGATCGCCCACGGCACGCGCAACGCCCGGGTCACCAACGCGATGAGCGTCGAGCAGGCCCACGCCGGCATGCGCGCCGGCATGGAGATCGGCGACAAGCTGCGCGGCAACATGACGATCTGCGCAGGCGTCGGTGTCGGCTCGCACGAGAGCGCGGCGCTGGTGCTGTCGCGCCTGGCCGATTCGCCGATCCGCGACCTCGTCCTGTCCGGCCCGACGATGAACGCCGACCAGCTCGCCCATCTGATGGTCATCGTGCAGGGCGCGCAGGGGCGGCACCGCGAGGTCGCCGACCCGGTCGAGGTATTGGCCGCGTTCGGCGGCTTCGAGATCGCGGTGATGGTCGGCGTCATGCTGATGGCAGCCAGCAAGCGCCACCTGCTGATGGTCGACGGCATGCCGGCCTGCGCTGCGCTGATGCTGGCCACCCGCATCGCGCAGCCGGTCACCGACTACTGCGTCTTCTGCCGCAGCCACAGCCACCGCGGGCTCGACCAGGCACTCAACCTGTTCCGCGCCTCGGCGCTGCTCGAACTCGGCCTCGAAAGCACCGACGGCACCGGCGCCACCTTGGCCTGGCCGCTGGTGAAGAGCGCCGCTGCGCTGCTGACCGAGGTCGCCGACGGCGAAGACCCGGGCCCGTCGCGTCCGCTGGGGCTGGCCGACGAGCAGTTGCCGGCGGCCGACAGCAGCTTCTAAACACCACCGGCCGTGGCGGGCCTGATGCGCCAGTTGTCCCCGACGGACGCTTACTGCGTCTGCTGCATCGGGTCGCTGCGCCCGCCCGGCGGCTGACCTTCGTTCGGCGGTTGCTGCTGCTGGTTGCGCAGTGCCGCCGGCGGCTGCCCGGCCAGCGGGCGCGCCGGCACGGTGAAGCCGCCCGGCAGCGGGCGCATCACCGGCGGGGTCGGCGACGGCACCGGGTTCGGCGCCTGGCCGGCGGCCGGCAACGCGCCGGTCGCTGCCGGCAGCGGCGGCGGGATGTCCAAGGAAACGCTGGCCACGCCGTCGCGCGCGCCGAGCGTCGCGCCGCGCGGGCGCACCGCCTGCAGCACCGTGCTGCCTTCGACGACCGCACCGACCCGAAAGGTCTTCGGCGGTTTGCCGTCGACCGCGATCAAGGCCAGGCCTTCGTGCGCGGTGGCCTCGCCGCGCGGAGCGACCACGCCGATGAGCTGGAAGCGCGAACTCGGCGGCGGCGCGGCGGCGACTTCGGCGACCGGGTCGGTGCCGAACAACCGGCGCAGGTCGCCGCGCGGGCTGGCCGCGGTGGCTGCCACGGTCGCGTGAGCCGGCGCCGGTGCGGCCGGAACAAATAGCTTGAAAGCCCAAAAGACCACGCTGGCCGCCACTGCGGCCCAGAGCCCGAACGCCGACCATCGTGCCGTCATGCGGCGATTATGATTGAAGGCCCCTCGCGATCCGGCCCCGATGGCCCTCCCCATGAAGCCGAAAAAGCCGAAGAACAGCCTGCGCCGCAGCCGCGGCTTCACGCTCATCGAGCTGATGGTCGTGCTGGTCATCATCGGCGTGCTTGCCGCACTGATCGTGCCGAACGTGCTCGAGCGTGCCGACGATGCGCGGGTCACCGCAGCCCGCACCGACATCAACAACCTGATGCAGGCGCTGAAGCTCTACAAGCTCGACAACCAGCGTTTCCCGAGCGCCGAACAAGGGCTGGACGCGCTGGCGCACAAGCCAACCGCCGGCGCCGTGCCGCCGACCTGGAAGCCCTACCTCGACAAGCTGCCGGCCGACCCCTGGGGCCGCCCGTACCAGTACCTGAACCCGGGCTTGAAGGGCGAGATCGATGTCTTCAGCTACGGCGCCGATGGCCAGCCGGGCGGCGAAGGCAAGAATGCCGACCTCGGATCCTGGCAGTAACTCAGCGCGCCGCACGCGCGGCTTCACGCTGATCGAGCTGCTGGTCGTGCTGGCGATCGTCGCGATCGGCGCCGGGCTCGTCACGCTGGCGATTCGCGACCCCGCCGAGACCCGCTTGGAGACCGAAGCCGCGCGGCTGGTCGCACTGCTGGAGGGCGCGCGCACCGAAGCCCGCGCCGGCGGCCTGGTCGCCTTCTGGGTGCCGGCGACCGACCCCCAGGGCGAACCGTTCCGCTTCGTCGGGCTGCCCGAAGGGGCGCGGCTGCCGACCCACTGGCTCGACCCGCGCGTCGGCGCGCAGGTCGTCGGCGGGACCAGCCTGACCCTGGGGCCGGAGGCGATCCTGCCGCCGCAGCGGGTGGTGCTGCGGCTGGAAGACCGCCGGCTCGAGATCGGCAGCGATGGCCTGGCCGCGTTCGCGGTGCTGCCGCCGGCGGCGGAAGCCGGGCCATGAAGCCGGCGCGTGTGCAAGCGGCGGAGCGGGGCTTCACGCTGATCGAAGTGCTGGTCGCGCTGGCGATCGTCGCCATCACGCTCGGCGCCGGCCTGCGCGCAGCCAGCGCGCTGACCGACAACGCCGAGCGCCTGGCCGAAGTCAGCGCCGCCCAGTGGTGCGCCGAAAACCAGCTCACCGCGCTGCGCCTGTCGCGCCAGTTTCCCGGCGTCGGCGATGCCGACTTCAGCTGCGACGAACTCGGCCGCACCTATCGCGGCCAGCTGAAGACGCAGCCGACCTTCAACCCCAACTTCCGCCGCGTCGACGCGGTGGTCGGCAACGAAGCCGGCCGCCCGCTGGTGACGCTAAGCACCGTCTTCTCGCGCTACTGACTACCGACGACCATGCGCCGCCGCCTTTCCCGTTGCCCTTCCTGTCGATCGCGGGGCTTCACCCTCGTCGAGGTGCTGGTCGCGCTGGCGATCATGGCGGTGCTCGCCGGCCTGGCCTGGCGCGGCATGGACGGCATGCTGCGCGCGCGCGACGGCAGCCAGGCCGCGGTCGAGCGCAGCGCGCGGCTGAACACCATCCTCGCCCAGTGGCAGCAGGACCTGATGGCGCTGCACGACAGCGGCGTCGTACCGCCGCTGTCTTTCGATGGCCAGACCTTGCGGCTGACGCGCACCCTGAACGGCGGCGTCGCGCTGGTCGCCTGGTCGTTGCGCAACGGCGCCTGGCAGCGCTGGGTCGGCCCGGTGGCCCTGCGCGGCCCGGCGCTGCAGGAAAGCTGGCTGCGCAGCCAGCAGCTGAATGGCGGCGAGCCCGAACAGCTGCGCCTGCTCAACGGCATCGGCGAATGGCAGATCTACTTCTACCGCGGCAACGCCTGGACCAACGCGCAGTCGAGCGGCGACGTCGCCACGGCGCCGGCCGCCGCGGCCAGCGGCGCCCCGGTGCGCGAGCTGCTGCCGGACGGCATCCGGCTCGTCGTCTCGATCGGTGGCAACTCGCTGACGCGCGACATCGCACTGGCACCGCACGGGCCATGAAGCGCGTCCGACACCACCGCCAGGGCGGCGCCGCACTGCTGCTGGCGATGGTCATCCTGACCCTCGTCGCGACCTTGGCCGCCGGCATGGTCTGGCAGCAATCGCGCGCCGTGCAGATAGAGGCGGCTGAGCGCGCGCGCGCGCAGGCCGAGTGGATCCTCACCGGCGCGCTCGACTTCTCGCGCCTGATCCTGCGCGAAGACGGCCGCTCCGGCGGCCCCGATTCGCTTGGCGAGCCGTGGGCAACGCCGCTGGCCGAGGCCAAGCTGTCGACCTTTCTGGCCGCCGACCGCGACAACAACACCGACAGCGGCCCCGACGCCTATCTGTCGGGCTGGATCGTCGACGCCCAGTCGCACTACAACCTGCGCAACCTGATCGACGCCGAAGGCAAGGTCGCGCCGATCGAGCTGCGCGCGCTCGAACGCCTGTGCGAAGCCGCCGGCCTGCCGACCGACACCGCCGGCCGCCTGGCGAACGGGCTGCGCGCCGCCTGGGCCGGCCCGGGCGACGAAGCCGCGGCCGATGCGCCGCTGGCGCCGGCGCGAGTCGACCAGCTCGTCTGGCTCGACCTGGACGCCACCACGGTCGCCAAGCTCGAAGCCTATGTGACGCTGCTGCCGGTGCGCGCCGTGATCAACGCCAACACCGCCAGCCGCGAGGTGCTGCTGGCGGCGATCGACGGGCTCGACCTCGCAACCGCCGAGCGGCTGGTGCAGGCGCGCCAGAACACCGCGTTCGACAGCGTCGGCGCGATCCAGCAGGTGCTGCCCACCGGCATGAAGGCCGATGAAAACCGGGTCGGTTTCCGCAGCAGCTACTTCGAGGTCTACGGCCGCCTGCGGCTCGAAGACCGGGTCCTCGAAGAGCGCTCGCTGGTCGAGCGCCGCGGCACCGGCGGCGGCCTGGAAGTCGTCGCCTTGCGGCGTGAACGCCACAGCCGGCAGCCGGCCGAGCGCTGAGTCCGGCTGCGCCCACGGCCAAGCCCCCCAAGCCCCCCAAGCCCCCCACGCCCGCCGCCACGCCCGCACCCACAATACGCACCATGTCGGTCCTCGTGATACTGATCCCCCCGCGCCCGCGCCTCGCGTCTCGCGCCGCCCCCGCAGCGGCGGTTGCCGCGCCGCCGTCGGCGTTCGACTACGTGCTCAGCGCCGATGGCCTGACGGTCGGTTCGGCCGGCCGTGCCGCGCCGGCGCTACTGCCCAAGGCCGACAGCGTGGTCGCCGTGCTCGCCGATGCAGATGTCAGCTGGCACCGCATCAACCTGCCGAAGGCGCCGCCGGCACGGCTGCGCGCGGCGCTGGCGGGGTCGATGGAAGAGGCCTTGCTCGACGACGACGAAGCGGTGCACTTCGCGCTCGCGCCGCAGCCCGCGGCCGGCCAGGCGACGTGGGTGGCGGTGCTGCACAAAGGCTGGCTGCTGGCTCTACTCGCCGAGATCGAAGCCGCCGGCCGTACCGTCGAGCGTGTGCTGCCCGCCAGCGCACCCGGCGGCGCGGCGAGCGGCCACTTCTTCTTCGACACCGCGGCCGATGCCGCGCCGACCCTGGCCTTGGCCCATGCCGACGGCGCGGCCTGCGTTCGCACCGCCGGCACGCTGGCGCGCGCGCTGCTGCCGGCGCAAGACGCGCCGCTGCGCTTCACCGCCACCGCGGCCGCCGCCGCCGCGGCCGAGCGCTGGCTCGGCGCACCGGTGGCCGTGCTCACGGAGAGCCAACGTGCGTTGCAGTCGGCGCGTTCGTTGTGGAACCTGCGCCAGTTCGACCTCGCGCCGCACCACCGCGGCACGCTGGCGCTGCGCGATGCCGCCCGCCGTTTCTTCAGCCCCGACTGGCGGCCGGTCCGCTTCGGCCTCGCGGCGCTGGTCGCGGTGCAATTGATCGGGCTCAACGTCTGGGCCTGGCGGCAACGCCAGGCGATCGACGACAAGCGCGGCGAGATGATCACGCTGCTGCGCAGCAGCCACCCGGGCGTGCGCGCGGTGATCGATCCGCCGGTGCAGATGCAGCGCGAGACCGAGCTGTTGCGCGCGGCCGCCGGCCGGCCCGGTGAAGCCGACCTCGAAGTCCTGCTCGGCGCCGCTGCTGCCGCCTGGCCCGACGGCCAGGGTCCCGTGCAGACCGTGCGTTTCGAAGGCGGCCGGCTGACCCTGGCCGCCGCCGGCTGGGGCGAGCCGGAGCTGGCCCAGTTCCGCAACCGGCTGCGGCCGGCCGGCTACGCGGTCGAGCTGGCCGAGGGCCGGATCACGTTGAGCCGCGCGGCGCGGGGTGCGGCATGAGCAGCGAACGGCTGGCGCCGCTGAAAGCCTGGTGGTCGACCCTCGCGTTGCGCGAACGGCGACTGGTGCTGCTGGCCGCTGCGCTGATCGGCGTCTACCTCGTCTTCGCGATCGCGCTGCGGCCGGCCTGGCGCACGCTGCGCGAAGCGCCGGCGCAGCTCGACGCGCTGGATGGCGAACTGCAGGCGATGCAACGCTTGGCCGCCGAAGCCCGCGAGTTGCGGGCGACGCCGCCGGTCAACCCGGCGCAGTCGATGGCCGCGTTGAAGGCCGCCAGCGAGCGGCTCGGCGACGCCGCCCGGCTCACGCTGCAAGGCGACCGCGCCGTGCTGACCCTGGCAGGGGTCGGAACCGAGCAGTTGCGCGGCTGGCTGGCGGAGGTGCGCTCGGGCGCCCGCGCGCGGCCGATCGAAGCCAACCTGTCGCGCGGCAGCGGCGGCTACAGCGGCAGCATCATCGTCGCGCTCGGAGGCCCGGCTCGGTGAAGAAACGCGCGCCCGACTGGCGGCGCAGCCGCCGCGCCACGACGCGCTGGGCCGCGCTCGGCGTGCTGCTCGGCACGCTGGTCGGGCTGGTCGCCTTCGCCCCGGCCGCGTGGCTGGCGGCGGCGGTGGCCTCGGCCACCGCCGAGCGGCTGCTGCTGGCCGATGCCCGCGGCAGCATCTGGGCCGGCAGCGCCGTGCCGGTACTCAGCGGCGGCCCGGGCAGCCGCGACGCCAGCGCGCTGCCGGGCCGGCTGCAATGGTCGATCGGCCTCGATGGGTTGGGCTTCGCGCTGCGCGCCCGCCACGCCTGCTGCATCAACGGCGAGTTGCGCCTGCGGCTGGAGCCCGGCCTCGGCCAGTTGAAGATCACCTTGCCGGCCTCGACCGGCGCCGTCGGCCAGTGGCCGGCCGCCTGGCTGACAGGACTCGGCACGCCGTTCAACACCATGCAGCCCGCCGGCTGGCTGAGCCTGAGCAGCGGCGGCCTGGTCGCCCAGTCGGCGCAGGGGCGCTGGCTGCTGGCCGGCAACGCGGCGCTGGCGATGACTGCCATCTCGTCGCGGGTGTCGACCTTGGACACGCTCGGCAGCTACCGGCTCGACGTGACCGGCGGCGCCGTCGCGCAGCTCGCGCTGTCGACCTTGGAGGGGCCGCTGCGCCTGTCGGGCAGCGGACAATGGGCCGGATCCGGGCTGCGTTTCCGCGGTGAAGCGCGCGCGGCGCCCGGGTCGGAAGCGGCCTTGAACAACCTGTTGAACATCATCGGCCGCCGTCAGGGCACGCTGGCCGTCCTATCGATCGGATGAGCATGAATTCCCCGCGCCAATTGGGCCTCGCCGTCTGCCTGGCCGCCGCTTGCGGCCTGTCGTCGCCACCGCTGTGGGCCCAGCGTTCGCGGGCGCCGGTGACGGTGAACTTCGTCAACGCGGACATCGAAGCGGTGACGCGCGCGATCGGCGCGATGATCAACCGCCAGATCGCCGTCGACCCGCGCGTGAAGGGCCAGATCACCGTCTACAGCGACCAGCCGCAAAGCGTGGCCGAGGCCTACCAGAGCTACCTCGCGGCGCTGCGCGGCCTGGGCTTCGCGATCGTCGAAAGCGGCGGCCTGCTGAAGGTGGTTCCCGAGGCCGACGCCAAGCTGCAAACCGGCACCGTTTCGGTCGGCGAGGTCGGCATCCGCGGCGACCAGGTCATCACGCAGATCTTCCAGCTGCGCTACGAAAACCCGAACAACCTGGTCGCGGTGCTGCGCCCGCTGATCAGCGCCAACAACACGATCAACGCCAACCCGGGCAGCAGCTCACTGATCATCACCGACTACGCCGACAACCTGCAGCGCATCGCGAAGATCATCGCCGCGCTCGACCAGCCGTCGGTGACCGACCTCGAAGTCGTGCCGCTGCAGCACGCCGTCGCCAGCGACGTGGCGCCGCTCGTCCAGCGGCTGGCCGAAACCGGCGGCACCGCGGGTGTGCCGGGCGCGGTGGCGGCGCAGGGCGCGCTGACGGTGGTCGCCGATTCGCGCAGCAACTCGCTGATCGTGCGCGCGCCGAACGCGGCGCGGATGGCCGTCGCCCGGGCGACGATCGCCAAGCTCGACCGGCCGGCCAGCGGCCTCGGCCCCGGCGGCGGGCTGTGGGTCGTGCACCTGAAGAACGCCGACGCGGTGAAGCTCGCCGTCGTGCTGCGCTCGGCCTTCGGCACGACGAGCAGCAGCGGCAGCAGCAGCGGCTCGACGACGCCGAGCCCGACCCAACCCAGCTCGACTGGCATCCCGGGCGGTGCCGGCGGCCAGGCCAGCGGCAGCGCTTCGCCGCAGGCGACGACGCCGGTCAGCGCATCGGGGCTGCCGACGACCGGCGGCTTCATCCAGGCCGACCCGGCGACCAATTCACTGATCATCACCGCCCCCGAGCCGCTGTACCGCCAGGTGCGCGCGATGATCGACCAGCTCGACTCGCGCCGGGCCCAGGTCTACATCGAAAGCATGATCGTCGAGGTCAGCGGCGACAACGCGGCCGACTTCGGCTTCCAGTGGCAAGGCCTGCTCGGCCAGAGCGGCGACAAGACCGGCGTCTTCGCCGGCACCAACTTCTCGACCGGCGGCGCGAACATCGTCACCTTGTCGACCGCGCTGGCCGGCGGCAGCGCCAGCGTGTCGGTCGGCGAAGGGCTGAACATCGGCCTCCTGCGCAACTACGGCGGCACCTATGCGCTGGCGGCGATCGCGCGCGCGCTGCAGACGCAGGGCAACACCAACATCGTCTCGACGCCGAACATGATCACGCTCGACAACGAAGAAGCGAAGATCGTCGTCGGCGAGAACGTGCCGTTCATCACCGGCCAGTTCACCAACACCGGCACCGCGACGACGAGCCCGTTCCAGACCATCGAGCGCAAGGACGTCGGCATCACCTTGCGCATCCGGCCGCAGATCGGCGAAGGCGGCACGGTGCGGATGACGATCTACCAGGAACAGTCGGCGCTGCAGGCGACGGCGGCGGTCGGCACCAGCAACGCCGGCCCGTCGACGACCAAGCGCTCGATCGAATCGCAGGTGGTCGTCGACGATGGCCAGATCATCGTGCTCGGCGGCCTCATCGAAGACCGCTTCGTCGAGAACAAGTCGAAGATCCCGCTGCTCGGCGACCTGCCGTGGATCGGCGCGCTGTTCCGCAGCGAGAGCCGGACCAAGCGGAGGACCAACCTGATGGTCTTCCTGCGCCCGGTGGTGATGCGCGACGCCGAGAGCGCCAACAAGTTCTCGCTCGACCGCTACGACCAGATCCGCGGCCGCCAACAAGAGGCGCAACCGCAGCCGAGCGTGATGATGCCGCTCAACGACGCGCCGGTGCTGCCGCCGTCCGACGGGCCGCGCGCGGTGCCGATCGTGCCGGTGGTGCCGCCCGCGCCGCCGTCAGCACCCACTACGGCCCCGTCAGCATCCGAACAAAAGGCGCCTTGAGATGGCCAGCCGCCACCCGCTGCCCTACGCCTTCGCGAAGGCCAACACGCTGCTGCTCGAAGACGACGGCCAGCAGCTCGTGCTGTGGGCCGGCGAGACCACGCCGCCAGCGGCGCTGTCGGAAGTGACCCGGCTGTTCGACGTGGCGAGCTTCGAACGCGAAGCCGCCGGCACCCTGAGCCAGCGCATCTCGGCGGTCTACGCCGGCGGCGAAAGCAGCGCGGCGGCGGTGATCGGCGAGGTCGAAAGCGGCGTCGACCTGAGCCGCATGATGCAGGAGCTGCCGGCGGTCGAAGACCTGCTCGAAGCCGCCGACGACGCGCCGATCATCCGCATGCTCAACGCGCTGCTGACCCAGGCCGCGAAGGACGGCGCCAGCGACATCCACATCGAGCCCTACGAGCGCAGCAGCTCGGTGCGCTTTCGCGTCGACGGCACCTTGCGTGAAGTCGTGCAGCCGAACAAGGCGCTGCACGCAGCGCTGATCTCGCGGCTGAAGATCATGGCCGAGCTCGACATTGCCGAGAAGCGCCTGCCGCAGGACGGCCGCATCTCCTTGCGCATCGGCGGCCGCGCGATCGACGTCCGCGTCTCGACCCTGCCGTCGTCGCACGGCGAGCGCGCGGTGCTGCGCCTGCTCGACAAGGCCGAATCGAAGTTCACCCTCGAAGGGCTGGGCATGAGCGGCGATGTGCTGTCGTCGTTCCACCGGCTGATCCAGCAGCCGCACGGCATCGTGCTCGTCACCGGGCCCACCGGCTCCGGCAAGACGACCACGCTGTACGCATCGCTCGGCCGCATCGACACCAGCACGACCAACGTGCTGACCGTCGAAGACCCGGTCGAATACGAGCTGCCGGGCATCGGCCAGACCCAGGTCAACCCGAAGATCGACCTCAGCTTCGCGAAGGCGCTGCGGGCGATCCTGCGCCAGGACCCGGACGTGATCATGATCGGCGAGATCCGCGACTACGAGACCGCGCAGATCGCGATCCAGGCCTCGCTCACCGGCCACCTCGTGCTGGCCACCGTGCACACCAATGACGCCCCGAGCAGCGTGACGCGGCTGATCGACATGGGCGTCGAGCCGTTCCTGCTCAGCAGCACTTTGCTCGGCGTGCTGGCACAGCGGCTGGTGCGCAAGCTGTGCCCCGTCTGCCGCCGGCCCGACGACGCCGGCCGCTGGCACCCGGTCGGCTGCCCGTCGTGCGTGCAAACCGGCTACAAGGGCCGGACGGGCGTCTACGAACTGATGCTGGTCAACCCGGCGGTACAGGCGCTGGTCCACAACCGCGCGCCCGAGCAGGAACTGATTGCCGCCGCCCGCGCCGCCGGGCTGCGCTCGATGCGCGAGGACGGCGAGCGGCTGGTGCAGGAAGGCATCACGTCGGCGGAAGAAGTCATCCGCGTGACGCGGGATTGAGGATGAAGCTGTTGGGTGAAGCCGGGGCGAGAAGAAGGCCTTCGATACGGGGGCGGTTCGCTTGCGGCCCGTTGTGGTCGTTCGTTGTTGCACGCGTGTGGAGAGCGGAGCGCGAGCGTGCCGCCGGGGGACATTCGCGGAGTCGGCCACCCGATGGCCTTGGCGTCGCCACGGACCTTATGAGGCATGACCGCGACAGACCGCCAGCGGACACCTGTTTGTCCTCATTCCACCACCCGCGGGTCAAGCGGATCCCCTGATGCCCGCCTACCGCTTTGAAGCGCTAGACGCCGCCGGCCGCTCGCAAAGCGGCCTGGTCGACGCCGACAACGCCAAGGCCGCGCGTTCGCAGCTTCGTTCGCGCGACCTGGTGCCGTTGGCGGTGACGCCGGTCACCGCCGCCGGCAACAACGGCGCGGCGCCGCGCTTCACGCGGCGCGTGTTCGGCAGCACGGGGCTGGCGATCTGGACCCGCCAGCTCGCCGGGCTCGTCGGCTCGGGGCTGCCGCTCGAACGCGCGCTCACGGCGCTGGCCGACGAAGCCGAAGAGCAGCGCCAGCGTGAACTGCTGGCCCATCTGCGCAGCGAGGTCAACGCCGGCAGCCCGTTCGCGCGCGCATTGGCGACCGCGCCGCGCGAGTTCGACGAGGTCTACCGCGCGGTGGTCGCCGCCGGCGAACAGAGCGGCGCACTCGGCGCGGTGCTGGAACGCCTGGCCGACGACCTGGAAGAGCGCCAGGCGCTGCGCGCCAAGCTGCTCGGCGCGATGCTGTACCCGGCGATCGTCTCGCTGATCGCGCTGCTGATCGTGACCTTCCTCGTCACCTACGTCGTGCCGCAGGTGGCATCGGTTTTCACCAACTCGAAGCGCGCGTTGCCGTTCCTGACGGTGGCGATGATCGGCATCAGCGCTTTCGTCCGCAGTTGGGGCTGGGCCTTGCTGCTGGCGGTGGCCGGCTCGGTCGGCGCTTTCATCGGCATGCGCCGCAGCCCGGCCTTTCGCGAGCGCAGCGACGCCGCGTTCCTGCGCCTGCCGCTGATCGGCCGCCTGACGCGCAGCTACAACGCGGCCCGTTTCGCCGGCACGCTGGCGATGCTGGCCGGCGCCGGCGTGCCGATCCTGAAGGCGCTGCAGGCCGCGGCCGAAACCTTGGGCAACCGCGCGATGCGGGTCGATGCGCTCGACGCGCTGGTGCAGGTCCGCGAAGGGGCGCCGCTGGCCAGCGCGCTGGCTGGCAAGAAGCGTTTCCCCGGGCTGCTGGCGATGTTCGCGCGGCTCGGCGAGCAGACCGGCCAGCTGCCGGTGATGCTGGCTCGCGCGGCGAAACAGCTCTCGACCGAGGTCCAGCGGCGTGCGATGGCGGTGGCCACCGTGCTCGAGCCGCTGATGATCGTCGCGATGGGCGGCGTCGTGATGCTGATCGTGCTGGCGGTGCTGCTGCCGATCATCCAGCTCAACACCTGGGTTCGCTGAAGACCCTTCGCTGAAACCAATGGAACCGGCGTCGAAGCGGCGCTGAAACCGCTGGCGCGCATCGTGCAGGTCCCCAAAGACCTCCACGAAAAAGGAACCGCCATGACCCCCGACCAGATGCAGCGCGTGCGCTCGAGCTTCGCGCTGGTGCTGCCGATCGCGGCGCCGGCCGCGACGCTGTTCTACAACAACCTGTTCGAAGCCGACCCCTCGCTGCGCAAGCTGTTCAAGGGCGACATGAACGCCCAGGGCGAGCGGCTGATGCAGATGATCGGCACCGCAGTCGGCCTGCTCGACAGGCCGCAGGTTCTGCTGCCGGCCTTGCGCCAACTCGGTGCGCGGCATGTCGGTTATGGCGTGCAGCCGGCGCACTACACCGTCGTCGGCAGCGCGCTGCTGAAGACGCTGGGCCAGGGCCTGGGCGACGCCTTCGACGCCGCCACCGAAGAAGCCTGGGTGGCGATGTACACCATCGTCAGCACGACGATGATCGAAGCCGCTTCGCAAGAAACGGCGTCGGCCTGACGCGGTTCAGGCGGCCAGCACCGCCTGAACCGCGCTCAGCAAATCGCCCTTGGCGAACGGCTTGTCCAGGCTCGCGCAGCGCGCCTTGGCGAGGAACTGCTGGGCTTCGGGCGACAGCGTATCGCCGGTCACGAACAGCATTCGCCGGGCAAGCGCCGGGTGGCGCTCGCGCACCGCGCGCCAGAACGCGGCGCCGTCCATGTCGGGCATGCGCAGGTCGGAGACGATGGCGTCGAAGCGCGCCGCGGCCAGCAGCTCCAGCGCGACTGCGGCCGACTCGGCGGTCGCGACTTCCCAGCCGGCGCCTTCGAGCATCGAGCGCATCAGCTCGGCGATCTCGACCTCGTCGTCGACGACCAGCAGCCGCGCCTGCTGCGCCGGCTGCGCTTCGTCGAGCGGCATCGACGCGGTGCTGTCGTGCCCCCCGCCGCCGATCGGCAGGCTCAGGCGGAACGCGGCGCCGCTGCCATCGTCACCCTTCTCCAACACCAGGTCGCCGCCATGCTCGCGCACCATCGCGCGCGACACCGACAGCCCGAGGCCGGTGCCGATGCCTTCGGCCTTGGTCGTGAAGAACGGCTCGAAGATCTTCGGCTGCACATCCGCCGGCACGCCGGGGCCGCTGTCTGCCACCCGCAGCCAGACGCGCGGCTCGCGGTTGTCGCGCCGGTCTTCGACGCCCGTCTGCAAGCGGATCCTGCGCGGCCCGTCGACCGCGGCCAGCGCCTGCTGCGCGTTGACCATCAGGTTCAACAGCACCTGGCCGACCTGGTCGCCGTCGGCCAGCACCTCGGGCAGGCCGTCGACCAGCACCAGCTCGATCTCGATCGCGTGGCTGCGCAGCGTGTAGCCCAGCATCTCGGCCGCCGCGCGGGCGAGATCGTTCAGTTGCACCGGCCCGCGGCGGGCCGGCTTCTGGCGCGCCATGTTGAGGAAGGTGCGCACGATGCGGCCACAGCGCTCGGCCGCTTCGCGGATGCGCCGCGCGTCGGCGGCCAGCGCGCTGCCTTCGGTCTTTTCTTCGAGCAGGCTGGCTCGGCCCATCACGATCGCCAGCGGGTTGTTCAGCTCGTGCGCCACGCCGGCCAGCAGGCTGCCCATCGCGGTCAGCTTCTCGCTCTGGCGCAGCGCGTCGCGCTGGCGTTCGATCTGTTCGGCGGATTCGACCCGCTCGGTGACGTCGTTCATCCAGGCCGTGAAGTGCACCGCGCCTTCGAGCTCGCTGCGAAAGAAGACCAGCTCGACCGGGAACTCGCGGCCATCGGCGCGCCGGGCCAGCACCTGCACGCGCTGGCCCATCGAACGCGGCGCTTCGCCGCGCGCGATGCGCGCCAGCTCGCGTTCGTTGGCGGCGCGGAAGCGCTCGGGAACGATCACCTCGCCGACCGGTTTGCCGAGCACCGCCGCCCGCCCGACGCCGAACATCGCCTCGGCCGCCGGGTTGAACTCGACGATGTGGCCGCTGGCGTCGGTGGAGACGATGCCGCTCGTCGCATGGTCGATGATCGAGGCCTTCAGCGCTTCGGTCTGCCGTTCGCGCTGCTGCAGCTCGCGCTGGCGGCGGAAGGTGTCGGTCACCGCGTCGACCCAGCCCTGCCAGCGGGCGCCGAGCTGCGGCGGCGCTGCGGCCGCGTTGCCCGACAGCGCCCGCAGATAGCCGAGGATCGCCAGCGCCGGGCGCACGAAGCTGCGCGACAGCAGCGACTGGCCGGTGATGAACATCGCCAGCAGCGCCAGCGCGAGCAGCAGGTTCGGCGTCAGCGTCGGCAGCACGCGGGCGCGCAACGCGCTCTCGGGCGTGGCCTGAACGTACAGCCACGGCGAGCCGATGCGGACCGCGGCGGTCAGCACCCAGCCGTCGCCGCGGTGCACGCGCGCCGGGCCGAACAGCGTGGCGTCGAGGTCGGTGCGGCCCAGGCCCGCCGGCAGCCGCTCGGCCAGCGGCACGCTGACCGGTGTCGCGGCAAGGCCGCTGCCGGCCGGTGCGGTGAGTGGTTGGGTCGAATCGGCAAGCACGTTGTAGCGTGCATCGACGATCCAGACGCGCGCCCCGTCGCGCGGCTCGGTGCGCGCGCCCGACCATTGGGCGATGCGGCGCTGCAGGTCGTCGAGGCGGAAATCCAGGCTCACCTCACCGCGGTAGCGGCCGTCCACGACGACCATCGCGCCGTGCGACATCACGAGCTGCCCGTTCAGCTGGCTGACGTAGGGCACGCCCCAGAAAATGGTGTCGTCGGGGTTGCGCTTCAGCGCATCGAGCGAGCGCTGCACCGCGCTGCGGCGCACCGGGTCGATGGCGGTGAGGCTGGCCGCACCCATCGAGTGCAGCATGCGCGCGGTATCGACCCACGGGTAGCCGAACGAGCTGTTGACCTCGGCGGCGGCGAACCAGGTGGCTTCGAAACCCGGCGCGCGCTGGTGCACGACGCGGGCGTGCTCGACGAACATCTGCGCCCGGCGCAGCCAGATCGCATCCGGCTCGCGGCCGTCGGGCTCGGCCCACCAGACTTGGCCGAAGCGTTCGCGAACCGGCTTGTCGGCCGCGTCCAGCGACCAGCCGTCACTGCGCTCGCCGGCGATGTGCGGCTGCAGCGACTGGCGCAACAGCGGCCCGCCGTCGGGCGGGTCGTTCCAGCGCGATTCGAGCACCGCGCGCAGGTCCTGGACATGGGCCATCGCCGGCCGGACCACGGCTTCGAGCTCCTGCGCGCGCTCTTCGGCGCGGCGCAGCAGGTCGCGCTCGGCATCGTCCATTCGCTGGACGTATTCCAGCGCCGTCAGCACGCCCAGCAGACCGAGCACCGGCACCACCAGCAGCCAGAGCAGCCGGCGCGTGGCCTGCAGCGTGCCCGCGCCGGGGTCGGCTGCGGTCATTCTCGAACGAACACGTAGCCGACGTTGCGGACGGTTTTCAGCACCTCGGGCTTGTCCGGGTTGCGCTCGATCTTGCGCCGCAGCCGCATGATGCGCAGGTCGATCGAGCGGTCGAACACGTCCCAGCCGCGGTTGTGCGCCTGCTCCATGATCGTGTCGCGCGACAGCGGCCGGTTCGGGTGGCGCGCGAACAGTGCCAGCAGGTCGAACTCGGCGGCGGTGATCTCGATATCGGCGCCGTCGGTGCCGAACAGGCGCCGGGTGTCGAGGTCGAGTGTGCAGCGGCCCAGGCGCACCTGCTGCGTCGCCGCAGCAGCAGCCACCGGCGCCGGCGGCGCAGCGGCTGCCGCAGCAACCGGTACCGCCGGCTGCAGCCGGCGCAGCACGGCCCGCACGCGGGCCAGCAACTCGCGCAGCTCGAAAGGTTTGGGGATGTAGTCGTCGGCGCCGAGCTCCAGCCCGACCACCCGGTCGATCGCCTCGCCGGCGGTCGTCAGCATCACCAGGCCGATGCCGGCATGCGATTCGCGCAGCCAGCGCGCCAGCGAGAGGCCGTTTTCGCCCGGCATGTTGACGTCGAGGATCGCCATCTCGGGGCGTTCGCGGGCGAGCAGCTGGCGCGCTTCGGCGGCGTCGGCGGCCAGGCGCACGTCGAAGCCGTGGCGGGTGAAGTATTCGCCGAGCAGCGTGCGCAGCTCGGGCTCGTCATCGACCACCAGCACGACCGGCCGCGCGACGCTTTGTTCCATGATCCCCGGCTCCAGATGGCCGGCCATCATAACGAGGGGGATGGGTTGCGGAGTCATTCCGCGACTGTCTCGCGGCTGCGTTTCAGCCCCGCATCGGCGCCCGGCGGCGCGTGTTTCGTTTGTTTCAGCGGCGGCGCGGCGGCCGCGGCAAACCGATCAGGCCAGGCTGCCGAAGAAGGTGGCGAGCAGCCCGCCGGCCAGCGCGGCGGCAATCGGCGCTGCGCACAGCAGCGCGGCGACGGTGCGGCCCGGGCGAACCACCGGCGACGGCGCATCGGCGCCCAGGTCTTCGGCGAAGGCTTCGCTGCGATAGCTGAACGACGCCACTTCGACCACGCGCGGGCGCCGGTCTTCCAGCAGGGCCGGCAGCTCGCACAGGACTTCGGGTTGGAGCAGCAAAGGGTGGTACATGTCGGTCTCGATTCTTGCCGGGCACTTCAGCGCCGCCTATCCCTACTTTCGCGCGCCAGCGTTTCATGGATGCGTCAATTCGCTGACAACGGTGTTTCAGTTGTATCGGCAGGCGCGCGAATTGCTATAACCGGCCTGCCAATTGCTCGGGCTTTATCCCGTTCATCGGGGCTTGCCCGAACGCCGGAT
>Ga0307513_10003390_pt1 | contig 21652 bp, 13 predicted proteins | sample 15_EM_MG_FD_202174 | JGI IMG/M metagenome (GOLD analysis project Ga0307513, IMG submission 202174) | Populus trichocarpa ectomycorrhiza microbial communities from riparian zone in the Pacific Northwest, United States - 15_EM | ecosystem: Host-associated > Plants > Roots > Unclassified | place... | reverse complement strand
TCGTGAAAGAAATACCAGGTAGCGTAAAGAATCAAGGAAATAGGGGGCGAAGCCACCCTTATATAGAAGGAAATCCTAGCACAGCCTTTGCCGCCCGACTCATACCCCAGTATGAGTCGCATATCCGTGTAACCAAGAAAACAATAAAATTTGTCGTAAACCTTGGAAAGGAAATCCTTCATAGCAACCGTGTAACAAAAGAAAGAACACTAAAGTTATCCCAACACGTATCTCATTAGGGGACCGTGAAAGTTTGCGATAGTGAGATTCGCAGCTAGGCACACTCGCTTCGGATCAGTCAGGACTTAGCTATTTCCAGTTAAGAATATCTGGTTTTTAACACCCAGGTGACTCAGCACCAGGGTGGCCACTGATCCCCGACGAATCACCATACTTGGAATCTTCCAAAACTAGACGAGTGTGCTTCGCTACGAATTTTACTGTCTCGCACTATCTCACTAATAGGTTTTAGTTGACACTCGTCTTTATGCATTGTAATATTAACTTAGTGGTATGTATAACGTGCTCCACGCCATAGCGAGCGCCCGGCATAGTGAGCCATCCACCCAAATACTAGCCACTATTTAGGTCCTGTTTGCCTATAGACATCCGTCTAAAAGCCTAAAACGATGCCGACTGTTAAGGGGGGTTTGATAGTGGGGGAGTGCGCGGCACAGTAGATTGCGTTTGGCTACAGTAGGCAATGTAACTTTTTGACTGTCTAGCCACAAAAGTTCAGGACCGTGGAAAATCCGTTAAACACCCTCACGCCGCCTACCAGATAACGCCTGAGATGCCACCATCACGTACAACTACTATTACAAATTTAATTCTTGGAAAGAGACAGACAGTTGAAGGTATGTAAAGGCAACAGAATTGTCACACGCCCAACTAATATACTGTCTAGTATATAACTGAAAGCATGTTTTCCTAACTGACGTTCTTTGATGGTCGGCACGGCCTCTGGTTGCTAGAGGGCCGTCTATAGGTAAACGAGCCCATAAATCTGGACTGGGTTCAGCCAATCACATTGCATAAACTTGCAGATGGCTCTCTATGCCGTGCACTCGCTATGGCGTGGAAGACATTAATAATAATATTATTATTAGCATATTATAATTCGTGTTCCATAGGGTTTAGTTAGTGACTGCTTTTGGCTGTGTTTGCTGGAGAAAGTATTTTTGGAAGATACTTTTTTCACTGGGCAGTGGTTTTCCCTCTGCTTCTCAATCTGAGATTATACGACAAGGACGACGCCAGCAACCTCTTGGACAAGAGGTAGGACGACGAACCCCAACATGACTGCCATGAGAATCGATTCCTTTTCTCCTTTCCCAGGTTCTTATTATACTGTTTTTGTTTTGCGAGCCTCCATGATCACAGCTTGGGGAACCTTTGACCGAGAGCCAACCCCGGATACTGTCCAACAACTAGTGAAAGGGCCGATCCCCAGGCTTTCCGTTCTCTTTCCCGTTCACCGTGTCTATCCTTCAGGACCTATACTTTTACTCCGTCTACCGTGCTATGATGCATTTCCTACACCAAACACTATAAAAGGTATAATAGTGCTCCAAGTTTTTTTCCTAATCGTACATCTTTTTTCTAGTGTTCCTCAGCGATGAGAGGCTTTCTTAGTTTAAATTCCACCATAAAACCACTAGGACTCTCATGCACTCGAATATTCATCCACTTATTCTGCTTCACGGCAAAGCCTATTTCCTCCTGCTTTTGATTACTAGGATATTAAACCCCAACTTTGGATTCCTATTTTCAGAAATTCTGGTTTGGACTCTTTCTAGATAAGGGGGTCTATTCCCGAAAGCCTTTGCGACATTATTGATGATGGAGTCTGGTTAAGCACTAGTGTACAAGTAATAGCTCAAATATACACTACTACAGTACCGTATCCAAATCGAATAAGTGCAATTGGGGAGGTGTTCCCCGCTTTTCTACTTTCACCACATTGAGCATAGAGTAGAACACCAACTTCTAGTGATATTAGAACCCCCAAAGCGTTGAGTTTTGGGGGGAATCAATTCTAGGAGGCGGTAACAGGTTCCACCAGTCTAGGTTCCAGAGCTTCTTAGTGAGGTGTGCTGAAATATCGGTACTGGAGTATGTCCTCTTTCTTTGAACAGGAGAGAGGTAAGACAGGTTGGCGGGGCTGAATCTCGCGAGTTTGGATGTACGAGTACAGCCCACCTCACCTATCAAATTCCCCCTTTATTAAACAGTTAGATCTGGCCTTGTTATACTGGCTCTCTTCAACTACGGGGGCCTGGCTATTTCCGATAGACCTTTGCGCCAGTGCCCTCATACAAATGGTCTTTGCTATAAAGAATTTCTTCAAAAACCTCGCTATAACTAACCAGAAACCCCGAACTCTTGCAGTTCCTTATAAGAAGGTGAGACCGAATCATATCACCAGAACTCTGCGATCGAAGAGCGTGCCCAAATTCGGGCGACTAAAGCTTCTCGGCGGCTCGTCTCTTGTTTTTTGTCTATTCTTCGATGGATAATATGTATATTTGGAGAATAGGAAAATCATTTTGGAAATTTTAACTCTCGGGCGAGTTAGATGAGCACAAAGTTAGGTGTAATTGTTACAAACCTCATGGTGTGTTAGTTGCTCTTAAAATCAACACAAAGAGAGCTGGTGGCATTTGGCGCTTGTGGGTCGTACAAGTACGAGGTAGGAACCCATTAACCGGAACAGACAAGAATATATTTGGATGGTTAACCTTGGGTAACTGTCCATAAACCTCTTACCCGGCCTTTGATCCTAAACGGGAAAATCACTGCAAAACCTCCCACTGATGCCTGGACTTATGGGGCTCGGGTGGACGAGAGTTGGAGTACGTAGCTATCCCAAAAAGGAACTTGTGGAACAAAGAGTGTCTCGCGGGGGGGCACCTGAGTTGGACAAGGCGAGGCTGTGGAGAAAGGCTTGTCCTACGCTTATTAGGTCTTGAATTATCAGTATTAGAATCTCAAAGAGCCCGGAGAGTCCCAGATTCCATACGCACCGAACAAATATGTTCCTCTCCTTCCCCTAGGCCAGCGCAAACAGCAACTTATTTTTCAGCTTACCTCTAACCTCTGGCATAATAAACCATTCCCTCTTAATTTCTTCATCCCCCCGTCGTTCCCGTGGAAAAAGTCTATCATCCGGGTACAGGCCTGCGCCAGTTCACTATGTCTTGAAGGAGTTGTCATCGCTCTTCAGAACCTTGCTGTAGAGGGCGTCATATGATAGAGAGAGTTATTTGGTTGTGAATGACGAAAGGAGTAAGTCTTTGCATCAAACGGAGTCTCCACTGGCAAGATGAAGTGTGCATCATTGTGAACCTGAGGTGAGAATTCTGGCAAGAAACAACACTAGAGCGGCCCATTACCCTTTTCCGAACTAACATCAGTTCTTATAACACTATTGGATATAGGGCTTGACGACAGGTGGCGATGGCTTGGAAGCCGGAATTCAGGCAGTTCTCAAGACGGATATCCCTCAAGTGACAAGGGATTTATCAGGTCTAAAGGCCGGTAGGAGATAAGTTTAGACCAAATTCTCCGGCTTGTTTTATTGATCGGCACGGTAATATGTCTCTACATTCTAGACTTTTTTCTTCTTCACATTTCAGATATCAAAATTGGGACAAAAGCTTCTCACTCGCTCGTATTTCAGAATTAAACGGGCAGAGTTATAATTCGTCAATGAAATCCCTCTCCCTCTATACAATCCCGCAAGAGCCAGCCTAGGCCGGGTCTTTCCTATGTGTCCATCGGGATCCACCAACCACTGGGGTTTCCCTCTACCCCCTGCGATTGCCAGGCCCACCCACGCCCTGTCTGCCGAGTAGGCAAAACAACACAACAAAACTAACGTAATTTACCGCGATGCGGCTCACGACAGGGCTCTGGCTCACCCATAGCAACCATTGGAAAATCAAATCTACATTTGATTATCACAACACATAAATGAAGTACAACCCTGAGAATCCAGCTCCAGGTACTTTGAAATATAGAGAATCTGAAAATCCAGTTTTTATTTCCTGGTGATCAATTGTTATTCTAATATAGAGGTTTAAAGATTGTCTATTTCATATATAAAGTGTGGTTTTTCATAAGCATAAAAAAATTGAAAACCCTGGAAGAATTATATAATAAACTAGATAGAAGGATAGTATAAGTCTTAGATATTCAGAATAACAAGGTTTCAATTTTCTTCATAATTGTTTTTAAAAGCCACATTGATTAAAAAAGAGGTAGCAAATACATGCAAATTACATACAAATTGCATCAATTTTACCATGTAATATCTACATATGTAGTTGGCCTATAAACTCAATATCTTGGAATAACCTTTATGATGATATCTGAAGTGAGTATATGAAGTTTGAAGTCAGATAAATATAGTCTTCTATATTTCATACAGGTTGTTAAAGATCATAGCTATTTAGCTAAAAAACTGTATATTAATCATGAACTAGTTGAAATCACATCGTTGAGCTAACTACAAGTCAATTACGAATAAGATCAGGTTTAGTGGACTAGAGTAGACAGTATGGGGCATAGTTTGGAGTGTATATTGATTATAATAAGTAGTATAAAGAGTATTATTGATTGTAACTAAAGCCAATTAATATAGAATCTGATCAACAGCTTTTATTGAACCTAGCTGTAAACAGTGCTGTTAGACTCCCTGGAACTTATAACTTAAGCTAATAACTCAGTGTCAGTTTAAATAAGTTATTAAACCAAAATAAATATACAATAAGAATTTATTCTAACTATTTGATAGTTAGATAATGATCAATTCACAAAGTATGTAAAACTTTTTTATTTACCTTGAAAATTTATATACTATCTTAGGATATGATTGTCAAAGGGATTCCAAGATATTGAGTTCATAGGCCAACTACATATGTAGATATTACATGGTAAAATTGATGCAATTTGTATGTAATTTGCACATATTTTCTGCCTCTTTTTTAATCAATGTGGCTTTCAAAAATAATTATAAAGAAAATTAAAATCTGGTTATTCTGAATATCTAAGACTTATACTATCCTTCTATCTAGTTTATTATGTAATTCTTCCAGGGTTTTCAATTTTTTTATGCTTATGAAAAACCACACTTTATATATAAAATAGACAATCTTTAAACCTCCATATTAGAATAACAATTTATCACCAGGAAGTAAAAACTAGATTTCAGATTCTCTATATTTCAAGGTACCTGGAGCTGGATTCTCAGGGTTGTACCTGATTTATTTGTTGTGATAATGAAATGTAGATTTGATTTCCCAATGGTTGCTATGGGTGAGCCCGATCCCTGGCGTGAGCCGCATCTCCGTAAATTACGTTATCCGTTCCATCTCCATATCTGCTGAACTATCCTTCCCACTCCCGTAAAATAACCCAAGCATATCCTTCTAACAACAGTTGCTCTCATTGATGGTATATTGCGACATTTTTGACTGTTTATCACTTGTTCTGTCAAACTGGAGGAGAATAGGATGGTTGGTTGATGGTATTCCTGGGAGTAGAAGAAAAACGGGGCCTAGTTTAAGGAAAGAAAAGCCGAGGTCTATTACAACAGTGTGGCAGGCCCAGCCAGTTTTGAACTTTTGGGTGCTAAGAACATTCCAAAGAAACCACTCGCAGCCCGTGAAACTAATTTCACTCCTCTAGCACCATCCTTGTCGGTAGCACCCCTGTCCATTTGTTATAGTACAGTAATATATGCGCTCTCCCATAGGGGCGAGATTTAAGCCGTGGTACAGCAATTTAGGTATGGACATCAGGAACTAGTGAAAATACTCCTCAGATGGAAAAAGGTCACACCCTATATGTCGGATGATCAAGGCAAAACACCACTCATGTGCGCAGTTAGGCGTGGCCATAATAAAGTGATAGGTCTCTTACAGTCCTACGAACTGCCAATCCGCAACCCAACTTGAGCCTAGAAGACACCACCTCATGGAAATTACCCCATTTCTGCTCTTCCAGACCGTGTTGTTTGTGGAGGTTGTTCTGTGGAGATTATCCATTTCCCGGCGACGGTCCACCCCTCTGAGGTGGGAGTGCACACAGGTATTATCACCGACGTGTGAAACTCCTTGTCTATCATGTTGATGTATAGGTTCCTCTGACCAAAGAAAAGAAGCTTGATTTTCAAGAAACCGGAGAGCGTGCTATTTATACTGCGCAACAAGAACACATATCCACTGTAGAAAAGAACTTCAAGAAAACAAAAGACAAAAGAAAAATCTAATGCGCATAGAGTTACATCTATGATGGACTGATTGAGCAGCGAAATAGATGAAAGATCCAAAACAAATGAATGGAGCTTAAACTCTGACGGCATTGAAGTGAAACTAGTATGAGCTAGGAAGTACTGTCGTACTGAAACGATGACTTTGGTCCGGGCAGATAGTATTCTCTCGTGAGCGATACTACCCCCAAATCAAAGAACAGAACGAAATGAATTGAACTAGGAAATGATATCACTCTCCGGAAACGAAATAGTACCGATATGGGCAATCGCCGCTCGCACAATGGGTATAGTTAAAGACATCGATGACGATGATAAAAGAACCTGTAAAGAAAGACGTAGATAACTATTAAGCAAACACAAGAGCGGAGTCATCTGTGAACATGTCGTTGTTCTCTCACCCGCACTTTTCCTGATGCTGCTCCGTTGCCTCCTCTCCTTCTCCTTAAATCCACGCTCCTTCCCTCCTCCTAGTAATCACTGCCCCGCTCCACCGCCGTATCAACCTATCTATCTAACTTGCTAGCCACGTAAACTACCCGCTATAAACATAAAATACAGGAAGCAATTTAGTAAAAATAAGCAGGCCCAGTTTCAGCCCCACAGTACCCAAGAAGATAGAGAGTACATAACGTCCCCGACGCCATAGCGAGCTCCCGGCATGGGGACCGAGGAGGCTTGTCCTGCAGGCAAGGTGAACGATAATTGGTTATCTATATTAAGATACAGCAACCTGGATCTTGGCAGTTTGCTATTCCCAGAATGAAACCGTAGTGAAGTGTGAATAACGTAATGCAGATCGATCTTGATTTTGCCAACATGGCCTTTAATTTTACATCAGTTTTTTTTCTTTTTTTTAATGAAACGGGCCAAACACAATGTCAGCAAAAGAACTTACCCCAGAATCACAAATGCTATATGCAGTAGCCTGGTACCACCGTGAGCGGAATACCAGTACTCCACCCAGTATCAGTCACATTGCTCGTGCGTGTCAAGTGCCCTACTCAACTCTAAAGCACCAGATGAAAGGATGGAAAACGACAAAAGAGGTTGCAGAATCAAGGCTAAAGCTTACAATTGGTGAGGAAGCAGCTATTGTTGCAAACTGTCAGATTTTGAGCTCCTGGTTGCAGCCACCACGGGTCTCCTTAGTTTCTAAAATGGCTCTCTGCTTATTGCAGAAGCGTAAATCTCCAATGGAAACCAAGCCTTCCAATGGGTTGGGCCTTTGTTGGGTTAACCCGGGTCTTTCATTGGGCTGGGCCGGGTTCATTGGTCTGGGCTCACTCAATAGCTTCCCGGGTCACCCAAAGAACCCAATGAATGTTTCACCTCAATTTTTAGCTTTTGATCGTCCACATCTGTTCGTATCACCGGGGAAATGATAGTCCGAGCACCTTGCTCACTAGAACTACATTACCGCATGAAGTAAGGTCAAAGGCAAATGGTCTCCAAATGAAGATAGTGTGGAAAAAGCGTACGACTTAAGGTGATTTGAGTGCTCTTGAGCTCTCTCGGTATCTTAGTTTTACGGTCGGAAGTTTAGAATATATTTTGGGCGCCCCTTTCAAACACAGAATCTTTCTTCCAACCCTCAACATTCTCCTTTTTTTCTCGGTTTACTTACTCCATTACTTTTACTCCCCTATGCGGATTCACATTCAAGAAAAATGAGTTTCTCTTCTAATCCTCAGAGTTACCTCTCTAGTCCTCCAGCTATACTGCGAACACCAAGTCCATTGCCTGAATTCCTTCCCTCAGAAACCATAGAGTCTGAGCCTGGTACTGCCGATTACTCAGAGATTGTTGAATTAGACAATGATCGTCTATGCACACCAAATCCCCAGCCTGCTGCGCAACAGGCACGACAAAAAAGGAAAAGCCCCCATCCAGCTTCCTGCGTTTGGGGACCTCCGGAGTCGCCAAACGGAAGGTTGGTTATTGCAGACAATATTGAGTAAGTCATCCACACACCCAACATATACAAGATCCGGGAGTGAGGACTAAATATTTATTTTTTGTGTAATAGATATTGGCTATATATATATTGTTCCCAGAGGTATCAAAAGTCTCATGGAACGAGCAATCCCGGAGGACAATTTCAGACTCCCGCCACTCTCTCAATCCAGAAACAATCCAGTCAACTGAGTGTCTCCGTAGTTGGCAATCCTCCTAAACATTTACCTTGATGTTGAAGAAAGCACCCACTTCCCATACCATATACTTTTCTACTCACGATTCAGTCATTCTCATTTCTCATTTTTCATTCCGTATCGCAATTGTTTTGAATTAATATATTCAGATTGATTCTGGTTACTGCACTTCTCCGGTGTTCAGCCCAATGGGTTTGTTGGGTTTGTTGGGTCAACCCGGGCTTGCCTTTCTTGGGTTGGGCCGGGTTGGGCTCAACATTTGCTGGGCTTGGGCCGGGCCGGGTCGGCCTTTTTTGAGCCCGGGTTAACCCATTGGAAGGCTTGATGGAAACAGGTACATCACGCTTGGGTGAGAACTGCGTATATCAATTTCTCCAACGCCATCCAGAGCTTAGCTCAAAGTATAGCAAACAAATTGAGCACTGCCGTGCACTTAAACTCCGGAACCCTTTAGTACTCATAATGTACTTTGATACAGTAAGTATTATATAACTCAGAGTAAGCAGCAGATATTTTGAGCTAATCATGTATACAATTTAGTTGGCTGGTCTTATCAAAGAGTATGCGATTGAGGCAAAGAATATCTACAACTTTGATAAGATTGGCTTCATGTTAGGCTGCTCACACTCTGAGAAGGTGATTGTTGATATCAAGCTTTTCCGGGAAAATGGTGCTCTCCGGTTATTTGGTCAGTTTTGTCCGTTACTTTATTTTATATAAAACTAATCAGAAGATACACAAGATGGAACACGAGAAATGGTAACTGTGGTAGAGGGAATTTGTGCTGATGGGACAAGCCTAAGCCCAATGTTAATCTACAAGGCACATTCTACAAAAGTCGATTGGGTTGCCAAAAATGCTCCAGCAGATGTTATGATTGGTCACTCTGCAAATGGGTGGACCGATAATACTAAAGGGTTAGACTATTTAAAAACCCATTTTGGACCAAGAAGCAGTTCAGAGCGAAGGCTGAAGGGAAATGGAGGATGATAATCTTCAATGGGCATGAGTCTCATGTTTCATGAGATTTTTTACAATATTGCATTCAGCAGAAAATAATTGCCTTCTGCCTTCCGCCCCATTCCACCAATATCTTACCTCCATTAGATATGGCTGTTTTTAGTCCATATGAAAACTACTACTCCCAAATCCTGGAGCGTGAGTTTCGGTATGGTCGGTTTGGCGTTACCAAAGAAACCTTGTGTCCACTTTTGGCTGAAGCCCGAGCAAAAGCATTTACGGAAGCCACCATCAAATCTGCTTTTGCATGTACCGGGATTTGGCCTCTCAATCGGGTAAAGGTTTTAAAAAAACTACCTACATACGATCCTGCTTGCCACTTTGAACCTGGTAGCAATACCAACTCTGCTACTACTTCAAATACTGCAGCTTCTCTTCTCTCCATTCAACAGCCAACAACTGCCACACTAACCAATCCACCAATCCGGCCAAGGACTCCTGCATGGGAGCTATTTCTGTCTCCTCCATGTACTCCAACCACTCCACAATCTCTCCAGACCCTTGGAGAGGCTACCTTAGCCTCAATAACCTCTTCCTCCACTTCCAGCCGCCTGCAAAAGCATCGTGTCACAAAGCTGTTACATGTTACGCAATTCTCCCTTGCGCGCAACACCCTCCTTACCCGGATGCAAGAGCAGCAGCGAGAGGAGGAAGAAAGAAAAAGAAAAAGACGAGAGGTGGGCTCCATGGGGCAAAAGCCAATTGCCGACCATGGTCAGGCTTTTGCTACTATGGCAGATTTACTAGTCAGGCGGCAACAGCTCTTAGTGAGAGAACAGAAATGTGTACAGAAACAGGTAGAAGGGTTGGAAAAAAAGAAGAAAAACCTAGAGCACCGGGTAGCTGAGGCTAAGCGAAAGATGGAAAGTAAGCGGAATATTCCAACCTCTCGTATAAAGAAAAGTGTAGAGAGCTGGGAGAGTGAGATTCAAGAGTTGGGGAAGAAATATGAATCTATCTGCGAAAAGCTTGCTGCTGCACAAGTTCAGCAACCGCAGATTGATAAGGTATATGGGGAGCAAATACAGGATATTGAATTGGACAATGAGCAAAATGACGATTCCAGTCAGGTGGGAATCGATAAGGAAATGCTCTCTGGTGACTCTGATATTGACAATGATGATGGAGCCTTCTTTTATTGAACTTTATGTTACTATGTGAAATTGATCACTTTCTATAGCGGTAGCGCTACTGCTTCAATTAGCACTTGTTCTAGAACCGAAAAGTCTAATTCTCTCAGTGCATAAGGCTTTTCCCAATAGGGTTGGATGGCTGGCTACGCCGGGCGCTCGCTATGGCGTGGGGCACGTTATCCGAAAGTATAATTTTAACAATGCGCAGTTTTATAAATTGAGGAAGTAAAGGAAAACTCCCATCTGGAGGAAAAAAATAAATAGAAAGCGAAAATTCAAAGGGCGGGAATTTCTTGGGACTGAACATAGTACGGTAAGGAAAGAAAAGGCAAAAGCTTTTAAATGGATCAACGGCGGCAACCGGACTCCAAGTTCGGGCAACAAATATAAATTTACCATCACTGACGCGTAGCTTTAGGGTTTTGTCTGTTCTCACCACTTGCGCATTCCATAAGTATCCGGATGCCTTGGCGCCAAGCCTACTCAGTTTGCCTGGGGCAGCGAACCTCAGCGCCAAGGCATTCGAATACTTGTGGAATGCGCAAGTCTCATGAAAACATGCCGAGCAGCATCCCGCGACCCCCAACAAAAAGGTTGGACGTCCAGAAGATACGAACAGTGGGAGTCTTTATCCTACTTCTCTTAGCATGAAAGTACGCAAAGGGGAGAGGGAGACATACGCGGAAGAGAACGGATATGAGCGGTGATCCATGGAAGGATAAGAGCGCGGCTTCGTTATGATTCATATACACTTCTGTCTTTACCGTTAGTTGGTCGATGGAGAGAGAAAAGTGGTATCCGTGTTCGCCGCCCGAATTCGTCGCAGACACGGTTGGGACTCTAATCGCTCACCAATACGATACTCTATCTTCTTGGAAATTAACTCAAATTTAGCACACAACACTGATATCACAGTCGGCGAAAAGCAAATGCCCGGAAACCGAAACCCCCATCGCGAATAGCACCTACCGATACACGAGCAGACCGAGAGTCTGAGGCTGCTCATAGTGTACTCCTACCCGGGTGGCTAGGGCCCGGCTTTACCGAGCTTGAGCATCCACTTTCCCCTCGCTAACCGGATATCTAGCCGCAGTCCGCCGCTACCCACGACGAGGCGAGTATGAACTAAAGCGAGAATTCCCGCCTAACTTTTATGGGACAGCGATTATTATTATTTGCGTATTCTCGCGATATAGTGGACTAGCTCTGCTGTGGGATACTGTACCGGTATCTAATCACACTACTTTCGGCCTAGACTAAAATATCCTTCGTCCGGGGTCTAAAGAGCAGGTATTATGTTTCGTTAACGCCATCCTAGGTTAATTGGAATCTCGGTATTTCTGTATGGCCTCTGGCTAAGCGGCCCCGGGATGCCCTTTCCCGCCGGTCCCGGAACGCGTACTGTGGTGGTGAGCATTCGGCGGCATTGCCGGGGCCCGGGTCGGGAGAGAATAGTAGTCTCCGAATACACCGGGCAGTGTATTATTACTTCCCTAATTATTTCTCGGCCCGTATTTTCGTACCCTCAAATTGATCGCGGGATGGGCGTGACTAGTGAGTGAAATGAAAAGCCAGTCTCCTAGGCTCCCACCCTCCATACTCTCGTCTGTGACTGGGGCAGCTAGTCGGTAACTTATCCGCCAAGTACAATACCGGTACTGTACCATTCCTTAAGCAGTAACCTATAGTTTATGTCGACCGGCCATCTATGATAAATCCACGTCCGGTCTTTATATTGCGCGCAATTTCCTCGGGAGCCTTTGCTTTATCGCACCACAGTTCCTCTATCGAGGAAAGAAGAAACAAACGCTCTATGTACAGTTTATCCATCACAGGGGAAGAGGGTGGGCGGAGAGAAAAGGAAGAGGAAGGGAAAAAAACGGTACGAGAAAAAAAGATAAAAAAGACGCAAGGAAGAATTTACAACTAGAGGGAAACAAAATATGATTGAGTGAAAACCGAAAGATGTAAACTGAACCTTCCTGCTATAATAGAACTATTTTACCCCACCAGCTGGACCCTAGTATACCCTATAAACAGAAACTCATACCTCATCACTCGGCTGATATGTTGGACTTAGTTTTATCCGCTGTACAGAAGTAGTTTTTCTTTTACTCTTGTTTGCTTTTTTAGTATTTAGTTTTGTTCTGTTTTAGTTTGGTGTAAAAAATTTGGGTTTACCGAACGTTTTTCTTCACCTCATGTCATTGACTAAATTATGATACCTTGCTTCACTTTTGTTTTCTTTGGCTGCATAGGCGCGGGCACACTCGTATTGTATCATACCCGCCGTAGACTACATCGCGCCAACCTCTTCCTTACCCTTCTTTTGATACAATACCACCTAGGCAATCCACTGGTCATGGACGCACACCATAGAAACTCCAATGGTTAAACCAAGGGTTATGCCGCGGGGTTCTCCTTTCTCAGACAGGTCTGGAAACCTTTTTCTTTTCTGTCTCTAAATGGGGGAAGGTATTGCGCTCCTACTCGTACTACATTTTTTGCTCGCCTTCCGGAGCAGGAAATTTCTAACTATAATAGGATCGGACATACCACACGATTCCATTACTCAAGCTTCTATGGTATAATAGATCAAGCAAAAGAGGGTTAGGGTTTGATATCATTAGCTTGGGATCTTGCCCCGATCGTACGAAATATTGCGGCAGGAATGAGTCCTGTGGAATAGGGAATAGTTTATGGGTGAATTAATGGCCGTAAGCCGCACGATGGCACCGAGAGATACAACAGGAAAAATATAAGATCCTGCCTGCAAATATGGACAGGGTTTGTTCGATCTCACCGGCGGCTTCTACGGCGCATATTTACTTAAAATAGGCTATACTACTAGTATACATAACCACTCATAAAACCTGACGCGAATATGAATATTAACAAGAAAAATATCGGGAGTGAAAATCAAAAAACGAGGTGATGTTGGCAATGTCTATTTAGAGCTGTCGGGGGAGAAGGGGGGGGGGGTGGATGGATAGTAAAGAGCAAGCCAAAACCGTAACGAACGCCCTCAACCCGAGCCTATTTATATCTAAGTCTATAGAGACCCCACCTACACCAATGCTGCACTACTCCGTACCCAGTAATTACTTATGGAATCGCAATATTCGTGGCAAGAAGGAAGGAAAGACGTAAATGAGAAAGGCTGAGAAGCAGATGAGAGCGGCGATGATGAAATACTGGTCGACCACAAACAAAAGGGTTGATCGGGTGATGTGGAGGTAGGGGCCTATTTCGGTGCGAGGGCATAAGAACATTAGGGGCAACATGGAAGGGGGCTGAGACAACTTTAATGTTTCGGCTGAGGAGAGATCGTCGCCTGCCGACTCGGAAATCAAGTCCAATGCCCCTTCCTGCTCATCGAGGCCAGCCGGTGGGAGTATAGGTTTGGCGCTAAGATCTGTGATCTCGATATTGGGATCGCCACCCCCGCGTTGGCTCTCAACCACACTCTTGTCCCCATCCAGAGAGGACAGCTGGAGAAATACCTGACCGCCACGGTTGGTTTTGTCGGAATCGGCATTTCCCCGTTCTTGTAGGAGCTTCACAATTCCGTCATGTCCTTTAGAGAGGGCCACCGAAAGTAGAGTTCGGTTCTTGCTATCTGGAATGGCAGTGTCGACATCTTTCCGTTCCAAAAGCACTTTTACCACTTCCTCATGCCCGCCCTCCAATGCCCACAGGAGTGGTGTCCGGTCATCATAGCTGTCTGTCAGGTTGGGATCAACATCCTGCCGCCCCAGAAGCACCTTTACTACCCCTATATGGCCGCACGACGCGGCCGACGAGAGCGGTGTCCGACGATATTTGCCGGCTGCCTGTTGGGATCAACATCCTCCCGTTTCAAAAGGATCTTTACTATCTCCTCATGCCCGAGCACTGCGGCCCAAGAGAGTGGCGTCCGGCGATATTTGCGGCCCACCCTGCTGGGATCTATATCCCGCCGTTCCAAAAGCATCTCTACTATCCGCTGGTGCCCGTGCCGGGCGGCTAACCCTAGTGGTGTTTTGCCACACTCGAGCCAAAATTTGTTGGGGTCGACATTCTCCCGTTCTAAGAGTACCCTTACTACCTACTCATGCCCGCACTCCGCAGCCCATGAGAGTGGTGTCCGGACTACTAAATCTGCTTTGTTGGGGTCGACACCATCCTGTTCCAAAAGCATCCTTACCACCTCCTCATTCCCCCGTGCAGCTGCCCATGCGAGAGCGGTACACTCCGCGGAATCGGATGCATTAACGTCCCATTCCTTCATGTCAAGTACAGCGGTGAGTATCTCCGCGATCCCGAAGAATGCCACTGAGTGGAGCCCTGCGAATCGCGTTGGGCCGCTTGAGACGCGGTAAAAATAAGGGCATGGGTTTCGGTCTTTATTGTGGTGTAATAACAGTAGTCGAGCAGATACGCGCTCATCAAATCTATCGAGAAGCCTCAGCGCAAGTATTTTCGTATTTTCCGTCGCACACCTTCTTGCGTGCTTCCCCCAGAAACAAGAAGCATATTCTAGAAGGGGCATTTCCGAGGGGGGCGAATCAAGATGTGGGGAAAGATCCCGGACACCCTCAAAGTTAAGGTATGTCAAACAAGCATCCGCAATTTCTGAGTGGGGATTATGGAATAGGGTCGGATCACTCGAGAGATGCTCTTTCAGAGTAAAATGCACCAGTCGGACAGTGGACGATGATACCTCGACCGTGACAAGTCCTAGACAAGATGCTAAGAGTGTCCGTAACGCAGGAATATTTTCGAGATCCATTTCCACAGATCCCATCTCCACTCCCATGGCATGACAGAGCTCCTCGACCAGCAGCGGCCGTTCCGAATGCGGCACCCACATGAGGACCTTCTGCCCAAGTATTAATTTATTTCCCTTCTGGGCCTTGAGTCGCCTTAGAGTTGCCGTATATGCCTCGCTCAGTCCTTTTCCTCGTACCATCTCTTCAAGTATCTTTCTCCTCTGACGAATTGTCACCTCTTCAAGAATAGGGTCGATGTTTAGAGAAACGAGGAGGAAACTACACATGATTGTTGGTCAGTATACATTGTTGGTAGCGTGGAAACTGGAAATACTCGCACGCACATATCAGATATCTTCTCAAGGACAGCCCTCACAATATCCGCCCGCAAATCATCATTCATGGCCTCTGGCTCAGTGTCCCGGGCTAACCTCATCTCCACATAATCCTTGATATCGCCTGCGTTCGGACTAATCCGTATCACAACCGCCCTGGGGAAATTTCTCCGAATATCTTCCCTGACATGGGGTCTCCCGGTGAAGAACACCCTCGTCCTTGGGACTCCCGAATAATATCCCTCAGCGATTCAAGAAGTTCTAGCAAACCCTTCGGCAGGCATTCGTCGAGGGCGTCAATGCAGATGAAAACTTGAGATCTCGAAGCAATAGTGGTCCTCAACATCCGCACGATATCCGCAACTAGAAACCCCCTATCACCAGCCCCCGTTTTGCCGTCTTGAAACGCCTTACGTAGATAATTCAGGATGTCACATCTGCCTATTAGCTGCTTCAGAACTGCTCCCATAACGTTGATGACCGTCTGCTCTTGCTGGGCGAGGAAGTCGTAATATAAGCATGCAACGGCGATATCTTCCTTCTCTGCCTGATCGCACAGGCTGTCGATCACTAGGGAACTAGTATTTCCCGCCGTTAGCCATATCCCCTTCGCCGAAAGAATCCCGCCAGGTACCTCCCATATGTTTTGCCGACTCCCGGATTCCCGGAGCAAAAGAAGACAGCCTTATCGGCTCCACCCTTACCCCCAAAACTCGCTTGTTTCAAACAGCCAGCCTCCAACACTGCCGAATTGGCCGGTGCGCATGCCTCGAGGTCGAATGTTTGGCTCCAGTGGGGACAGCCAGCGCATAATCTCTGCATTTTCATCGGACCCACCAGTATTGAAGCTATTTATTATGTTCCACATTGGGCGTTGTTGCCGCCGAAGTTGATAGATTGCGTATTCTGGGGCATGGTATTATGTCCAGAATGTTGTTGAATGCAGAAATGGTACGGTAAGAAGAGTAGGAAATTTGTAAGGGTATCAGGGGAGCATATAGGTTTTCTGTGAGCGGGGCTGAAGGAAAGAAAGAAAGCAGGGCGATGTGGCTTATGGTGTGACATTACCATCCAATCGGGAGCATCCGGGCTGAGCAGCCAACCAATATGAGACATGTTCACTGAACCCTTCTAAGTACAAGTACATTAGCAGTGTAGCGACATGCGTTCAAAGATTAGGAATCTCCATCGTTTTCCTCCCGCTCGGGATAATTTGTCGTGTAGCGCAGCCCCTGCCGGGAATTATAAAATCATATCAATTACTGTGCCCATGTGGATAACAAGTCTTGCGATTTGTCACGGCATCATATCTCTCACCATAAGTATGAGATTTAAGCCATGACACAGACTAGACTAGCGAAAACAATTATCTCCCAAGACCTGTCTCCAACCAAAAGAGCGCATACATCTTCACTCTCACTCCACAAGACCGCCAACTAACCATCTCCTATCGTGTCTAGCGGAGTTTTCGTAGCATATCCCTCGGGGGCCCGGATGGCTGTGAGGAGTTTACACTGCCAGAGTGTTCGGAAGTTGTTGGCTAAATGCGCTCAAGAGCATAGTATCCTACGGTATACACTTACAGTGCTTTTTTTTTCTTTCTTCGTTTAATCCAACCCCGACTTTTTGACGGAGGTCTTTACCGCATTAACTCGGATAAGAGCAACACGCCTCAGGACGCCCGAGTTTCCAGTTTTCTATTTAAGAGTTCAAAGAGAATTTTTTAGAACCCCGAGCTTATTATTATGTACTCAATTCATCCCCAAAAATTGTGGAAAAAATTACGAAGAGTATCGTCATGGCGCGAACGGCCCCACATGCCCCAGCCCCCCCCCCCCTTCAACTTCTCACGGTCTTTCGAGGGATAGAGATAGGTTGGGGTATATGCCTCTACTTAAAATGGTACTATAGAGACACTAGTACGGCACTATCCCGCTTTCTCTGTATTTGAAAGGGCCTCAGATTGAAATAGCAAAAATCTTATGTTGTTATAATTCTTGCAAAGGGCTTGAGAACAGGCAAAAACATGGTGGGCGAGTCTGCAGATCCGCGCAGGTTATTGGTTAAGGGAGTGTTTGGACACAACGGTTCCGTTCAGTTCCTGAATGACCCTTTTCCTTCCATTTTCACAGCCAATACGGTCGCCCAACTGAACTGTCCCATTTGCCAAACCAGCCCTAAACCAATCACCTTCTCCACCCCGGTTCCTTTAATACCGAGTACTCGGGTATGGACGTGGGTGATCGGACAGACAAGGACCAAAATTCTATGTAGCCCCATAGGTTTCTAATCCCTGCCTGTCCGATCACCCAGGCCCATGCCCGGGTACAGCACTATTTTCCACAATCAATCATGGAAGGCACCATGCACCATCTCGGACCAAAAACAAACTCCTTTCTACCCACCGTGTTTCCACTCTAACCCCTGATCTTGTTCTGGCGCAGTCGCATCTCGCTATAATGCAACTCTTTACACTAGAACCTCGCTCTTAGGAATAAACCTTGGAGATTTACACCCCCGCCTATAATTGGAACTTGCTCTGAGGAAAATCTTTTAAAACCTCGCTATTACAGACAGAAAATACTGAACTCTTGGGGTTCCTTATAACAAGTGCGACTGCCACAGAATTTGCTCCACGGAGGAGAACCTCGCTACTGTCACTTTCAGCCTACCATTGTCCACCTCGAGATATGCTGATTATCAGATGTCACCCGCTCGGAGCATCCAGTGCTCACGTTCCACACTCCTAGGATATTATCAGACCCTGATACCGCACATACAGTCACCCAAAAGTAGGTGGTTTTGGGACTTTCATCTCACTTCAGTCTTCAAGAATAGAGTATGATACCTATTTCCTTTTTTGCTCGCCTACAACCCAGGATTCGTTAATTTGGTTTACCATTCTAGAATACTGGGGGTCGCTTGTCCTACCGAGTTGAAACAACCCCTACCTCCTAGGTTCATTTCATCCAAAGGATCTAGGATCTATATTGCCCTATTTCAGTGCTACCTACCACACGCCCACACCTTTATTAATCTACTATTTCAAGTGGTTGATTAGGCGACCTAATTCCGGGATACGGGCTCAACCATATTCAGCCAGGGCTTTAGCATCCGGGGCGTCTAACTACGGTGATGAATTATTGCCGATGAATCACGTTACATAGCCGTTCTCTAGCCCGGTTGGATGCCTCTGATCCCTTTTTTCATATGAAAGAGTGTTAGAGTGGTTCGTATTACGTGAGTCCCGGCTCCATCGGCGGTGTTTTATTACCGCCGGCCAAGCTTCACTTGCTATGCATAAGTTAAGTTACCTTAGTATCCTAATATCTCGAGTACCAATGTCTGGCTCTTGCTAGTTTCGCGGCGAAGGATCGTGCTACCAGCAAACTTTCGGTTGCGTCATAGAGATTCAGCCCCATCAGCCGTATGCTAGTACAAGGGACAGGCATAAAAAAGTGGTACGGTGCATAAGTAATGTCTCAGCAGTAGTGGTACGGAAATACTTCCTAATATAATCAATTTACCATAGATCCAAGTATTTACGATAGTAAAGTTAAGCAGATTTCCCTGAAATCCAAAGTCTACTCTATATAAAATTGTTTTTTACAAGTTCCCGCATGCAAAGTAAACATAGGCAGGATAGTGGAGCTGAGTTTTAACTGTGAAGGACACCAAATCGAATTTTCTCTACTTCAAGTTGTGCAAGGGACTTGTACCATACAAGCTATCATTCCTGCAATGCTGATCATTTCATACTTTAACTAATGCAAGCTAAACAACAATATTTCGTTGTATATGATATGCATTAATAAAGGTTCAAAAATTGAGAAAATATTAGAAAATAAGAGAAATACCAAACGCAAAACTAAAATAAAACAGAAAAGAAACTGATTGGAATCATGGAATAACAGGAGACAGAGTAATAATAAGAATAATAAAATGAAATAGTTAACATATACGTATCAAAGAAGGAATAAAATAATAAATAATAAATAATAAATAAATAAAAGTAAATCAAAAATAATAATAAAAAGAGAAAATTGTGATAACAAAGGAAGGAAAACCAAAGTAAGAAAATCCTACCTCAATACTTGGTATGGCCCCCTTGGGCAGCCAAAACAGCCTGGACTCGGCCAGGTGTACTGGAAAGTAAATGCACCAAATCAGTTTTGTCAATACTTGCCCACTCCTCCCGAATAGCAGCCCGCATAAGATCATTCCTATTGGGGCGCGGAGTACGTTGATTTATCCTGGCCTTCATTAGTCTCCAAACCCCTTCGATTAGGTTAAGGTCAGGAGACTTAGCTGTCCATGGGAAGAGATAATTGTATAGGCCTTTTTCTTTGAGAAGGTTTGTAGTATAAGCTGCAGCATGAACGGAGGAACCATCCTGTAAGATATAAACATAATCTTCACTCGTACGAGAAACATCATGCCCCAATTCCTCGAGATGAGGAACAATATGTTGACAGTATCGTATTGCTGTAATCCTCGTACCCATGACTGCCTTATCCCAAAAGATCAAAGGTCCCTTTTGTGTCCCAAAAAAGCAACCCGAAACGTGTATCGTATCCAACTTCGGGAATTTGGGAAGTAGACAAGAGAAGTTAAATTCTTCAGATGCATTTCGGGTAACAAAGACACGACCTGGAGATCCGCCGACATTGAAAGCTGATTCGTCCGTCCAGATTACTTTTGCCTAATCACCAATTTCCCAATCAGGGAACCGTTCTGCCCAGCTCAGCCGATCCTAAATACCAGAGATTAATAGTTAGCGAATACAGCTCAAGAATTTACAAAATAAAAATGTGAAAACATTTAAATAAATTATATCTACAATAATAGCTGAATAATACAAGGCATAAACAATGGGAAAATACAATAAGAGCATAATCTAAGATATCCAAGAAATTAAAATTAGAATTAGAAATACAAGGTATAAAAGAATAAAAATAGAAGAAAGAAGGATAATACGCAGAGAGAAAAAAAGGAAATAGAGAGAAAATATCATTGTAGATATAAGAGGTTGTCCATCCTCGTCGTTGAATTCCCAGGATTGCCGTCATTAGCAAGGACGACGAGCCCCACGACCAGAGACAACTTCTTCCAGGGGATAGGAGGTAATGTCACAAATCGTGACTAAGCAAGGCAGATTTCACATGACTCATATTTATGAGTCATAAGGTATGTTGGATTTAACACTATGAAGTCGCTTGACTCATAGTTCTCACATGACTACGCACTTGCGAGTCATTGGTATATTATGATTGGGTGATTGTTTCATGACTCACGATTGTGACGTCATATGATGTAATGACTTTCACACATGACTCATATTATGAGTCATGGGTTTCGCGCATGTGACGCGCTCGAGCACATGATTTGTTTTATGGGTTGTGATTGGTTAACGGAATGTTGCGCGATGACTCATATGAGTCATTGATAGATTTCACGCTATGACTCAATACGAGTCATAGAGAGTTATGTAGTACGAGGTGATGAGTCACCAGGGATAGGGTTGGGAGAAGATGCCTATATAAGGCGCTTGGTTCCGACCAAGGGATAGGACCACGAACCATCTCTCCTCCACCTCCGGCGATTGAAATCTCAACACCACGGGAAATCATCGTCACTATCCCCCACCCACCTCTCTTCCCCCATCATGGCTTCTGCCTAGGGGTTGACGTTAAGCCACCTTCCCTCCTCTCCTGGGGCACGCATGCCTCCCCTCCTTGGGGTTCTTGTTCCTGTTCATCGTTGACACCCGCTCATGAAGTTCGGTTCTCCCCCTTACCCCGCACTTGCTTTGCACCTCGCTTAGCATTTTGCGCGGTCGGAAAGCTTCTCGCTTCGTTGACGGTCGGCGATACGGCGTCCGGACTCTCGGTCGAAGTAAGGCTTCGGTTCTGCTGGGCTTGTACCTCTGATGGGGAAAGCTTCGGTTAGTAACATCACGGTCTCGCTCGGTTTCGCTGTCGTCCCA